>Ga0066187_1000161_pt1 | contig 27611 bp, 19 predicted proteins | sample WorMetexBAHAMAS1_FD_58706 | JGI IMG/M metagenome (GOLD analysis project Ga0066187, IMG submission 58706) | Marine gutless worms symbiont microbial communities from Max Planck institute for Marine Microbiology, Germany - Inanidrilus exumae... | ecosystem: Host-associated > Annelida > Digestive...
GGTGTAAAAATGGAACTAAATCCGATGCCCTTTTCAGAGCTTTTCAAGGCCTTGAAAAGCGGTGGGGTGGATATCATTGTATCGGCCGTTACCATCACACCGGAGAGACAGCAAACCATGCAGTTTAGTGTACCTTATCTGGACGCGGGGGTTTCGGTTGCCGTAAAAATGGACAACATGGAAATAGGATCTGTTGAAGACCTGAAAAATAAACAAGTGGGCGTATTGAAAGGAACCGTTGCCGAGAAGTTGGTAGCAAAATCGGAGCATATCGCGCCGTCTCTGGTTCGGCGATATAAGACGAACGAAAAGAGGATACAGGATTTATTGGAGGGGAAGATAGATGCCATTGTGGTTCATTTTTTGGTAAAGGAATCCCCCACATTGAAACTCGTCGGAGAGCCATTGAGCCAGTCCTACTATGGAATTGTCGCAAGATTAAACGACAACGCGCTGATGGATGACATCAACCGGACCTTGAGGGAGTTGAAAAGAACAGGTAAACTCAAAGCGATTATCAAGAAGTATATAAACGCTAAGTAAGGGTATGGAAAGTATGAATCCCTCTACTCAATAGAGGACACAAGCAAAGTGAAATTCGGTTTATCCCTAAAAATCAGTGGAATCGTTCTAATGTTCTCTCTTTTACTATGGATTCCATTGACCTATTTAATTCACACAAATGTAAAAAGATCTCTTGAAAGAAGTTATGTAGAAAGGGCTAAATCCATTGCTAGAATGTTGGATGCAACCATCCGATCTCAATCCGAGCTGAAAGACAAATCCAAATTATTTACCCATATTCAAAAAAATATATGGTTGGACCCGGATATCTTAAGAATAGATATCAATCTTCCCAAAGGTGATTCCTTCGTGATCCACGTTTCGAGCCAGAGTGGGCGCGTGGGTAAAACTGCAGATCGGGACAGCCTAGATGCCTTTAAAAATGACTCTATAGTACATCGAATCATTCACACTTCCAGAGATGAATACCTTAGGGTGGTTACCCCGATCCACTTTGCGAAACAGTTGGCCGGGACCTATCAATTCGAGTTAAGTTTAGAACACATCAACAACCAAATAAAAATGACATTAATAATCGTGATGGGTAGTTTTTTTTCGATCACAATTGTCGGTATTATTCTTTTATATCTGATGCTTAGGCATATTATTATAAAACCCATTCGAAATCTGAACGAAGGTGTCAAAGCCCTGGCTGACAAAGACTTGAATGTTCAAGTGCCGATAAGCTCAAGAGACGAGATCGGCACGCTTGCTGCGGCTTTCAATCAAATGGCTGAAGATTTAAAATTGTACAGCCAACAACTCGAAGAGCGGAGAATCGAACTGGAAGGCGAGATCGCTGAAAAAAATATTGCGGAAGCATCTTTAAAAGAGGCTCATGACAAACTTGAATTACGGGTCACTGAGCGTACCCAAAAACTCATTGCCTCAAACATTCAATTGGAAGAAGAAATCAAAGATCGAGTTGAAGTAGAAACCCGGCTATCAAATGCTTTTAAACAACTCAAAGATACACAGGCTCAGTTAATACAATCCAGTAAACTGGCATCAATAGGTGAACTATCCGCCGGCATCGCCCATGAACTCAACCAGCCATTGATGGTTATTCGCAGTGCAGGACAAATAGTGATGCGGGGTTTGAAAAAAGGGACCGTGAATGAAGAGAATATTCGAAAGTTAGTTGCGCCATTGGACAGGAATACCAAGCGAATTATGAAAATCATTAACCATTTACAATTATTTTCCCGTCAGTCCGAAACGGTATTTAAGCCGGTTGATGTCAATCAAATTATTGAAGATGCGTTAATGATGGTATCTGAACAGTTCCGCGTGCATGATATAGAGATAGAAAAAGATTTTGCCAAAAGACTTCCTATGGTCTTTGGAGATGCGAACCAATTAGAGCAGATTTTTTTAAACCTGCTCCTAAACGCCAAAGATGCCATTGAAGATAAAAAACGCAATGGGGTTGCTTCAAAAGAACCAGGGCTGGAGAAAACACACAGGATTGAATTAGTTACCAGAGTTGCCAATGATAATCCAGGAAACGTAGAAATCTTTTTTTCAGACTCAGGTAGTGGGATTCATAGAGAAAACATGGGGAACATATTCGATCCTTTTTATACAACAAAAGATGTGGGGAAAGGGACGGGCCTTGGCCTTTCAATCAGTTGGGGCATTATTAAAAAACACAACGGCACCATTGAGGTCCTGAAAACCGGCGAAAGCGGTACCACATTCAAGATAACCCTTCCAGGTGCAGAAGAAAGGAATGGGAGGATTAGAATGCCTGGCCCCAAATAGCATATCGCCGCTTCCCAATGGGGATCCCAGCCCACCTTGTCCACCTCTTTTCCAATACGGTTATGAAGACAGCACAAAAGTCGATCGATTCTCCAAGTAGCAGGATCGTACCGGTGTTTTCTAAAGTCGAAAATTATGTTAAAATCCATGGGTATCGGTTTGAATCAGGCCTATCCAAAATGAAAAATCGGCCTTAAAAGAAAGCCGAAAATCCCCCGGGTAACAGGATGGCAAAATCAGGGCCCACAAATCCAATGTCCAATCTTCAACAAAAGGCAAAACGCAACAGCGTGTCTTGAAAGCAGGGTACCCTCATGGCAGAGACCATACTCCTAATTGACGATGAAAGAGACGTCCTCGAAATGCTGACGCTTTTGTTGGAAGGCGAGGGCTTCGATGTGTATACGGCAGGCGACGGGCAAGAGGGGGTTGAACAATTCCGGGAACTACGGCCGAACCTCGTGATCACCGACGTCAAGATGCCGAAAAAAGACGGGTTGGCCCTTCTCAGAGAGATTCGGGAGATGAACTCGGGTGCAGACATCATCATTCTGACGGGCCATAGCGATGAATTCAGCGCCATGGAATGTCTGCGGCTGGGCGCATATGATTACCTGTCCAAACCATTGGAGGATATTGAAATCCTGGTGGCTGCGGTAAATCGGGCGCTGAGCAAACGGCGACTGAAACTTGAAAACATCAAATTAAAGCAGTTGCTCAAAGATGTTGCCATACGGGATGACCTGACCGGAGTTTACAATCACCGGTACCTGCACCATCGCCTGGATGAAGAGCTCAAGCGGTCCGAACGATACGGGCTGGCGCTGAGTGCCCTTTCTGTGGACATTGAAGATTTCGATGGTGTGAATACCACCCACAACCGTCAGATTGGTGACACCGTTTTAAAAAGGTTTGCCGAAAACCTGCTTCAAATCAGCCGATACGTCGATTTATGCTGCCGGATCATCGGCGACCGTTTTTTCTTGATCCTGCCCGAAACCCCGATCGAAGGGGCGGAAAAAATGGCCATGCGTATTTTGGATAGAGTCCACGGGAAGGTTGTCACAGCCGAAGGTCAACGCGTCCTGATCAACATCCGGATCGGTGGTGTTTCACTATCTGGGCGATCGGTACAGTCGACAGAATTAATCTGCCACACGGACGAGGCACTGGCCAAAGCCAAAGATGGAGCGGAGCATCCGGTTTTCATAATGGAGATTTAGCCAGCATCGACAAGTCTCCGGTTTTACCGGGGAAGCACCATTCGTTCGTGCTCATCCATGAATGGTCCTTTTCCACGATCCGTTAGAGGCGAACAAGTGATCGGCGTCAAATGCCATGATTTGACGCCTCGAAATAGCGGTCGATCCCTCCGGATTAAATCTGACATCCGACTTGATCTAAAGAAATTCCGCTATAGTGGGACTGGACGGACACTTGTCACGGCATTATCCAAACCCATGACAGTGATATCGGGGTTGCAAACACCGGTCCGGCAGGAGCGACGATTCCGATTCGGAAAAAATCCATCATGCCATGACAGTGGGTCATTGTGACAGCGGTTTGATAGGAAAAAAGAAACATGGAACGCGGTAGGGTCATAGTCGTCGACGATGAAGTCGACATTCTGGTAATGGTAAGAAAAGTGCTGGTCTCGGAAGGGTTATTTGTCGAAACCTTCACGGAGGGAGATGATGCCCTTTCACGATTTGCCAAACAGCAAACCGATGCAGTGGTGACGGACATGCGAATGCCGGGAATGGACGGCACCGAACTCATGTGAAGGGTTCGGGCCATCGATGCGGATGTATTCTTTGTCGTCCAGACCGGATATGCCTCTCTCGAGAACGCCATTGAAGCTTTTGAAATCGGTGGCCCCATTGAATATCTGACAAAACCATTAGAAAATATAGAAAATGCCGTTTTAGCGGTTAATCGAGCGGTGGAAAAATGCCAACCGAAAAGAAAAAACAGAGAGATGTTGGCGCAGTTGAAAAAAACAAAGCAGGATCTTGAAAAACAATTGGACCACCATCAGCGCATGGACCGAAAATTGCATGAGAGTGAAGAACGGTTTCGGGAGATCGTCGATCACATTCGGGAGGTGTTCTGGCTGTTTGATAAGGATTCATCCAAAACCGTTTACGCAGGAAACGTTGGCATCCGAACTGGGAAGGTTGATCCATTAGGGGAGGCTCCATTGCCATCTAAAAGAAATCGGCTGCTATAGGGATTATGCCGCGGGGGTAATATGGATAAACATATCCTTATCATCGACGACGAACCGGATGTGCTCGACACCACCGGACAAATCCTTCGCCAGGAAGGGTACCGGGTGACCACCGCCTCAAATGGGGAGGAGGGATTGAAGCTATTCAAATTTCAACCCTTCGATATGGTCATTACGGATTACCGTATGCCAATAATGGACGGGTTTGAGGTGATCCGTCAGGTGAAACAGATAGATCCAGACATGGAAATCGTTATATTGACGGGCTTTGCAACCCTCGACAACGCGGTTCAATCCCTCCGCCATGATGGTGCCTTTGACTATCTGAACAAACCTCTAGACGACATAGATGGCCTGCTGATGACGGTGGAGCGGGCTGTTGAAAAAAGAAAGCTTGTTTTGGAAAACAGGCAGAAAACATTAGATCTCATAAATGCAAATACCCGCTTGGAAAAACAGATTCAGGAGCGTCTGAGAATCGAATCGGATTTAAATTTGAGCAATCGGGCCCTGAAAACGGTAAGTGAATCCAGCCGGTCGGTAACCATGGCCAGAGATGAACGCGGACTGTGTGAAAAAATCTGCAACATCATCGTGACCCAGGGTCAATATCGCCTGGCATGGGTGGGTGTGCCGAATCAGGATGGGGATAAAACCGTTTCCATTGCCGCCCAAGCGGGAGTTGACGATGGATATCTTGAAAACTTGGAACTCACGTGGGCAGACAGCGTGCGGGGCCGGGGGCCTACTGGAACCGCCATTCGCACCCAAAAGCCGGCAATCAGCCAGGATATTCTGAACAACCCTGATTTTGCGCCATGGCGTGATGCGGCCAGGGAACGCGGCTATTCGTCTTCCATTTCCCTTCCGCTTTTGCTTTCAGGGCAGGTCATCGGCACACTGAACATTTACTCCGGGCGCCCCCATGCGTTCGACGTTCAGGAAGTTGATTTGTTGTCCGAACTGTCGATGAATCTCTCCTACGGCATTCAAACGATACGAACTCGGATGGAACGGGCGGAAGCACAAAAAGCGTTGAAGGAATCCGAAGAAAAATACAGGACGCTGGTCCATAATGCAACGGATGCCATATTCATCACCCAGGACAATATCATTAAATTTCCCAATCCCAAAACCTGTGAACTCATCGGCTACTCTGTTGAGGACCTGTCCAGCATCCCTTTTATCGAGATCGTCCACCCGGATGACAGGCGGCAACTGAATAGACATTATATCGCGCAATTGCATCATGAACGCCCTCCGGAGAGTTTTATGCTCCGTGTGCTCAAAAAGGATGGAGAAACCCTGTGGGTCATGATTTCGGTTTCCCAGATACAATGGGAGGGTCGGGCGGCAGCGCTTAACGTTCTAAAAGATATGACCCTTCAAAAAAAGATGGAGGAACAACAGGCCAAATCCCAAAAGATGGAAGCACTCGGCACCCTGGCCGGTGGCATCGCCCATGATTTTAACAATATCCTGGCCGCCATCGTAGGGTTCAACGAATTGGCAAAACTGGACCTGCCGCCTGGGTCTGCGGGATATGATCATCTGGAAGAGGCAATCAAGGCCGGGCTGCATGCCAAAGAGCTCATCCGGCAGATACTCACCTTCAGCCGCATGAGGCAAGACGATCAGATTCCCATCTCCATTCGGCACATTGTCAACGATACCCTTCGGTTGCTAAGATCCACTCTCCCCACCACGGTCGATATACGCAAAAACATCCACCCCACTGGACTCATCATGGCAAACCCTTCACAGATCCAACAGGTTGTCATGAATCTTGCCACAAACGCCCTGCAGGCGATGGAGGGGGGATTTGGCGTTCTGACCGTCGAACTGGAAGAGGTATCCATCGGAGATTCGACGCTACCGGCAGCAGATATAGACCTGGAGAAGGGACGCTATGTCCGGTTGACCGTGGGCGATACAGGACACGGAATGGATCACAGAACGATGTCACGCATTTTCGATCCCTATTATTCAACAAGGAGCAAAAGCGGCGGCACGGGACTGGGGCTTTCAGTGGTCCATGGCATCGTGACACAATGCAGCGGCAACATACAGGTGAGGAGCCACCTCGATGAGGGAACCACCTTCGAATTGTACTTTCCGGTGGTAGAAGGAAAAGCACCTGTAAAAACGAATGCAAACCGGACCATCCCGAGGGGAAATGAGTCGGTCCTTTATGTGGATGACGACGAACGTATTTCAAAAATGGGGCATAAACTTTTACAGCATTTGGGCTATTCCCCAACCACGCATGGAAGCAGCCGCAAGGCCTTGGAAGACTTTCGGGACCGGCCTGATGCATTTGATATTTTGATAACCGATATGACCATGCCCGAGATGACCGGCCTTCAACTGGCACTGGAGATGAAAGAGATCAAACCGGATCTTCCCGTCATCCTGTGCACGGGATACAACGAAAATGTGGATGAAGCGTCCGCTTTGGACCTGGGTATCAACGCCTTTTATTTAAAGCCCCTTCGGCTGAATGAATTTGCCAGGGTCATCAGAGATGTTCTGGATCCTCTATCGAAATAAGCTCTGTATTTTAAATCGGGAGACCGCATGCGTCATTTTCAGGTAAACGACGAGCATAAGGAGATACCCTTGACCAATCCAGGATTATTACACCGGGGGGATCTTTTTTATTCCAAGGTCATATCCTATATCGCCTTGCCAGTATTCGGGCTATGGACCCTGAGAAACCTGTTTGTCGATCGATACCTGGCGGCCGCTATCACGTTTGGAATGTTCATCGTGTCCGTCATCATTCATGTGCTGAATCGGCAAGTGGAGATAACGGATGTAAAAATAAAAGCATTATGGGCAAGTAAAAATTTATTGTTACTGTTGTTTATTTTGGGTTTGGTCTGGGTGATCATCATCGATGAAAAGAGCAGCCGGTTCCCTTGGGTGTATTTGTTCCTATGGTTCACTTTTCTGAGCATGGGAACTGGCATCGCCGCTATCTGGAATCTCACTTTGATTTCGATTCTTACAATATGGTTTTACTATTATCCAACGGGACATGACATCCCGTTTACCGAGCTTAAATATCGGCTGTTGATATCGGCCCTTATTCTTACGGTGGCATCCTACTTAAGAGAGAAATTGATGCGTCAATATCATCGAGAGCTTGATATGAAGCAAAATGAACTTACCTCGTCTGAACAGAAACATCGGAGAACCGCAGAAAGGTTGTCGGCTGAAATAGAGGAGCGGAAAACGGCGGAGAAAAAATGGGAAAAATTGAACGCTGAATTGGATCAACGTGTCAAGGATCGTACTCACCATTTGAGCGAAGCGTTCCAGCAGCTTCGAGAAGAGGTTGAAGAAAGAAAACAGGTAACTGAGAACCTGCTCCAAAGCAACGCGAAGATCGAAGGCATTCTGGAATCTATAGAGGACGGATATTATGAAGTTGATATTTCAGGAAACACAACTGCCGTTAACCCTGCCATGTGCACCATTGCCGGATACACGGAAGCCGAACTGATGGGCTCAAACAATCGCATGTACATGGACGAGGAAAACGCAAAGGCCGTTTATTCCGTTTTTAACAGGGTATTTCGCACAGGTGTTCCGGCCAGGCGTTGCCGCTGGCAGATAATCCGAAAAAACGGCGAGACACGAGAGATTGAAACATCTGTTTCACTCATAACAAATGATAAGATCACTCCCCTCGGTTTTAGGGGCATCTGCCGGGACATCACCGACGACGTTCAGGTGAGAGAGCGTTTGAAAGCGGCATATGAGCAGCTGAAAATCACCCAAACCCAGTTGGTACAATCCGCCAAGCTGTCGTCCATCGGGGAACTGGCGGCAGGCGTTGCCCACGAGTTGAATCAGCCATTGACCGTAATCAGGGGGACCACCCAATTGGCGCAACGCAGGGGCAGTAAAAATGTCATGAATGTGGACGATACAATCGCCGATTTGTCACTTATCGAAAAAAACACAAAACGAATGATGACCATTATCGACCATTTGAGAAAGTTCTCCCGTCAATCGGAATCCGCTTTTGAAGAAATCGATATCCACGATGTTGTTGAAGATTGTTTTTTACTGATCGGTGAACAGCTCCGGGTGAGAAACATACGGGTTGAAAGACACCTTGCAGTGGATCTTCCCCGGATTATGGGAGACCCCAACAAGCTTGAACAGGTATTTCTCAATCTGTTGACCAACGCGAGGGACGCCATTGATGAAAAACAAAATGATGGTAACACCCCCTTTAAAGGGCGGATAAAGCTGTCAACTCATTTTTCCTCCGGCAATAAACCGGAGATCGACATCCGGATCGAGGATTCCGGATCGGGAATTCCAGAGGATAAAAAGGAAAGAGTTTTCGATCCGTTTTTTACGACAAAGGATGTCGGTAAGGGAACGGGCCTGGGTTTGTCCATCAGCTACGGTATCGTCAAGGAACACCAAGGAGAAATCGAAGTGCTGGAAACGGGCAGCAGCGGCACCACTTTCCGGGTCTCTCTGCCACCGGCCTAATTCCAGCGCATAATTGGCATGATAACCGAAATCCCATAATATTTTCCGCTCAACATCAAAGGGATGTGTGAAATGAGCGATAAACATCGCGGTATGACACAATTTCTATTCATAGGCAAAACACTGCTTCTGAATATTGTCTCCGGTGGGATACGGGAAGAAGAAAAACCTGAAGTCAAGCGAAGGGTCATTCTGCTGAACGTGCTGAGTTTCATCGGGGTGATGAACCTGATTCCATTTGGTGTGATTGCCTTTATCCAAAACAATATGGGTCTCTGGTTGTTCGATCACATCGCTGCGCTTGTTCTCATCGCCAATATTATTTTTTTGCGAAAGACAGGTAATTACAGGTTTGCCGCTCTTTACGGCGTTTCTTTCATCACCTCGCTCTATTTCTATCTGTTTTTTACGGGCGGCGAAAGCAATACAGCTCATCTATGGTTATTCACCTATCCATTGATTGTTTCCTTTCTCCTGGGTTATAGACAGGGCATTATTGCCACGTTGGTTCTATTTGTTCCCATTGTGCTTTTTGTTCTTATACAGCAGCCGCCTGCTTTTTTAGCCAACTACTCCACGGATTTCAAGATTCGGTTTATCCCATCTTTCATAGTTGTTGCCGCCTTTGCCTTTTCATTTGAAAAGACCAGAGAAACGACTCAGCGCAAACTCGAGCAGAATTATTCAGGACTGAAGGCCCTTGTCTCCGAGTTGAAAAAAGCCAAGGCGGAACATATGGAAATCAACCAGGAACTTTTGGAGACGCAGTCACAACTGGTTCAATCCGGCAAGTTATCTTCTATCGGCGAGCTGGCTTCGGGGATTGCACATGAATTGAATCAGCCGCTTACGGTCGTCCGGGGCAATACCCAGCTATTAGCCAGAAACTTGTGGAGCGAAAAGCTTGCGCGTGAAGAAATCGACCGGATGTTGGCTTCTGTTGAAAAAAACACCAAAAGAATGATGGATATCATTAATCACGTACGTGTGTTTTCACGTCAAACCGATCGGCAGTTTTCAAGGACGGAACTCAACCAGGTCATTGATGAAAGCTTCCTGATGGTAGGTGAACAGCTTAGAGTTCTCAATATTCAGGTTAAAAAAACCTTATCCGATAACCTTTCCAAGGTTTATGGAAACGCCACTCAACTTGAACAGGTGTTTCTCAACCTGATTACCAATGCAAGGGATGCCATCGAATTTTCCAGAAACCATTCCGGTAAACCGGTGAATGGTCTTATTGAAATTGCATCTCGGGAATCGGTTCGAAGGCATGGTTTTGTTGAAGTTACCGTGACTGATACCGGATGTGGAATCGCACCTGAGAACATTCCTGTCATTTTCGATCCGTTTTATACCTCCAAGGAGGTTGGAAAGGGAACGGGTCTCGGCTTATCCATTAGCTATGGTATTGTCAAGGAACACAACGGCGAGATTGAAGTTGTTGAAACCGGCCCGAAAGGAACGAAGATATGTGTGATGTTACCCGCCATGTAAAAATGGCCATGATGCAGAGGCATTGTATCTATGAATGATTCTAAGCAGTCAACACTTATGGATCGATTTATTCACAAGATGAGCCAGGTAATACTTATCGGGGATCATACACTGGAGGAACGCTCCAAGAGGATTCTGATCGGTTTTTTTGTAATCATTACCATCCCTGCAATTTTTGCTTTTGCTGTTGAGCGTTGCCTGGCATCGGATCTAAAAGCAGGACTTTTCCTCTTCTTATCCGGTTTTTGTTTTACCATCAGCATCGAGAAGGGCAGACGACTGAAAAACATAAATGGATTGCTGCAGTTTAACATGGTGGTGGTCGGAGGCCTTCTGCTCTATCTCGTTGCGGTCAGCGGTCATCACCCCAGACGACTTTTGTGGGCTTATATATTCCCGGTTGAGGCTTTCTTTCTACTCGGCCTTAAAGTCGGCTTTCGATTCAATGTGATATTTTTTTGTATTCTGACAATTATTGTCTTTATGACAAATTTTCAAAGTATTGCAGCGCACTCCATACTCTTGTTTAAAGTTGAGTATCTCATATCTATCGGCATTGTCACCTTGATATCCTACTCATTTGAAAAGGTAAGACACTTGTTCGAAAAAGGGATGAAGGATCGACAAAAAATACTTTCAAATGAATCAAGGAAAATTACCCAAACCAATCTGGAATTGGAAAACGAAATCATTCATAGAAACACTGTCGAGAAAACCTTGCGAGGCACCGTGTTGGAATTGAAAGATACACAAAACCAGCTGATCCAATCGGCAAAACTGGCCTCCATCGGAGAACTTTCTGCAGGTATTGCCCATGAATTAAACCAGCCCTTATCGGTCATTCGGGGAAATACCCAAATGGCAAAACGTGGATTGAAAAATAAAAAACTGGTGGCCGAAGATTTGATAGCAGTTCTGGAGCCAATTGAGAGGGGAACCAGTCGGATGATGAAAATCATCGGCCATCTCAGGACCTTTTCGCGCCAATCCCCCAAGGAATCTCGTGCTGTCGATATAAACAGCGTGATCGAAAATTGCTTTTTGATGATCGGCGAGCAGCTTCGATTGCATGAAATTCAAATGATTAAGGATTTGGGTGAAGTGCCCAGGATCAAGGGGAACCCGAACCAACTCGAACAGGTGTTTTTAAACCTGTTCATTAATGCCAAAGATTCGATAATAGCGGTGGGTAAAGACTTGGATGAGAAAAGGCCAAGAAACATCGAAATCGTCAGCCGGCTGCCGGAAAGGGATCATCAACACGTCGAGGTGCTGATCAGGGACACGGGCACTGGCATCCCGCCTGAGCACGTATTAAAGATTTTTGATCCTTTTTATACCACCAAAGACGTGGGCAAAGGCACCGGATTGGGGTTATCCATCAGCTACGGGATTATCACCGATCATAAGGGTGAAATTGCCGTCGCGCACACGAGCACAGATGGAACGGCGTTCCGCATCACGCTGCCGTCGGTTGACGCGTGATCCCATAACAATATTTCACCTTCCACCTATTCCTTTGGCGATGTGCCAAAAGGCAATTCGATTTTGAATGTCGTTCCTTCAGGACCGGTCTCGACGATATCAATTTTTCCATTATGGTTTTCGATAATCCCGAAGCATATAGACAAACCGAGCCCCGTTCCTTTTCCAACCCCTTTTGTCGTATAAAACGGATCGTATACTTTCGTGATGCTTTCGGGTGCAATGCCCGTACCCGTATCACGGACCCAAATTTCCAAGCTTTCAGTCCGATTTTCGGACCGGCGGGACGTTATCTCGATGGTGCCTTTCGGGTTATCGTTTCCGGATTCGATAATGGCATCCCTCGCATTGGTAATGAGATTTAGAAATACCTGTTCCAACTGATTCGCATTTGCATGGATCTTCGGCAGATGATTGTCTGTCCTTATTTTGACCTGGATATTATGGAGCCGCAGCTGTTCTGTCAACATTAGCAGGCTGTCTTCTATCACCGAATGAATCGACACAAGTTGTGTCTCTCCTTTGGATTGCCTGGAAAAGGTCCTTAAATGATCGATGATGCTCATCATTCGAGAAGTATTCTTCTCAATAATTTCAGCCTGCTTGGAATACTCATCCGCCGTTACCTGCTTTTTTCTGGCGGTCCGTTTCAGCATCTGGGCATGCCCCCTTATGACCATGAGCGGCTGATTCAACTCATGAGCGACGCCAGATGCCAACTGTCCGATGGAGGCCAGCTTGCCGGATTGGACCAATTTTGCCTGTGTTTCCTTTAAGTCCTGATAAGCAATTTGTAGCTCTTTCTGTTGATTCAACAAAGCATCGTGCGCCTTGCGCAGCCGTCTACTGTTCTGCTTGAGTCTGTCTGCCGTGTAAGAATTGATATAGGCTACGACGAGAAGCAACCCAATGACGACCCAAACCCGAATGAAAATGGAGATCGGGGTCAGATTGAAAAAGGGATCGACCCGGAATGTGGGAATGATTTCATACCAACTCAAGAATTCTATCGCACCGAAGGCGGTGGCCGCAAATCCAGCGACGACAAAAGGCACGTAGCGCGGGGAGAAGGCCCCGGTTAACGTGATGAGTGCGGCATAAATAGGGGTCAAATAGGTGGCTTCGATTCCCCCCAAAAAGTATATAATGCCGGTATATCCGATGACCTCCAGCAGGCTGATGAAAAGCGAATAGATAGCGATGGAACGCCGGTGTGTGATCCGCCGGAGCACAAAAAGCGTCGGGTGCGTCATGCCGGCAAGAAACATGACCGAACAGGTGATTCCAACTAAATGGCTCATCTGGATGTTATCCGCCCAATAGGCCCAATATGCGAAACACCACATAAACAGAGAGGCGATGGAACGAATATGTGACCCATTCCTGTGATTTCGGTAAATTTTTTCCAGCTGGGCCTCGGGAAGCTGGGAATTGGCGGCATCCATGGGTATTTAGGCTATATTTTCATATTGGATTATTCAATTTTGCATTCACTTTAACTAACTTTCCCCATCTAAAGTCTTACGCACAATTTTTGACAAGTCTTCCATTGATATGGGTTTATCGCAAATCGCTCTAATCCCAATTTGAGCGGCAACATCCGTTGAAATCTTCTTGCTATATCCCGTACATACGATCACCGGAATTTCCGGTCTGATTTTCATCAATTCCCGTGCCAGATTATCTCCCGTCAATTTTGGCATGGTCATATCCGTAATCACAAGATCAAATTCATCCGGATTGTTTCTAAATAATTCCAATGCCTTTAAACTACTGCTTTGCATGGAAACTGAATAGCCGAGTTTCTCTAAAATCTGGCGGTTCATGTCGACAATGGCGGGCTCATCATCCACAAACAAAATACGCTCACTCCCGCGTGGGAGGGTCTCTTTTTTATAGCCTTCCGCTTTACCCAGTTTATTGGTAATTGGAAAATAGACTGTAAAGCGCGTTCCCCTGTGTATTTCACTATCGACGAATATCTCGCCGCCATGGCTTTTTACAATTCCATGAACCATTGCAAGCCCGAGACCTGTCCCCTCTCCCGGATTTTTTGTTGTATAATAAGGTTCAAAAATGGATTGTATGACATCCTGTGACATCCCCGTTCCAGTATCGGACACTTCAACTTTAATATAATCGCCATCTTTCAGGTCACCGATGGGTCCATCGATGCTTTGGGGCAGGTTGATATCGGATACGCTGACCTTTAGAATACCGCCTTTATCCTCCATGGCCTGAGCCGCGTTGGTGCATAGGTTCATGAGTATTTGGTGAATTTGTGTGGGATCTCCCATGATGACGGATCCGCTTTCGATAGAATCTTCAATATCTATGGTTGACGGTATCGTCGACCGGATTAGCTTCAACACCTCAACGGCTATCGATCCGACACCAATTGTTTTTTTTACATTATCGGATTGTCTTGCGACGGCGAGTATCTGTTTGACCAATTCTTTGGCGCGAAAGCCCGCCTTGCGAATTTCATTCAATCGCCTTTCGAGTGCAGAGCCAAACTCGCTATCTAAATGGGCAAGTTCCGCGTATCCCAAAATAGCAGATAATAAATTATTGAAATCGTGGGCGATACCCCCTGCCAGTGTTCCAATCGCCTCCATTTTCTGGGTTTGCTGCAATTGCTTTTGCGTTTCAATTGAAGCTGTGATGTCCTCATAGAAAACGATCTGTACCCCATCTTCCAAAGTTACGGGACGAAAATGGATGCTCTTCTCCGTATCGTTTTTGCATCGTACGGCACATATATGGGGGCGGATTTCACCAATCCTTGCGGCCTCCAAATCGGAGATCCACTTGCTGATCACCATTTTTCTATCATTGCGATTCGGGAAAGCCATGCTGAACCAATCCATGCCCGAAGAGATATCATTCAAGGTGTAGCCAAATATTTCAGTGAATTTGGGATTGATGTAATTGTATTTTCCGGCTTCATCAATCAATGCGATCCCCAGGGGCGCTTTTTCTGACAACGTCTTGAATTTTTCTTCAGATCGGCGCAGTTGCCTTTCGGCTCGAACACGCTGCGTCACATCTCTGGCTGCCCCATGGACACCGATGGGCCCCTCCGGACTGCTCACAAGCGTGTTGTTGTACTCTAAAACAATCGTTTTCCCATCCTTTGAGAGTCCCTTTAGATAGCCAGCATCTGTCCCTTTTTTTATAATTCGTGCCAGATACTGATCAAATTCCGGTCTTAAATACGCCGGTATCATATTGCGAATATTCAAATCTTTCAGATCGGACGCAACCCACCCATATTCCTTTTTGAATGGTAAATTCGTATCTATGATGTTCCCTTCCAGATCATGAAAACATAATAGATCTGATCCATTTTCAAAAAGCTCCCTGTACCGTTGCTCACTTTCCTTCAGTCTCAATTCTGCGATCTTGTTCTCGGTAATGTCATGTAAAACTGATGTTGCCGCCACAATTTCATTGTTCTCTGAAAAATATCGTGTGTTGGTCGCCACCCAGATTTCACGACCCGTTCGATTTTTAATCTTGTATTCAAACATGCCATCGATTGCTTCACCCCCGACAACTTTTTCCAAGCGCTCACAAAACAAGGGGATGCTTTCATCAGCAAGCAGGTCCAGTGGACCTAAAGACATGATCTCTTCTTTCGAATAACCGGAAAGCTCACAAACGATATCGTTGGCATTTGTGAATTTTCCTTTTTTAAGGTCGATTTCAATGATTCCCGCCGGAGCATGTTTGAACAGCAGCCGGTAACGCTCTTCGCTATTTTTAAGCCGGGTCAGCAACGTTTGGTTATCTATTCGTAATTGTCTGCGCTCCAACGCCCTTTCTACTGTGGTCAAAAGCAATTCATAGTCATCCAGCGGCTTTGTCAAATAGTCGAAGGCGCCGTTTTCCCTCATGGCGGCGATGGAATTTTCTAAAGACGCGTGACCGGTTAGAACGATAACCTCCACATTTTCGTCTGTATTTTTCACCGATCTCAATAATTCGATACCGCTCATCCCGGGCATTTTCATATCCGTAATCATCAAATCGCAGGGTCCGCTTTCAAATATCCGGAGCGCCTGTTCTCCATTTGGTGCCGTCTTTACGGAATATTGCTCTCCCTCGAGAATACGACTCAAAAAAATTAAAATGTCGGGTTCATCGTCTACAACAATGATTTTTTCGTTCATGGCTCACCTTGAACTAGTTTCGTTTCCAGTCGTTTATCGGCAATTTGATCCTGAATATCGTTCCTTCGGGCCCGGTTTCAAGTATTTCAATATCACCATTGTGGCCCTTGACAATACCGTAGCTTATGGATAGACCGAGCCCCGTTCCCTCCCCGATTTTTTTCGTGGTAAAAAACGGATCGTATAATTTTTCTATGTTTTCAGGATCAATCCCCATTCCCGTATCCTTCACACAAATCTCAATGGTATTTTCAGAATCATCGCTTTCAGATGTTTCAATTTCTATTTTATCGACACCAGAGGCATGGTTTTGGATTTTCCCATTTTCTCTCTTATCGATCACGCTGTCTCTTGCGTTGGCAATCAGATTTAAAAAGACCTGTTCCAGTTGATTGGTGTTTCCATTAATTTTAGGAAGATTATGATCCAGTCTCATTATGACGTCAATATCGTTTAGTCGGAGCTGCTCTCCAATCATGAGTAAACAATCTTCAACGATTTTGTTTAACTCGACCGGTCGAAAAACGGTATCGGATTGCCTAGAAAAGATACGAAGGTGATCAATAATCTTCATCATTCGCTTGGTGTTGCGTTCGATGGGTTTGAGCTTTCCATTCAGGTCATGGAGGTCGGGTTTACTTTTCCGTAAATTTCGCCTGATAAATTGCACATGCCCTCTAATTACCGTAAGGGGTTGATTTAACTCGTGTGCAATCCCGGAGGCAAGTTCTCCGATTGATGCAAGTTTCGCAGATTGCACCAACTGGGCCTGTGTTGCTTTGAGTTCGGTGTAAGCGGTTTTAATCGCTTCTTCCGAAGCCTTCTGCTCAGAGATATCCCTGGCGATGCATACAAATCCGACCAGCAGCCGGTCATCACCGATAAGTGGGGAACTTGAAAACATGACCGGTATCCGGCTGCCATTTTTCGATTTGAATACGACTGCTCGATTGCGTTTCGACCAATTGGTTTCCACCGCGTCGCCGGAAGATTTAAAGGGAATGTCCGTGGTGAGAAAAGCGTCGATATTCAGTTTATCCAGCTCGTCCGCTTCATAACCGAGCAAATCTCTGGTGGCTCTGTTGGCAGTGACGATTTCCCCCTCAGGACTTGTTAAAAATAGTGCGTCGGACATTGTTGAAATGATCTTTTCTGCAGCCATTGCCGGGGAGATCGTCAGAAAATTATATTTTGCCATGGCATAGACCAAACCGATGGCCCAAACGAGCGCCATATTGTGAGCCGTATCCGGAAACACGATATGGGTCAGTTTCGGGATCAAAATATTGCTGCCATACCCAAAAATGAAACCGATCAACAGGGTCGTCCCGATGATGCGAGCCTGCTTTTTCTTGATTGGATTGACGGCTTTGATCCCAAAATGCAGCATGAGTACGACGGACAAAAAGATGGTAAGAAAAAAATGGATCAACAAGACATGCGTCAGAATCGAATCTCGCCATTCGATCCCCCAACCGAAAGGCTTATGGACGTAATCGATAACGTTTCCGTAAAACCACTGATTGAGAATGCCAATCGTCGGGATACCAAACAATAAAAAGTAAAACCATTTGTACCCCAGCAGTTTTTCCTTCTCAGTGAAAAGCAGGGTGAACCAAAGTAGAACCCCACTAAAAAGCCATGCCCCGACGATCACAAATTTCATCGGGTAAACTGCCACCTCTTTCGGTATATTGGGATTGTGGGTAATGGTTTTACCCAGGCACCAAAATACAAATGCCATAAAGATCAAAGCACAAAGCCGGTTCAATCTGGATTTGGGATTCTTAAGAAGGATGAAGACCGCCAGGAACATATAGGCTGTCGCACAAAAAAAATTAAGATAGGGCAAGATGATCATTTTCTTATCCCATCCATTCGGGTCTTCAAATTATCTATGCGGTACACAAAATGACGGATACGGTGAGCCAGATTCAAAACGTTTCTGTTCGTACGAGACCAAATCGAAGATCCCGTACAAACAGCGGGAGCGGGTGGAAAGTTGAGCCAGACACAGATATCCATCCGCCTTAGGCGGGATACATCCGCCGTTGGTGGGACCGATCCACCATTGGCAGGATACATCCGCCGTGGGCAGATGGGCAAAATGGGACGTTTTGAAATCGGACCCGCATGTATGTTTTTAATAACAGAACCGAGCGCTCTTGCCAAGATCTTGATATATTTAATAATATCAGCTAATTACATCATAAAACGCCGCCGGGTGGCCAACTGGTATCTCATATATCGAGTTATTATCAATGCGGAACCTGGGGGAACAGGTAAAACCGGAAGGCTTAATCGCAGATACCGCATGAATCATGACTTCAATATTAATTTAAGCGGGTAAGGGTCTGAAAGGGTCATTTAATGGAAAAAGCAGACATGATGTGATATGTTCCATTCAATTGTTCTCAGATCTCACCCATAGAATCGGAGCAACCGGGACGAAATCATGTCCAAAAGACTCATCTCTATTATCGTACCCCTTACTGCTCTCATGGCATTCGGCTGTGCCGGCCTTCAACTCCAGTATGAAGCACCGGTGGTTAACATCACCTCTTTCAAAGCATTGCCAACAGGAGGGGTGATTCCCCAATTTGAAATCGGCCTTCAGATCATCAATCCCAATCGCACCGCTCTTGAACTGAAAGGCATTGCCTACACCATCGCCCTTCAAGGGCATAAGATCATAAGGGGCGTATCCAACCAACTCCCTTTAATAGACGCATACAGTGAAGGCAATGTGACGTTGACAGCTTCCGTGGATCTTTTCAGCAGTATCGGATTTGTCACCGAATTGATGCGAAATCAGGGAAGGGAGAAGATCTCCTACAGCTTTAGCGCAAAACTGGATACCGGCACCCTGAGCCCTTTGATACGGGTAGCGCAAAAAGGCGAAATATCGTTGACACCCTCCCCCGGACACCGATGAAAACCGCTCGGCATTAACGGAAGATATCAATTTTAATTTCCAGATTTGGCCTCATCCAGTACCCTGCGGATCGTTTCGGCCAAATCCGCCTTAACAATGGGTTTGTACGCGAATGCCTTTATCCCGATTTTTGACGCTTTTTCATCTGACATCTGCCGACTGTAGCCGGTGCAGAGTATCACCGGAATCTCAGGTCTAATGGCTATCAATTCAGCGGCTAAGACATCACCCGTCATATTGGGCATGGTCAAATCGGTAATGACCACGTCGAATTCCCCTGGCTTTGACCTGAATCGTTCGAGTGCCTCGAGGCTGCTAGTACTCACAGAAACAGAATAACCCAATCGTTCGAGTATTTGAGCGCTCATTTTGGCAATGGGCCTCTCATCATCTATAAACAAAATGTGTTCACCACCTGTGGGCAGTTCTTTTGAAGCGTATGGCTTCTTGCCGGAAGGTTTGTCAGTCACGGGCAGATAAATTTCGAATACGGTTCCGATTCCGACTTCGCTTTGTACGTCGATATGCCCTCCGTGACGTTTTATGATCCCATGTACGATCGAAAGGCCCAGGCCCGTTCCCTCTCCAGGCGCTTTGGTTGTAAAATACGGCTCGAAGATGGATTCCAGATCAGGCTTGGGAATACCGGTACCGGAGTCTGAAATGCGTATGATCACATGGTTCCCGACTTGCGATTGAATAAACGGTGACGTGTGTTTTTCATCAAGTGTGGTTTTCATCAAACTGATCTCTAACTTCCCACCTTTGTGTTCCATTGCCTGTGCTGCATTGGTGCAAAGGTTCATTACGACCTGATGAATTTGGGATGGATCGGCAAATACAGCATCATCACAATGTAGATTGCACCGGATATCGATATTGGCCGGAAGAGAAGACCTTAATAATTTCTCTGCTTCCTCTACAATGGGGGTGATGATAACGGGTTTAAACGCCTCCTCTTCCTGTCGCGCAAATGAAAGAATCTGCTTTATCAAATCTTTTGCACGTTTACCGGCCGAATAAATCTCCTGAAGGTTATCTTCCAGCATCGTCCCCTTTTCTACAGTATCGAGGGATAGCTCGGCAAATCCGATAACGGAGGATAAGATGTTGTTAAAATCATGCGCGATACCGCTGGAAAGCGTGCCGATCGCCTCCATCTTTTGGGCATGGCGGAGATGGGTTTCGAGAGTATATCGTTCTTTTTCATATTCCAGACGGCGACTGATATCCCGAATGGAGCCAAGCACGACTTTCCTGTTGTTCAGGGTGAGAAAAGTCTGTGTGATCTCTACCGGAAATATGCTGCCATCTTTTCTACGATGGTGGCGAATTGGAATTTCAGTGGTGGAATCGACTTGAATGGCTTTCATCGTATCATTCTTTTCTGCCGATATATCCGTTGCAACTAATTCCATGAATTCTTCACGGCTATACCCATACATTTTTATTGCTGATTTGTTGGCGTCAATGATTTTCATGGTCTCAACATCCACCAGCAAAACGGCATCATAGGTTGAATCGAACAGCGTGTGATACTTTCGTTCACTCTCGCTCAATTCCTTTTTGACATGCTTTAACTCGCTGATATCGGTTGCGATGTGGATTATTTTTTCCACATCTCCCAGGGCATTTAACACCGGCGTACATGAAACCAGGTAGTCACCGTCAATTTCTTGGATCATCAGTGCTGAAGTTTCCTGCCGTTTGGACCGCATGGATTTCACCATGGGGCAGTTCTCAACGGGTTCGGTTTGTCCATGAATGATATCAAAGCACTTCTTGCCGACGATCTGCTCTCTGGTTAATCCGGTTTTTTCGAGGGCAACGTCATTTGCGTCAAGTATCCCATGTTGTGGGTCTATGATAAGGGTCATCTGGCCAATGGCCTTGAACATGGATCCCCAATCCCGCATGGCCTGGACAGTCTTTTCCTCTGCCTGTTTTTTCTCGGTAACATCACGAAATACCAGCACGCCACCAATGATCTGACCGTCATCCTTTCGTATGGGAGAAGCGCTATCGGCAATGGGGATGCGCTGCTTGTTCTTCCTTATCAGAAGTACGTTGTCATCCAGCTGAATTATCATTCCCTCTTTGAGCACCCTGCCAATGGGGCCCTTTACCGGTTGGCGGGTCGTTTCGTCGATAATATTGAAAATTTCACGGATGTCTCTCATATGCGCTTCAACCACCGTCCAGCCGGTAATTTGCTCGGCCACCGGATTCATAAACAGGACCCGTCCATTTTCATCCGTTGCAATTAGACCGTCTCCAATGCTCGATAACGTAACCCGCAGCCATTGCCGCTGGGTCCTGAGCTCTTTCTCGACAGATTTGATCCGCATGATGGAACCAATACGCGATACGAATTCACGATTATGAATGGGTCTTGGAATAAACCCGTCCGCTCCGGCATCCAATCCCTGGGTCTTGTAGTCGGGTGTTTTTTTCAGGCTCGACATCAGGACCACAAAGGATTCATGCAACTCCCTGTCAGATTTAATTCGTCTGCAGGTCTCAAATCCGTCTATACCCGGCATGACAACATCCAGGAGAATCAGGTCCGGTTTGAATTGACCTGCTTTTTCAAGGGTCTCTTCGCCGGATGTTGCTTCTTCAATTAGGTAACCGGATTTTTGAAGGATGCGGCTTGTCGCGAAAAGTTCCTCGGGGTCATCATCAACGATCAAAATTTTATTACAGCTGACTGGATCATCCAATATTTGCATGTTATCCTCTTACTCTTTGTAAAGCCCCAAGTCCGGATAATGCAGATCGGTGCATTCAGGGCAGATGCTATGGCTGAAATCGACCTCAGAATGTTCTTTTATATATGCTTCAATTTGATTCCAATACCCTTGGTCATGTTTGCTCCCTAGCGGCCGGTATATCGAATTTCACGGTGGTTCCCTTCCCCACCACACTTTCAACCCATATTTTTCCCCGATGCGCCTCGATAATTTTTCTGGTGATCAGCATACCCAGTCCAGTGCTTTTCTCTCCGCCGGTTTTCTTGGCGCTCGTTTTCACAAAGGGCTTAAAGAGATTTTGCTGCTCGGCTTCGGGAATACCCGGTCCCTGATCGGCCACTGAAAAAGATAGGCGATCTTTGTCACAACATAGAACAATCTTAACAAGGCTTTCTGGTTGCGTGTGTTCGATGGCGTTGGAAACCAGGTTTGTGATCACCTGTTCGATCTTGGATTCATCCATCCATATGCGCGGAATGTTATCATCACATCGAACCTGCAACGTAATCCCTTTTTTCTCTGCCTGGAGATTATTGAGCCGCAGACTATCGTCCAACACGTCACGGATAAACGCAGGTTGAAGATCCACATCAAATCTGCCGGCCTCGATGGCGCTCACATCTAAAAAATCATCCACAAGCCGTTTCATGAAGGCGCAGGATTTGTTGATCGTATTTAAAAAACCGAGATGCTCCGTATTTAAATCGTTTTGGGCCTCATCGATGACAAACTCGGAATAGGTTATGATGAGTCCGATGGGTTTCCGCAAATCGTGGGCGGCCATTCCCAGAAACCGGTTTTTTTCTTCGTTCAAGAGCTGCAGGAGTGAATTTTTTTTCTTAAGCTCCCGGGTCAAGTTGTTCAACTCTTGATTCAAAGACAAAATCTCAGTCCGCATGTTCTCGAGCTCTTCCGCGTCCAGCCGGCCCAGTGCAAGAATCTTGTCGTCAATGGGTTTGAAGGAAAAGTAATAACTTTGGGGGAGGCCGGATGCGTTTCGCACATTTAAAATTCGTTCAACAGGGTCGCCGGCCACCTGATCCGCCAAAATAAATGTTCCCGTGAAATCAACGATGACATCGTTGATTTTTTCTCCGACCAGCTGCCTTCCTGTTATTTTTTGGGCACATGTGTTGGCTTTGAGAATATCGCCCTCAGGCGAAAGGAGAAAATAGAGATCCGGCGCCTTTTCAATGACATAGGAATAGATTTCTCTATGAATTTTCGGATCCACCACTCTCTCACCCTTTAATATTTTTTCGAGATCATCTAGTGTCTCCAGGTATTCCGCACCGGGGTGCTGGCGGGCCGTATCTATCCCCCCATCGAAACGCCTGGCCGCCGATCAGCAAACCCAGGTTCGGAAAATCGAAATCGATGGCTTCCATCGATCGCTTCAGATTCTCAATATTTGAAAGAATATAGAGTAAAAGTCCCACGAAATCGGGTTTCGTGTCCTGGATAAACTGCATCATGTCTTCCGTTGGCGTGTTCGCCCCCAGAAAATGCCCATCCCAGCCATTTAGTTCTAAAATATCGGCAACCATCTTGCCGCCAACCTGGTGATATTCGTTGGGGCTGCACGAAATCACGGCCTTTTTTTCCGATGCGTTCGGTGCCAAAAATCGACGGGTAGACCCGGTTCATCAGGCTTTCAGTGATCGAAGTTGCCAGACGCTCATTGGCGGCCGTGATGATATTGTTTTCCCAGAGTTCCCCGACTTTATACATGCTTCTCATAAACAGGCTCTTAAGCATTGAAGATATTCGTTAATTTCCAGATTTGATTACGGGCGTGAGGTTCAGTAGCAAGCTTAACACGTCAGTCAGAAATATCAATTGAAAGCTTGGAGAGAACTATCGATATACCCCAAAGTGGTATTTAGCACAAGCTCCAGATGATGGGTGAAGAGGAGGCTGATTGAAGGCCGGGTCGGGTCGCCAGAGGCTGTTGCCGGCCCCTTAGGGTGGGTTCGAAATCTGATGTCGTGCCTGTGGGCCCTTTACCCGTTTCCGTCATGCCAAACGCAACATGCGAATTCCCCCCACGGCGCTTTCTCTGTTAGAGCATGGGGATGAATTCATAGAGATGCCCTATTTGAATCTTGTTGCAAATGGCGCTTCAATGTTGGTTTCGATGTCCGATAATGTGTGTAAAATATCGGCCAAATTCACCGCGATCTTCAAACTCCGCATCGGGAATACCGTCGGGGCACTTCTCCAAAAAACGCTTCAGGCACATTTCAGCATCGTTGAAAGTTAAACCTGTCCGGTAAAAAAAAAGCGTGATCATATGCCCGGCGGTCAGCAAAAGGGTGTGGTTTTCAGACTGGTGTCCACCAAGGTATTCGTAAGGTTGTTGAAATCCCAAAATGAGCGTCTCGTAACCATATTCCTTATCAGAGATGTCATAACACTGCTCCTCGAGGTCCCAACTGGCATACATCAGCTGCAGGGCCAACTCGTTGTCACGCTCCCCCGCATTCCAGGCGGCAAATAAAATTTCGAATCGCTCTGGATTATCAACAGGAAGAGACCCCCAAATGGCCTGCTGCACCACAGGGTTTTTCGGCCTTTCCCAAGTTTTTTGGTATCCTTTTGCATCACTTGAAGCGCTGCGACAGGCAAAAAGCGCCTGGCTTAGGAGATTGCTGCATCTTTCTTCTTGCTCCCTTGCGGCACGTTCCTCTTTGGTACCCGTATCGCGGTTTAAAAGCACGATGATCAGCGTTAAAAATGAAACAACAATCAGAACCGTGATAAGTAGCATGACGCTGAACTTTACCCAGGAAAATGGGCCGGCATCCTGTTGTTCCAGATACTGTATCAGCGCAGGCGCCGCCATCGCCGTTAAAAAGCCAATGGCGGCAATTATTTTCAGACCGTCATAATGCTTGAATCCCCTATTGTCTTTTAGAAAAAGGAAAAGTAGAGAGTTGCTCATAAAACAGATCGACCCCCTCTCCCCAAAACGTGAAAAACCGCCCAAGACCGTCTTCTGGCCTTATAGGCATTGTGCGTTGACGCCTTTAACATCGTATTTTTTGACCGATAAAAATGGTAAGCGGATACTCCCCTCCATTTAAAACATACGGGTCATATATACCATCTAAAGTTGTCATATGCATGTTGAGTCCCGCATCGTAAAACAGTTTTTCCCATATTGCCCGCGAGAACAAACCGAGTATATGATGATCGGTTTGAATCGTCAGCGCTTCCTGCCGCCGGATCAAATACACAAATGTCGCCTCATAGGTTTTGGGACGAAATGGGTTGATATAATTATTCTCGAGTAGGGTCACATGAATACTGTCTTTTTCGCCAGTGTATGCAAAATTGTTGTTTTGGAAGGTCTCTTCCGTTTTGGCCACCACTAGCAAAACACCACCGGTTTTCAAATGCACCGTTGCCGTTTGAATGGCCAACCGAAGGTCGTCCAGCGTGGCCATATAATCGATGCTATCCGGTATAACGACAGTATCGAAAGACCGGTTCAGTCGCAATGTCCGCATATCGTCTTCAATATATTCGATGTCTGGATGCAAATCCCGTGCTTTTTTCAGCATACCGGGACTCATATCTATACCTGTGACTGTAAAATGCTGCTTGAAAAAACGATCATGACCGCCCGCTCCACTTCCTAAATGCAACAAGGTGCGGGGGGGTGCTGTTGCTGTGCGCTGAATCAGATCAACATAAGTGAGTACTTCTTCTTTGTAGTCGGATGGGTCAACCAGCCACTCTTCAGTCCACGCAAGGTCGTTATATGAAATCCAAGTTGAAGCCAAAACGAATCCCTTCAGACAATCTTCGTGTTGGATAATTGCCGTCTAAAGCGTTGAGAAAACCTTTCATTTCATTAACCGCTTGTTCGTATATGTATTTATCCTGGACCCGCAAAACCTTGGTCCCTGTGCCTCTTACATTCACAGCATCTCAATTATCCGCAATCCATCGATAGTACTGTTTAGCTGCAACGACCCGGAAGGTGATGCACCCCCTAAAACTCCTTTAGCTGATGTGAATCCTTGGCGGTCAAATCCAGATCGTATATCTTCTTCAAATCCTGTATCCGCTCAAGGTCCTTTCCACCAAAGGGGGCCTTGCCTTCAAAAGCGTGGAGCACGATGCCTTCCAGCAGATCTCCAAGCGTCATATCATAATATTCTGCAAGTCCCTTGAGTACTTTCAGCAGTCTCTTTTCAAGCCGCAGTCCTGTTTGTACTCGCTGAATTTTTTTGGAACCGGGCACTGTACTTTTCCGCGTCATTTTTCTCCTCCTTGACCCAAACAAAAGAAATGAAGCCAAGTCCTGTCAGGGCCAGGCCAGAGACCGGCAGCAGGCTTGAAAACTCAATATAGTCCAGCAGCAGTCCAAACACAATCATGGCGGCCGGAACCGTTGCATTACCAATTGTTGATGCGGCTGCAAATACCCTCCCGCCAAACTCGTTATCCGTATAGGTTTGCAGCAATGTTTTATAGGAAACGGCTGCCCGGATCACAGCAGCCCCCCAGAGGAAAAAACATACCGAAAACCCCGAAACAGCCAGATCGCCAGTCCGGGCGACAAACCATGTCAGCACCTGGACGACACCCATGGCCGCAACCGAAGAAAACAATACTGTTTTCTCCTTACCGGCAATGGACACACGGCTGAGCAATAAGGACATGGCCAGAAACCCCCCGCCAAGCGCAGCATGAAAAATACCAAGGGTCCTGGGTCCATCAATTGATATCCGATCTGCGATCACCGGCATAAAAACTTCGATTCCGCCGTAAAAAAAATGGATGATCATTACCAAAAATAAGAGCATCATTAACAAACGGCGGCCTAAAAGATACGCATACCCTTCCTTGACATCGGAAACCAGACTGCGCTGGGCTTTCTCCTTTAAAGTGCCGGGAATCTTGATCAGGGATTCAAACCCGGCAGAGATCATAAAAGAGATGCCGTTCAGTAGAAATATCCACGCATACCCCAGGGCGGATACTGCAATGCCGCCCAAGGCGGCACCACCGATCATGGCAAAGCTGTTCACGCTCTGGTGCATGGCGTTGGCCCGTCCCAACTGTTCCTTATCCACAATCTGTGGAATCATGGCAGGAACGGCAGGATCAAAAAATGCCGTATTGATCGATAAAAGGACCTGGAGAACTAAAATAATAGAAAAACTCATCTGCCCGGTGGCCATCAGCCAGGCAAAAATCAAAAGTATCACGCCTCGAACCACATCGGTACCGACGATCACCCATTTCCTCGAGTAACGGTCAATAACCGCACCTGAAAACAACCCGAGGATCACCACCGGTATAACGGAAGCTGCCAGTACCGCTCCCATTTTTGCCGAAGAACCGGTGGTGTCCAACACCCAAAAAGCCAGCGCGATCATATGAAATTTATCCCCCACCTGGGAAACCAGCTGCCCGCCCAACAGCAATTTAAAATTCCTGTTCACCTTCGATTCCTTTCATTCAAATCATCCAATACAATATTTTAGTACCTTGGTACTAAAATACCACACAATTGTAAAGCGATCTTTTGTTCAGTCCAACAATTACAGCACTTTCGTGTTCCGATAAACCCCTTATACAACGTACAATTTCATGGGAACCATCTCCGATCAATATGTGGAAGCGATACTTCGGAACCCAGACAATATGATATTGGCAGTGCCATATCGTATGTGATA
>Ga0066187_1000162_pt1 | contig 27478 bp, 27 predicted proteins | sample WorMetexBAHAMAS1_FD_58706 | JGI IMG/M metagenome (GOLD analysis project Ga0066187, IMG submission 58706) | Marine gutless worms symbiont microbial communities from Max Planck institute for Marine Microbiology, Germany - Inanidrilus exumae... | ecosystem: Host-associated > Annelida > Digestive...
AAAACCGGGGAATTTTAAGTTGCCGATTATGGGGAAATTTAAGTTGCCGTTGACACCGAGACCAGGACGTTGGTGTCGAGAACCACGCGCGGCGGGCGCATCCGGCGTCTACGACCCTCCGGCTTCCCGCCCGGCCCGGCGGGCCCAGGCGACGGCGTCGGCCACGTCGTCCTCACCGATGCCCATCTCGGCCAGTTTGGAGCGGACGGCGCCGGCCTTGTTGAGGCGCACCGGGGTCAGCACGATGCGGCCGTTGTCCTCGGTCACGTCGAAATATTCCGTGCCCTCGCAGGAGGCCAGCACCGACTTGGGCAGGGTGATCTGGTTCTTGTAGGTCAGTTTGGCAAGCATGGCGCTTTCCCTTGGTAAGGAAATAATGAAACAAGGATATAATGAGAAAATACGCTGCTTGAGGCATTGTTTCAACGGTTGCATGGCCTGCGGCCGGTGCCGAGGGAGGCCTATCAGGAAATGTCTACCGGCGGAAAACCATAGACATTTATGGACATTCCTGGACGTTTTTGGACGTTTTGCGGGGTGGGATGTCCATGGTTTGGACATGCGGTGGACGTGTCGAACGGCAAGCAGTGGACCCCCGGGTCAAGCCCGGGGGTGACGGTTATTTTAGCCGAGGATGACGATCAAGAGAGTGGACTACGCTTCCTCGAATAATCGCGTCACCAGCCCCTTCGCTAGGGCCGCCACCACCTTGCGGCGGTACCCCGGCGGCGTGAAGGTGCTGGTCATGGGCTGGATCTGTTTGGGCAGCAGCGCGGCCAGGGCGTCGGCGGTGGCCTCGGTGAAGTCCTGGCCCAGGAGGTCGGCGGTGCCGTCGACGGCGATGGGGCAGGAATTGGTGCCGGTCAGCGCCGCGTCGAGGCGGGTCAGCTGGTCGCCGTCCCTCTTGAGCGCGATGGCGACGCCGGCGAGAGGGAAGTCGATGGAACCCCTGACGCGGGATTTGGCGTAACCTGAAGTCGCGCCGTCGGCGGGCGGCAGGATGACGGCGGTCAGCATCTCGCCCGGTTCGAGCTTGAGGTGGTCCAGGCCGTCGTCCGAGTAGATCTCGGGCAGCGGCACGGTGCGGCTGCCGCCGGGGCCGGCGATCTCGACCTGGCCACCGAAGACCAGCACGGCCGGGGCCACGTCGCCGGAGAAGGCGGCGAAACAGTGGGTGCCCGAAGGCGCCACGTGGCAGGTGTCGCCTTCATGTTTGAGGCAGAAGTCGTTGGCGGCCCGCCACCAGTGGCTCTGGTTGTAGTAGACGCAGCGGGTATCGAGGCAGAGGTTGCCGCCCAATGTGGCGACCTGGCGGTGGGTGTTGCCGGCGACCACGGAGGCGGCCTCGGTCAGGGCCGTGTAGCCGGTGAGCAGCTCCGGCCCGTCGGCGATGTCGGCCAGGGTCACGGCGGCGCCGATGCGGACCCCGCCGTCAGCGGTCTGCGTGATGCCGTAGAGCGCCTCGATGCCGGTCAGCTCGATGACCGTGTCCGGCTCGCCGATGCCGCGGCGCAGGTTTGGGATCAGGTCGGTGCCGCCGGCCAGCAGCGGCGCTTCCGGGTGGACGGCGCGGGCGGCGACGGCGTCCTCGACGGTGGTGGGCCTCAGCACCTCGAAGTCGGGCAGGAATTCCATGGGGCCGCTCCTTATTCTGCCGCTGTACTGGGCGCCGTTTGCGCAGCCTTGCGGGCGGCGCGGTCGCGTTTGGTGATGCCGTCGAGGATGCGTTCCGGGGTCAGCGGCGTGACGACCATGCGCACGCCGATGGCGTCATGGATGGCGTTGGCGATGGCCGGGATGACGCTGGCCAGCGCCCCTTCGCTCGCTTCCTTGGCGCCGAAGGGGCCGTTGGGGTCCAGGCTCTCGACGATCTTGACCTCGATCGGCGGCGACTCGACCATGGTCGGCACCCGGTAATCGAGCATGTTGGGCCCGACGGGCAGGCCGTCGATGTAGCGCGTCTCCTCGCTCATGGCCTGGCCGAGGCCCATCCACACGGCGCCCTGGACCTGGCCCTCGACGGAGAGCGGGTTCAGGGCATAGCCGCAGTCGTGGGCCGTCCATACACGGTCCACCGTGACCAACCCGGTGTCCTCGTCGACGGTGACCTCGACGGCGGAGGCGGAATAGGAATAGGCCATACTGGGCCCGACGCCGGCGCCCCGGTACTTGCCGCCCTGGTGCGAGCGCGGAACCGTAAACGTTCCTTTGACGGTGATGGTGCCGGTGTCGACCAGGGCCTCCGAGACCACGTCCTTATAGGGGATGCCCGGATCCTGGCCGCCGGAGACGCGGTAGACCTCACCCAGGCACTCGATGTCGTCGGGCTGGGCGTCAAGTTTGCGGGCCGCCGCTTGGACGAGCACATTCTTCAGGTTCTGGGCCGCTTCCAGGGCCGCGTTGCCGACCATGAAGGTGACGCGCGACGAATAGGAACCGTTGTCCTTGGGCGTGATGCGGCTGTCGTTGGCGATGACGGTCAGGCGGTCGAAGTCGACGCCCAAGACCTCGCCGACCACTTGCGCCAGGATGGTCGAGGAACCCTGGCCGATGTCGGCGGCACCGGTGAGGATGGTGATGCCGCCGTCGAAGTCGAGCTTCAGGTTGATCACCGCATGCGGCTCACCGGTCCAGTGCACCGGCTTGGCCGCACCCGAGACGTAGTGCGAGCAGGCCATGCCGAAACCCTTGCCGGGTGTGCGGCGTTGTTCACGGCCCTGCCAGCCCGACGCTTCCTCGGTCCAGTCCAGGCATTCCGGCAATCCATAGGACTCGACCATCAGGTCGTTGATGGTCTTGGTCGGCGCCTCCAGCAGGTTGCGGCGGCGGACGGCGAAGGGATCGAGGCCGAGTTCGGTGGCCATGGCATCCAACAGGTTCTCGAAGGCGAAGCGCACGTCGACGGTGCCGTGGCCGCGCATGGCGCCGCAGGCCGGCGTGTTGGTGTAGACGCGAAAGCCGTCGTAGCGCACGGCCGGGATGTCGTAGATGGCGTTCAGCAAGGAGCCGGCGTAGAGGATGGTGACGATGCCGTAGCCGCCGTAGGCGCCGCCGGTCTGCTCGACCTCGCAGGCGCAGGCGGTGAGGCGCCCGTCCTCGGTCATGCCGACCTTGAGCTTGACGCCGGTCCTCGGCCGGCCGCGGTGGGTCAAAAACGTCTCCTCGCGCGACAGCTTCATGCGCACGGTGCCACGGGCCGCCCGGGCCAGCAGGCAGGCGACGATCTCGAAATTGAGGGTCTCGGTGCGGGCTCCGAAGCCGCCGCCGATGAAGGGCTTGATGACCCGCACCTGGCTCTCGTCCATCTCGAGGCATTGCGCGATGCGCTTGTGCACATAGAAGGGCACCTGGGTCACGGATTTGAGCGTCATGCGGTCGCGCTCGACGTCGTATTCGGCGAAAGCCGCATGGGGCTCCATGTGCACGTGGGTGACCTCGGCACAGTCGTAGCTCTCCTCGCGGACGATGTCGGCCTCGGCGAAGCCGGCGTCGACGTCGCCGAACTCGTGATGGACTTCGCGCTCCAGGTTGCCGGGGCGGTCGGCGTGCAGGGTCTCGGCGCCCGGCGCCCGGGCCTTGGCCGCGTCGTAATAGGCGGGCAGCTCCCTGACCTCCATGCGGATCAGCCTAAGCGCGCGTTCGGCCGTCGCCTCGTCGACGGCGGCGACGGCGGCCACCGGCTCGCCCCGGTAACGCACCCGGCCTCGGGCCAGGGGGTATTCGTTCTGGGCGATCGGCAGGATGCCGAAGGGCTGGTCGCAGACGTCGCCGGTGATGACGGCGACGACGCCAGGCAGCGCCTCGGCTTCGGACGTATCGACGTTCAAGATCTCGGCGTGGCTGTAGGGGCTCCGGTAGATGCGCCCGGCCATGGCCTGGGTGGCCGCCAGGTCGGCCGTGTATTCGGCGCGGCCCGTCACCTTCTCGACGCCGTCGATCAGGGGCGCGCGGGCACCGACCATCTTGGCCGGCTGCACGGTGGTCAGGTCGACCGGTTCCTTGCTCATGCCGCCGCTCCCGCTGGTTGGCCGGAAAGCTCGGCCGCGGCGTATCGCACCGCCTCGATGATCTTCACATAGCCGGTGCAGCGGCAGATGTTGCCGCCCAAGGCCTCCTCGATCTCGGCGACGCTGGGATCCGGGGTCTTCAGGAGCAATCCCTGGGCCGCCATGATCATGCCGGGCGTGCAGTAGCCGCATTGGGAACCGAGCTTCTCGTGGAAGCCCCGTTGCAACGCCGACAGGGCGCCGTCCGTCTGGCCGCCCTCGACGGTCTCGATGGCGCTGCCCTCGCAGGATCCAGCCAGCGAGATGCAGGACAGCCTGGGCTTGCCGTCGACCAGCACCGTGCAGGCGCCGCATTCGCCGCCGTCGCAGCCCATCTTGGTGCCGGTGAGGCCGGCGACCTCGCGCAGATAGTCGATCAACAGCATGTTGCCGGCGACCGCATCCTCGCGCGGTTTGCCGTTGACGGTGGTTTTCAAAAGCGTCTTGGCCATCGGCACCTCACAGGCTGGCGGCCCAGGTTTGATCTGACCGAAAATTGTTCGCCTACCGAACAATATTGAGAGTGTAGCGCAATAACCCCAAATGGACAACGGGATTCTGAGGCCAGCGGCCGGCGGCGTTGCGCGACGGAATCGGGTTGTCGACCCTGGAAAAATTCAACGCCAGCAGGAACAATAGGACAAGGAGACTTTGTGGAGCCGCCTTTATTGGCCAGGGCGGCAATCGAACCCGAAGCGGACGACACCCATGACCCAACCCGCCATCCGATCCCGCTGGCGCAGGCTGTTCGACCTGGCACTCACTGCCGTCGATACCCTGCCCGACGGCACGGTGTGGTCGTGGGGCGGCGGGGCAGCCCTGGCCCAGCACCTGCAGCACCGGGTCTGCGATGACATCGACATCTTCCTGTCCGACGTCAATGCGCTTTCCGCCCTGTCGCCCGAGCACAACACTACGGTCCGCGCCCTGTCGGAGACCTGGGAAGAAACGGATACCAGACTGAAGCTGGAGCGGCCGGAAGGCGCCATCCGCTTCACACTGTCGCCGATGTTGACGGCGCCGGGAACGGCGGCCTGGTGTCTCGCCGGGCGCGAACTGCCGCTGGAGACGGTCCATGAGGTCCTGGCCAAGACGCTGCGCTGGCGCCGGACAACGGACCTCGCCCTCGGGCTTTATGATCTGGCCGGCGCCCGGGCCTTCGACCCGGGCGGTTTCGTCGCCGCCCTGGAGACGGAACGCGACAACGCCCGCACCATGGCCGAGACCATTCGCCGAGACATCGACCGACTGCGAGGAGGTCCAGTCGGCGGTCAGGCCGACGATCAAGGGCGAAAACTACGTCATCACGACGGACTTGCTGGATCTGGCCACGGATCTTGCCGGCGATGAGGGTGACGAAGGTGGCCAAGGTGACGACGGCGCGGCAGGCCAGGGAAACCGTGAACCGGAGGCGTCGTAGTGGACGGTCGATGGGCCGCCCCCGCTCATAGGCCTTAGATATATTGCCCGGCGTCGATCTTGAGAACCTCGCCGGTGATCATGGCCGCCGCGTCAGACAACAGGAACAGCACACCGGCGGCGATGTCTTCGGGTTTGGCCAGTTTGCCAATCACGGTTTCGGCGAGCGCTTTGTCGCGGAATTCCTGGGGCAGTTCTTGGGCCATCTCGGTCAGTACCATGCCCGGCGCCACGGCATTGACGGTGATGCCTTTACGACCCATTTCGCGGGCCGCCGTCTTGGTGAGGCCGATGAGACCGGCCTTCGAGGCGGCGTAGTTGGCCTGACCGAACTTGCCGCGGATGCCGTTGATCGATGTGACGTTGACGATGCGCCCGTAACCGGCCTCGCTCATCGAGGGTGTGACGGCACGGATGACGTTGAACGCGCCGGTCAGGTTGATCTGGAGAACGTCCGACCACTCGTCGTCCGACATCTTGGCGATGGAGCGGTCGCGGGTAATGCCGGCATTGTTGACGAGAAGTGCGACCGGCGAGCCGATGGCGGCGACGCCGTCGGCAACGCTCCCGGCATCGGCGATGTCTACGGCGTGAAACGTCAACCCGGTCCCAGCGCCCGAATCTTCTGGCAATTCGCGGTCGAAGACATGGACATCACCGCCGCGTTCGGCGAGAGTCTCGGCGATTGTCCTGCCGATACCGCGAGCCCCACCGGTGACCAATGCGACACGTCCTTGAAAGTCGAAAAAGTCCTGCATCCCGAAACGCCCCCGCCTTGACGAATTCGATAAAGTGGTATTAAAGTACTTATTTACTTATTTAAGCTTACTGGCGGGTGCTGGGCCTGTCAAGGCAGGCTGGAACCTAAGATGGGGCCAATGAGGAGGGGCTGATGGACGCGCAGAAAGCCGAAACGGGGAGCATTTCGATCGCGCTGACCGGGAGCGGCGGCGCCGGCGTCATCACCGCCGGCAACATGCTCCTGGAAGCGGCCGCCAAGTCCGGTCTCTACGGCCTTTTCACCCGCTCCTCGGGCCCGCAGATCCGCGGCGGCGAGGCGGCCGCCATGCTGCGGCTCTCGAGCGAGCCGGTGGCGGCACCGGGCGACATCTTCGACATCCTGATCGCCATCGACTGGCACAACATCGACCGCTTCGCCATCGAACTGCCGCTGGGACCCGACAGCCTGGTCTTCGCCGACCCGGCTCAAGGCGATGTACCCGAGGTCATCGCCTCGACCGGCGCCAAGGTCATCGAACTGCCGATGAAGGAGATGGCCAAGGCCATATCCAAGGGCCGCCCCAACATGATCGCCGTCGGCGTTGCCGCGGCGCTCGCCGGCCTTCCCGACGACGACGTCGGCGAGGTCATGAAACGGATGCTGGTCAAGCGTGGCGAGGATGCGCTCAGGGCCAGCCGCGAGGGCTATGCCGCCGGCGCCGAGTTCGCCGCCAATGCCGATTGCGAGGCCCGCGAGTTGCAGCCGGGCGGCCTCGGCGAGGACCGCTGGATGATCAGCGGCAACGAGGCGGCAGGCCTCGGTGCGGTGAAGGGCGGCGTACGTTTCGTCGCCGCCTACCCGATCACGCCGGCCACAGATCTCTTGGAGTGGATGGCCAAGAACCTGCAGAAGGTCGGCGGCGCCCTGGTTCAGGCCGAGGACGAACTGGCCTCCATCAACATGATCGTCGGCGCGTCCTTCGGCGGCACGCCGTCCCTGACCGCCACCTCGGGACCGGGTTTAGCCTTGATGACGGAAAGCATCGGACTCGCCGTCGCCTCCGAGGTACCGATCGTCGTCGTCGATGTCATGCGCGGCGGCCCCTCGACCGGCATTCCGACCAAGTCCGAGCAGAGCGACCTCAACATCGCGCTGCATGGTCTGCACGGCGACGCACCGCATCTGGTGCTGGCGCCGCTTTCCGTCGGCGACTGCCTGTTCACCACGCAATGGGCGGTAACGGTCGCCGAGGCGACCCAGACACCGGCCATCGTGCTTTCCGATCAACTCCTCGGCCAGACCAAGGCGATCATCGACGCACCGGCCGACATCGCCTTCGTCGGCCAGCGCGTCACCGCCGGTGGCGAGTTGGAAGGCTTCCAGCGCTACGCGCTCGGCGGCGGCAACGTTTCACCCATGTCGGTGCCGGGCGTGGCCGGTGGTCAATACACGGCCGACGGTCTCGAACACGCCGAATCCGGTCTGCCGTCGAGCCAGGTTTCTGACCATGCGGACCAACTGAACAAACGGGCGGAGAAAATCCAGGACTATGATTTCGGCGATCACTGGGCCGAAATCGAAGGTGACGGTTCGACCGCCGTCATCACCTGGGGTTCGACCACCGGTGCCGTACGAGAGGCGCTGGCAAGGCTCCGGGCCGACGGCCAGGACATCCGCCTAATCGCACCGCGCCTTCTGGCGCCGCTGCAGACCGAGGCCTGGACCAAGGCCTTCGCCGGCGTCGAGCGGGCCCTGATCATCGAACTCAACCACTCGGCCCAGTTCTACCGCTACCTGAAGGGACACCCCGACTTCCCCTGCCCCGTCGACCACATCCACCGGCCCGGACCGCTGCCTTACCGGGTCGAGGAACTGACCCGTGAAATCCGTGATTGGAGCGCAACATGAGCGAAGCGCCGGCCCCCCTGCCGACCCTGTCGGCCCGCGATTACAAATCCGACGTCAAACCGGTCTGGTGCCCGGGTTGCGGCGACTTCACGGTCCTTTCGTCGATCACCAAGGCTTTGGCCGAACTGGCCCTGCCGCCCGAGGACGTTGCCGTCATCTCCGGCATCGGCTGTTCGTCGCGCATTCCCGCTTATCTCAATACATACGGGTTCCACGGCGTCCATGGCCGCGCTACCGCCTTGGCCACCGGCCTCAAGCTGTCGCGCCCCGATCTGACGGTTCTGGTCACCGGCGGCGACGGCGACGGGTTTTCCATCGGCGGCAACCACTTCCTGCATGCGTGTCGGCGCAACGTCGACATGACCTACATCGTCATGGACAACCGGGTCTACGGCATGACCAAGGGCCAACCGTCACCGACCACGGAACCGGACTGGGACAGCGCCCTGTCGCCCGGCGGCACCGGGCTCAGGCCCTTCAACCCGTTGGTCATCGCGCTGGCCTCGGGCGCCAACTTCATCGCGCGCGGTTTTTCCGGCGATCCCAACGGCACTGCCAAGCTGATCGTCGAGGCCATCAAGAACCCGGGCTTCTCCTTCGTCGAGGTCTTAAGCCCTTGTGTCACCTTCCGGCCCGACCAGCGCGACTGGAAAAAGGTGGCCCGCCCGGCGCCCGTTGACCCCCACCGAGGAGATCGGCCGCGCCGCTCGCCGTTTGATGACCGACGACGGTTTCAATCTGGGTGTGCTATACGTCGGCAACCGCAAACCCTACGCGGTGCCGGTCGGCGAGGCCGAACAGGACGCCGCCGGGCTCGGCCAACAGTTCGCGGTCTAACGCGGCACCCAAGAGAGGCAAAGGAAACGACGTGACCACCGACAAGTCGATCGCCACCGTCGCCGAGCTCCTGGCCCACGCCAAGGCCATCGAGGAGGAGGCGCTGGAGCGCTACCAGGAACTGGCCCAGCAGATGGAGGTCCACCACAACGAGGAGGTGGCCGAGCTTTTCCGCAAGATGGCCCATGTCGAGGGCATCCACGTGCAGAAGGTCCTGGACCGGGTCGGCGACATGACGCTGCCACATATCTCGCCTTGGGATTTCCGCTGGCTCGACGAGGAGGCGCCCGAGTCGATCACGGCCACCGACGTGCATTACCTGATGACGCCGCACCATGCGCTCAAGCTGGCGTTGCGCGGAGAGCAAAGGGCCTTCGACTTCTTCTCGCGCGTCTGCGAGACGGTCGGCCCCAGCGAGGTCTGCGAACTGGCCCGCGAGCTCATGGAAGAGGAGAAGGAGCACATCCAGCTCATGCAGGAGTGGCTCGCCAAGGTGCCGCTGCCGGACGACGACTGGGACGAGGACCCGGACCCGCCGAACTTGCAGGAATAGACAGCGTCCGGCAACGCTCGGGAATCAGACCCGTCGGGTCTACCAAGTAAGTAGAAACGGCGGGCCGAAGCTTGGCTTTCCCTTACCGGAAAGCCCGGTATTATTTTCGGATAACCGAAGTATATGCACACGAGGTGGTTAAAGATGGCACCGACCACCAAGGAGCGGATTCTCGACCTCAAAACCGCGCTCGGAGCCCGTATCCTCGGTCAGGAACGTCTCATTGAAAGCCTCCTGGTCGCCCTACTGGCTCGCGGCCATCTCCTGGTCGAGGGCGTACCGGGGATCGGCAAGACGAGTGCCGTCAAGGCGCTCGCCACCGGATTGGAAGGCAGCTTTCAGCGTATCCAGTTCACGCCCGACCTGTTGCCGGCCGACATTACCGGCTCCGACGTCTTCGATCCGGACCGCAAGGGGTTCGCCTTTCACCACGGCCCGCTATTCAACAACTTCATCCTCGCCGACGAGATCAACCGCGCGCCGGCCAAGGTGCAGTCGGCGCTTTTGGAAGCGATGGGCGAGGAACAGGTGACGGTCGGGCGGCGGACATTCGAATTGCCGCAACCGTTCATGGTCATGGCGACCCAGAACCCCATCGAACAGGACGGCACCTATCCCCTGCCGGAATCGCAGCGTGACCGGTTCTTGCTGCACGTCCGCGTCGGCTATCCATCGAAGGAGCACGAACAGGATATCTTCCGGTTGGTTCGCGACACGCGGCGCCAGGGCACCGAGTTGGCGGAGTTGGACATGGCGCCCATCGACCATCCGACGCTGGAGGCCGCCCACAAAGAATGCCTGGGTCTCGAGATGGTGCCCGAGATCGAGGACTATCTAGTGCGGCTGGTCGACGCCACCCGCGACCCGGGTCCGCTCGACGGGGACCTGACAGGCTGGATCCGGTTCGGCGCCAGCCCGCGGGCGACCATCGCCCTCGACACGGCGTCTCGCGCCATCGCCTGGATGGACGGGCGCGAATACGTGACGCCTGACGATGTCTTACGGGTGGCCCCCGATGTCTTGCGCCATCGGGTGATCCTTACCTACCGGGCCGAGGCGGAAGGGGTAACCGAGGACATGGCGATCGAGCGCCTGTTGCGGCTGGTGGCGGTGCCATGACCGGGGCGGGCCGCCGCTTGTCCATCGAGGACTGGCTGGCCGCCCGCACCGAAGCGCGCAGTTTGTCGGCCGGCCGGGCCGATCGCCTCGGCGGTTTACTGCCGGGTCTCTACCGGTCGTTTTTCAAGGGCCGCGGGCTCGAATACGACGAAAGCCGCCGCTACCAGTCGGGCGATGACCGGACCCACGTCGACTGGCGGGTCACGGCGCGCACCGGTCAGCTATACACCAAGGCCTTCCGCGAGGAACGCGAACGAACCGTCTTGTTCGCCCTCGATGTTTCGGAGGGCATGCGCTTCGGCACCCGGCGCTGCCAGAAATGGGTCCGCGGCGCCGAGTTGATGGCGCTGATCGCCTGGCTGGCGGTCGACAACGACGACCTGGTCGGCGGTCTCGTCTACGGCCTTGCCGACGGTATCGAGGAACTGGGGCCGGGGGTCGGCGAAACCGCTGCCATGCGGCTTTACCGAATCCTCGACCGGGCCGCCGACCGGCCGGCCACGGAACGCCCGGACCTGGCGCGGGCGCTGCGCCGCCTTCGGCGTCACGCGGTGCACGGCGCCCTGATCGTCATTCTCTCCGATTTCAGGACCGCCTTGAGCGAGGACACCTACGACCTGACCGACCTCGCCCGTGACAAGGACGTCTGTCTGGTCCACGTCCACGACCCCCTCGAACGGCACCTGCCCGAGGGCGTACCCCTGATGTTCTGGAGCGAACGGGGAACCTGGACCGTAGCCGAAGACGACGTCATCACCCGAAGGCGGCATGCCAGTAATTTCGTGGACCACCGTTTGCGGATGGAAAACCTGTGCCGGGAGATCGGCGCCCGCCATATGTCCCTGGCGACCGAGACACTGCCGCTGCCGGCCTTGCTCGAATGGAGCCGCCACAAAGGGCAGAGCCCCACCGAGGTGGCGGGATGATTGCCGCGATCGATCCGATGACGGCCCTCAGGCCACTCCATCTTCCACCAGATCCATCATTTTGGCCGCCGGCACCCGGATGGTGGGCTGTCGGCTTGTCTTGCCTCGTCCTGCTGGCGGTGGCCGTGTTTCTCTATCGAAACCGCAACACCCTGTCTCGTCGAGCCTTGCAGGAACTCGAGGCCATTCGCGCCGATTTCCAGCGGAGCGGCGACGGAGGACAGGCCCAGCGAAGGGTTTCGCGGCTACTCAAGCGGGTCGCTTTGAGCACGGACCGGCGTGAAAAGGTCGCGTCCCTATCGGGACAGGCGTGGCTCGCCTACCTAAAGGAAAGAAGCGGGACACCATTCCTCAGCGCCGCCGAAGCCGAGACCTTTTGTCAGGGAATGTACAGCCCGCGGAGACCGGAACCAGAGGACCTCGAGTGGTTGTTCGAGGCGGCGGGCCGGTGGATCGAAAGGGTCCTGCGATGAGTTTCACACACGCCTGGGTCCTCCTCGCCCTTCCCCTGCCGTTGCTGGTCCGGTGGGTCTTGAGTCCGGCATTGAAAGCACATGCCTGGGCCTTGCGGGCACCGTTCGCCGAAGAAGGGGATTTCGGATCTCTGTCCCGGCGCCGGTTCGGTGGCTTGAAACTCTATCCCTGGCTCATCTGGGTTCTGGTGCTGGTCGCTGCGGCGGACCCGATCCGGCTCGGACCACCAAGCGAACGGCCGACGACCGGCCGCGACCTGTTCCTGGTGATCGACATATCAGGCAGCATGAACACGGCCGATTTCGGAACCGACAAACAGCCCCTCACCCGGCTCGACGCCGTCAAGGACGTCGGGTCGCGGTTTGTCGCCGCCAGGGGTGGCGACCGCATCGGTCTGATCCTGTTCGGTGACCTGCCCTTTCTCGTCTCACCTCCGACCTTCGACCGCAAGGCGATCGGCCGCATGCTCCTGGATGCCAACGTCGAACTCGGCGGCAATTCAACGGCCATCGGTGATGCCGTCGGTCTGGCCTTGAAACATATGCGAGGCATACAGGCGAAGTCCTCAGTGGCGGTCGTCCTCACCGACGGCGCCAACAACGCCGGCGGCATCTCACCCCTGCAGGCGGCCCGCCTCGCCAAACGCGCCGGCATCAAGCTCTACACCATCGGATTGGGTTCACCGCGCAGCGCCGTGCCGGATCCGAGGAGCGCCTGGTCGGAAAGCCGGTCGAACCCGGGCCGGGACCTGCTTCGCGACATGGCGACGGCAACGGGAGGGGCCTACTTCCACGCCCTCGACCGCCCAGGCCTGGTTGCCGTATACGACCAGTTGGACCGGCTGGAACCGTCCCTGGGTCCGGACGCCCGGGTCGCCGGCGCTGAGCATCTTTACCCCTGGCTGCTCGGTCTCGCTTTGTTGATTTCCTTTATTGCGGCCGCGCGCCACTGGCGGATTGCTGCAACGGAGGCATCGGCATGAGCGAGATCCTGTTCCTTCGTCCCTGGTGGTTGCTCGCTCTCGTCCCGGTGGGGATCTTCGCCGTGGTTCTAGGCCGTTCCGGGGGCGGCGAAAACCCTTGGCGGATGTTCGTCGATCCACACCTGTTGCCCGATTTGCTCGTGCCGCTGAGCCAACGGCGAAACCGCGGACCCATCGCCGGACTGGCGGCAATCTGGTGTCTTGCCATCGTCATCCTGGCCGGTCCTTCGATCAGCTCTCCGACGCAAATCTTCTTCCGCCAGGTCAGTGCTCCCCTGGTCGTCGTTCTCGACCTGTCGGCCCGCATGGACCAGGGTCGCTTGGCTTCGATCAAGGGCAAGCTCCATGGGCTCCTCGAGCGTTTGCCGCCCCGCCCCGTCGGGCTGGTCGTCTACTCACGCTTCGGCCATGACGTGTTTCCGCTGACCGAGGACCGCCGCGTCGTGCAAGCGGTCCTGCCCAAACTCGACCCGGCCTTGATGCCGGCGCCCGATGCCAACCCGGCCGATGGAATTCGCCGCGCCGTTCAACTGGTCGCCGGCAATGGCGACGCAGAAGCGGACATTCTCTGGGTCACCGACGATCCCGGAGAATCAGAAGCAGTCGCCGTGCCAACGGGGTACCGTCTAAGCGCCTACTCTGTCGCCACACACCGGGAATTGTTTGAGCCAGTTGCGGAAAAAAGCGGCGGGTCGGCGGTCGCTTGGCAGGGAGCCGACGCCGATATTAGGGAAATTCTCGAATCCGTGGACCGGTCGCCGTCGGTCTCCGAGAACGAGGAGCGTCCGTCCCAAACGTTTCGCATCGATCTCGGCCCCTGGCTGATGCTGCTGCTCGTGCCCCTGGTCGCGCTGACGTTTAGACGCGGATGGCTTGCCGTCGTCTTCGTTCTTCTTTGCCCGCCCGCCGAAGCGGCGGACTGGAATTCCTGGTGGCAGCGCCAGGACCAGCGGGCCCACAGGCTGCTGCAACAAGGCATGCCGTCGGAAGCTGCCAAACTGTATCGCGACCCCATGTGGCGGGGCATCGCCCTGGCCCAGGACGGCCGTTGGCTGGAGGCGGCGGAAGTCTTCTCGGAGATCGACACCACCGACGGGCGTTACAACCGGGCCGTGGCCCTGGCCAGGGGCGGCCGTTGGCCCGAAGCGCTGGACCTTTTCGACCTGATCCTCGCCAGTGATCCCGGACATGCGGACGCAGCCTTCAACCGCCGCGTCGTCGAGAAGGCTCTGTCGGTCCGCCAACGGGAAACGGCCCTGGCCCAGCCGCCAGTCGGAAAAAAAGCGCCGGATACCATTTCGAAAAACGCCGTTCAGGAAGAACCGCTGGCGTTTCTCGACGTGCCCAACCCGTCGGCCGTACAGATGCCGAAGGAAACGGGACAAGCGAAACATGACGTGAAACCCGGTTTCGGCGGCGCCGCCATCGTACCGCCGGAGGCGAAACACACGGTCGACGACGAAGCCGACGAAGGCGATGAGAACCGCGGACCGTCGACCCTGGGTCAGGCATCGAAACACACGCCCGGCAGCCGCACCAACCAGACGTCGGGCATTGCCGGCCGCGGTCAGAACCAAGCCGACGACGAGCCCGGCGATCCGGAACAAACCGCCCGAAGACCGGGTGAGGGAAATGGTGATCGCGAAGGCGAACCCGACGCCTCGCCGGATCCGACCGGGCGCCAACAGGCCCAGACGCGCGATCGACAAAGCGAGACGCCGAGCACTGGGGCGGCGGACAAGGCCGACGGTTCAGCGCTCTCCGGGCCATGGATGGCCATGGTGCCGGACGACCCGACGCCTTATCTCAGCCGCCGGTTCCGTTACCAGATGGATCAACGCATGAGCGAGATTGCCGGGGCGAACCGATGATCCGGCACCTGGGACTCTCCATTTTGTTTTTGGCGGCCTTTTCATCCGTCGGCAGATCGGCCGAACTGCCCGTGCTCACCACCGAAGTGTCGCCGGAAACACAAGTGATTCAGGGGCAGGTGACCTACACGGCGACGGTGATCCGCATCCCCGGCATCCACAACGGGTACTTCTTCGCACCCGACTTCGGCGACGCCATCGTGATCGATCTCGGTCGCAGCGGGCCGGATACCGTTTCGGTGGACGGCGACGTCGCCGAAAAGACGGTCCACCGCTTTGCCCTGTTCCCCCAAAGGCCGGGACAAATGGACATACCCGCCGCCACCTTCAGCGGGCCCGCGATCTTCGTCGCATCCGAACCGGTTACAATTACCGTCGAAGCGGCTCCAACCGACATCGCCGGCTGGCTGCCCGCGATGTCGGTCACCGTCGATCAGCACTGGAGCACCGGCCCTGTCCGCGCCGGCCATCCGGTCGTCCGCACCGTCGAGGTCAGGGCCGTCGGCGTGACCGGCGCACAGATCCCGCCCGTGGAGGTCGCCGAGCACGCGGGTTACCGGGCGATCCGCCGCGACGTGGCCGTGGAGACGGAACCCTCGGGAACCACGGTCACGGGCCGGCGCATCGAAACCCTTCACTACCTGCCGACGACCGCAGGCAAAATGTCGATCCCTCCCCTGGCCGTCGATTGGTGGAAGGACGGCGGAACCACACCGTCGCAAGCCATTGTCCCGGGGCGGACCTTCGCCGTGACCGGTATGGCGCAAGCGGAAACCGCCCCCGCCGGAACGCCGATTGCGGCACCGGCCGAACCGATCGTGACACCGGCGGAGCCGCCCGACGATCGGCGCATTTGGTTTTTGGCGGCAACCGCCGTCATTCTGGCCTTGGCCGCAGGAGCGGCATGGACGTGGCGCCATCATTGGACCGCATTGATACAATTGCGCGGCGCCTGCCGCCGGGGCGATGCCCGGGCCATCAAAGCGGCCCTCCTCAAGATCGGGAGGGCCCGTTTTCCGACAAACCCGCCGCGAACGCTCGGCGAGTTGGCCATGCGATTGGGCATCCCGGCCTCGGAATTCGAGTCCATCCAACAGAGCTTGTTTTCGACGTCGGACGCCGCCGGGCCGGACACCATCTCCGGACAGCGAGTGGCGCGCACGATCCGCCGTGTCCCGCGAGCGTCGAGGGCACCATCGCGTTTACCGGGAGGATTGGCCGAGTTCCGCTAGCGGCGCCCATTCCAACCCGGAATGGGCGCCGCCGCCCCTCCGGCTTGCCATAAGCACGGGTCCGGAGATTCCCAAACCCGCAAAATACCTATGGACAAACCGCTAAATACGCATTACAGTACCGAATTATGTATTAAGCCTCCCTGTCGCCGGTCCGCCTGAGAAACGGGCGGGCCGGCACCTCAGGGGAGACACGGGGGTTCAACCTCGGGGGGACAAGGGAACATGAACGCTTCTGCGCACCGCTGGATGATGACCGAAGTCGGCAAGCCGCTGACCCGGGAAGACTTCTCGCCTACGACACCGGCCGCCGGCGAGGTCACCGTCGCCGTCGACGGCTGCGGCGTCTGCCACACGGATCTGGGTTTTCTTTACGACGGCGTGCGCACCAATCACGAACTGCCGCTGTGCCTGGGCCACGAGATCGCCGGCCGTGTGATCGACACCGGCGCCGGCGCCGAGAGCTGGTACGACAAACCGGTGATTATCTCCGCCGTCATCCCGTGTGGCGAATGCGACCTCTGCAAGCGCGGCCGCGGCACCATCTGCCGCAACCAGAAAATGCCCGGCAACGACATCCACGGCGGTTTCGCCTCGCACATCACGGTGCCGGCCAACGGTCTTTGCGAAGTCGACATGACACGCCTTGCCGCCCGCGGCATGGAACTGGGCGACCTCGCGGTGGTCGCCGATGCCGTGACCACGCCTTATCAAGCGGCGGTTCAGGCGGAAGTGATGCCGGGATCGCTCGCCATCGTCATCGGCGTCGGCGGGGTCGGCGGCTATGCCGCCCAGATCGCCGCCGCCATGGGCGCCACCGTTGTCGCCATCGACGTCGACGACGAGAAACTGAAGATGATCTCGGAATACGGTGCCGCCGCCACCTTCAACGCTCGCGAGATCTCGGGACGTGATCTGAAGAAGGCCATCGGCGGTTTCGCCAAGGAAAACGGCCTGCCGATGACCGAGTGGACCATTTTCGAATGTTCCGGCACGGCGGCCGGCCAGGAAACGGCCTTCGGGCTCCTGGTCCATGGCGCCACCTTGAGCGTCGTCGGCTTCACCATGGCGAAGCTCGAGCTGCGCCTGTCGAACCTGATGGCCTTCCACGCCCGGGCGCTGGGCAACTGGGGCTGCACGCCGGACCTCTATCCGGGCGCGCTCGATCTCGTTCTCGACGGCAAGGTCCAGGTGCTGCCCTTCGTCGAACGCCATCCCCTGGATGACATCAACAAGGTTTTCGAGGCGGCCCACGGCCACGAATTGAAACGCCGCGCCATCCTGGTGCCGCAACACGGATAGTTTTTGGAGTTTTGAGAACCATGCCCGATACCGACGCCATCATCGCCGAAACCAAACCGGAAGCGCTGAACGATCACAACCTGATCGCCGCGGCGGAAACCGTCGTTCCCGGCATCCTCTACGACAAGCGCCCGGCCAAGCGCCTCGACGGCTCGACGGCCGAAGGCCTCTACAACGTCTGGATCACGCTGGATAACCCCAAGCAGTACAACTCCTACACCACCGACATGGTCAAGGGCGCCATCCTCGCCTTCCGCCGGGCTTCCGTCGACCGCGAGGTCAACGCGGTGGTCTTCACCGCCACCGGTGACAAGGCGTTCTGCACCGGCGGCAACACCAAGGAATACGCCGAATACTACGCCGGCAACCCGCAGGAGTACCGCCAGTACATGCGGCTCTTCAACGACATGGTCTCGGCCATCCTCGGCTGCGACAAGCCGGTCATCTGCCGGGTCAACGGCATGCGCATCGGCGGCGGCCAGGAGATCGGCATGGCCTGCGACTTCTCGGTGACCCAGGACCTCGCCAACTTCGGCCAGGCTGGACCCAAGCATGGCTCTGCCGCCATCGGCGGCGCGACGGACTTCCTGCCGGTGATGATCGGTTGCGAGCAGGCAATGGTCTCGGGCACGCTCTGCGAGCCCTTCTCGGCCCACAAGGCCTACCGCTTGGGCATCGTTTCCGGCATCGTCCCGGCGCTTAAGATCGACGGCGACTTCATCGCCAACCCGACCGTGGTCACGGATCGCATGTTCGACGATTACGGCCGCATCGTTCATGGCGAATTCAAGAGCGGCGACGACTTCAAGGCCGGGCGCGAGACCATCAAGTCGGGCGAGGTCGATCCTTCCCTGCTCGACGCCGAGGTCGAGAGCCTTTGTTCCAAGCTGATCGAGACCTTCCCCGAGTGCATGACCAAGAGCCTCGAGGAACTGCGCAAGCCGAAGCTCAACGCCTGGAACGCCAACAAGGAGAACTCGCGCTCCTGGCTGGCGCTCAACATGATGAACGAGGCGCGCACCGGGTTTAGGGCCTTCAACGAGGGCACCAAGGAGACCGGCCGCGAGATCGATTTCGTCAAGCTGCGCCAGGCCCTGGCCGTCGGCACCCCGTGGACGCCGGAACTCATCGAAAGCCTGATGCCGGGAGCCGGCAGCGATGGGTGAAGCACCGCTCACCCATTGGCGCGAGGATGACGGGCGGCTGCTCAGGCTGCGCCTCGGCCGTCCCAAGGCCAACATCGTCGACGCCGAGATGATCGCCGCACTCGACAAGGCCTTCGACGATCTCGCCGAAAGCCGTGACGCCCAGGCCGTGCTGTTGGATCACGCCGGGCCCCATTTCAGCTTCGGCGCCAGCGTCGAGGAACACCTGCCCGATCAATGCGCCGCCATGCTCGCGGCCCTGCATAGCCTGATCAAGAAGATGGTCGCCTGCCCGGTGCCGATCCTGGTCGCCATCAAAGGCCAATGCCTCGGCGGCGGCCTCGAAGTGGCCATGGCCGGCAACATGATCTTCGTCGCCCCGGACGCCAGCCTCGGCCAGCCGGAAATCAAACTGGCCGTCTTCGCCCCGGCGGCGAGCTGCCTGCTGCCGCGCCTGGTCGCCCGCCAGCATGCCGAGGACTTGCTCTATTCGGGCCGCTCGATCAGCGGTGAGAAGGCCGCCGAGATCGGCCTCGCCGTCAAGGCCGACGATAATCCGGAAGCGGCGGCGCTCGATTACTACAAGGACAATCTGGCCGGGCTCTCCGGGAGCTCACTGATGTTCGCCGTCGACGCGGCACGGGCGCGGTTCCGCGACGAGGTGACGGCCGACCTCGACCGGGTCGAGGAACTCTACCTCTCCGGACTGATGAAGACCCACGACGCCGTCGAAGGCCTCGAGGCCTTCATCGAGAAACGCAAAGCCAATTGGGAGCACCGCTAGTCATGAAAAAGGTCTCCGAGATCGTCGACACTTGCCAGGAGCTCTACGAGGACCTGGACTTCACCCAAGCCCGCAAGTGGAAGGACGCGGAGCCCGGCCGCAAGGTCATCGGCTACATGCCGGTTTACGTGCCGCGTGAGATCATCCACGCCGGCGGCATGCTGCCTCTCGGCATCCTCGGCGGCGGCGACAACATGGAGGTCATCCACGGCGACGCCTATTATCAGAGCTACATCTGCCGCATCCCGCGCTCTACCATCGAATTGGCCATTACCAAGCGCCTCGACTTCGTCGACGGCATGCTGTTCCCGTCGATCTGTGATGTCATCCGGAATCTTTCCGGCATGTGGAAGATGATGTTTCCCGACGTCTATGCGCGTTACTTCGACGTGCCGCAGAACTATCAGGACGAGATCGGCGGCAACTACTACACCCACGAACTTCACGAGCTGAAGCGCGGCCTCGAGGGCGTTGTCGGGCGCAAGATCGAGGACGACGACATCCGCCGCTCGATCGCGGTCTTCAACGAGAACCGCAAGCTGGTCAACGAAGTCTACGACTTCCGCACCAAGACACCGTGGAAGGCGCCAGCCTGGGAGGTCTATCTCCTGATGCGGGCCGGCATGGTCTTGCCGGTCGAAGACCATTCGCAACTGATGCAGGACTACCTGGCCGCCGCGGAAGCCGAGGACCGGCCCATGCGCGACAACTGCCGCATCATCCTGCAGGGGTCCTTCTGCGAACAGCCGCCGCTCAATCTGGTCAAATCCATCGAACTGGCCGGCTGCTACATCGTCGATGACGATTACATGCTGGTCACCCGCTGGCTCCTCAAGGACGTGCCGACCGACGGCGACCCCATCGCCAACCTGTCGGACGCCTTCATCAAGTATTCGACGGAGACGGCCGCGAAATACGAGCCGGACGGATCGCGCAAGGGCAAATACCTGGTCGATGCCGTTCGCCAGCGCGCCGCCGAGGGCGTCATCTTCGCCGCCCCCAGCTTCTGCGATCCGGCCCTTCTCGATCGCCCGATGCTGGCCGGCGCTTTGACCCGCGAGAACATCCCGCACATCTCGTTCAAATACGCCGAGAACTCCGGCCAGATGCAGCCGATCCGCGAGCAGGCCGGAACCTTCGCCGACACCATCAAATTGTGGAGTGAAGCATGAGCACCCAGAACCAGACTCAAGAGGTGGTCAAGGAACCTTCGATGCTGAAGCAGAAGGAAATGATCGCCGACAACTACGAGAAACTGACGAGTGCCACCGAACGCGGCCAGGAGGTGTCGGCCACCTATGTTCCCGGCAACCTCAATGAACTGGTCATGTGCTTCGACATGCTCAACAACCTGCCGGAGATCAACGCCATCCAGAACGGCATGCGCAAGAAGTCGGGCGGCATGATCATGGACGCCGAGAAGATGGGCCACTCGGAGGACGTCTGCACCTACGTCAAGGCCGACATCGGCAATATGGCCAAGGGCTCGATCGCGCCCAACGGCAAGCCGATGCCGGTGCCGGACCTGTTGCTGCTCTCCTACACGGGCTGTTTCACCTTCATGAAGTGGTTCGAACTGCTGCGCGACCAATACGGCTGCCGCACGGTGATGTTGCAGGTCCCCTACGAGGGCGACGGCCACACCACGAAGAACATGCGCGACTACGTGGTCAAGCAGCTCAAGGAAGAGGTGATCCCAACCTTCGAGGAGGTCTCGGGGGTCAAGTTCGACATCGACAAGCTGCGCGAGATCCTCAAGAAATCCGCCCGGGCCGAGGACGATTTCGTCTGGGTCCTGCAGAGCGCCAAGAACAAACCGTCGCCCATCGACGCCTACTTCGGCGGCGTCTACTACATCGGCCCCATCTTCACCGCCTTCCGCGGCACCGACGAGGCGGTCGACTACTACAAGATCCTCAAGGGTGAGATCCAGCAGCGCATGGAAAAGGGCGAAGGGCCGATCACGCCGGACGGCGACATGGGCGAGGAGAAGTACCGTCTGGTCGTCGAGGGCCCGCCCAACTGGACCAGCTTCCGCGACTTCTGGAAGATGTTCGCCGACGAGGGCGCGGTCGTCGTCGCTTCGACCTACACCAAGGTCGGCGGCGTCTATGACTACGACGGCTTCCGCCACGACCCGGACCGGCCGCTCGAAAGTCTCGCCGAGTACTGCCTGGGCTGCTACACCAACCGCAACCTGCCGAGCCGCGTCGACATGGTCGAGACCTACATGAACGAGTACCAGGCCGACGGATTCCTGGTCAACTCGATCAAGAGCTGCAACAGCTTCTCGGCCGGGCAGTTGATGATGATGCGCGAAGTGGAGACACGCACCGGTAAACCGGCCGCTTTCATCGAGACCGATCTCGTCGACCCGCGTTACTTCTCGGCGGCCAACGTCAAGAACCGGCTCGAAAGCTACTTCCAGATGATCGACCAAAAGCGCACCAGCGGCGGCTCGCCGGCGGCGGCGGCCTGACGGGGACGAGGGAGACAAACACATGGACTGTTTCATCGGCATCGACCTCGGCTCGACCACGACCAAGGCCGTCCTCATGGACGAAAACTTCGAGGTCCTGGGCCGCGGCATCACCAACTCGCGCTCCAACTACGAGACGGCCGCCGCCGTCGCCAAGCAGGAAGCGCGCCTCGGCGCCCGCTTGACCCTGTTCAGCCGCAACCTGGGCGACGCGGTGAAAGCCGAGTACGTCGACGAGTTGCTGGAGGACCTGGAACTCAACATCCGCATGATCCAGTTCCTTGAGCAGCTGGAGGATCTGCGCGAGACCTGCGCCGGGCACGTACGCGACGGCCAGGAAGGAATCCTGGAGGCGCTGAACGAGGTCTTCCACCGCATCGAAACAGAAGCTCCCGCCATGTTCAGCCGCGACGCCAAGCGCAAATCCGACTTCTTCCGCGACATCGCCGGCTCACGCGTCATGAGCCTCGGCGAGGAAGCCGCCAAGGAGGCGGACGTGCCTTTCGACACGCTCCTCAATCTTTACGACAAGTCGATCATCGACGTCGAGAACCGGCCGCCCGAGGGCAACATGGGCGAGAAGTTCAAGCGCGGCCTGCACCGGGTCGTCGAGACGGAACCGCACCTCCAGGTCGACGAGGACAAGGCACAAGCCGCCATGAGCCAGGCCGTCGACGTCGAATTGGAGGAGACCTACGTGGTCGGCACCGGCTACGGCCGCGTCACCCTGCCCTTCCCCAAGGAACACATCCGTTCCGAGATCCTGTGTCACGGATTGGGTGCCCATATGATGTACGAAGATACCCGGACCGTGCTCGACATCGGCGGCCAGGACACCAAGGCCATCCAGGTCGACGGCCAGGGCATCGTCGAGAACTTCCAGATGAACGACCGCTGCGCCGCCGGTTGCGGACGCTACCTGGGCTACATCGCTGATGAGATGAACATGGGCCTCCATGAGCTCGGTCCCTTGGCCATGAAGGCGACCAAATCGGTGCGCATCAACTCGACCTGCACCGTCTTCGCCGGCGCCGAGTTGCGCGACCGTTTGGCATTGGGTGAGAAACGCGAGGACATCCTGGCTGGCCTGCACCGGGCCATCATCCTGCGCGCCATGTCGATCATCTCGCGCTCCGGCGGCATCACCAACGAGTTCACCTTCACCGGCGGCGTCGCCAACAACGAAGCGGCCGTCACCGAACTCAAGAAGCTGATCAAGGAGAACTACGGCGACGTCACCATCAACATCAACCCGGCCAGCATCTACACCGGTGCTTTGGGTGCGGCCACCTTCGCGCGCCGCGCCGTTAACTGATCGGAGGAGACCAGACATGACCATCACAGCAGGCATCGACGTCGGCACCGGCGCCGTCAAGGCCGTGGTCTTCGAGGTCGAGGACGGCGGCAACGGCGAGATCAAATGGCTGAGCCGGCACATCGAGAAGATCCGCCAGCGCGATCCCTTGAAGCTCGCCCGCGAGTCCTACGACGCGGCCCTCGAAGACGCCGGCGTCTCCGCCGACGACGTCGCCTACGTGGCGACAACGGGAGAAGCGGAGAGCCTCGATTTCTCGACCGGCCACTTCTATTCGATGACGACCCATGCCAGGGGCGGCATCTTCCTCAAGCCCGAGGCCCGCGCTGTCCTCGATATCGGGGCGCTGCACGGCCGCGCCATCGTCATCGATGAGCGCGGCAAGGTCCTGAGTTACCGCATGACCTCGCAATGCGCGTCCGGCTCCGGGCAGTTCCTGGAGAACATCGCACGCTATCTCGGCATTACGCTGGAAGAGATCGGCGAGCTCTCCCGGCAAGCCGACGACCCGGAAAAGGTGTCGTCGATCTGTGCCGTCTTGGCCGAGACCGACGTCATCAACATGGTGTCGCGCCAGATCACGGCAGCGAATATCTTAAAAGGCATCCACATGTCCATGGCGACGCGGCTGGTCAAGCTCTTGCGTGCCATCAAGGTCAAGGAGGGCGACGTCCTGATGACCGGCGGCCTGGCCCTGGACACCGGTCTCCTGGCGGCGCTCAACGAATCCATGGTCGAACAGAAGGTCGCCGTCGACGTCCATAACCATCCGGATTCCATCTACGCCGGCGCCATTGGTGCCGCCATCTGGGGCGCCTTCCGCCACGAGAAGCTGGCCCGCTTGGGTCAGTTGGCAATGGCGTCGTAGTGTAACGATCAAAGACGGAGGAACCGGACCATGGCCCTGATGATCACCGAAGACTGCACCGGCTGCGACGCCTGCGTCGATCCGTGCCCCAACGAAGCGATTTCCTACGGCGACCCCATCTTCATCATCGATGCGCTGAAATGCACCGAATGCGTCGGTGCCGAGGACGAGCCGCAATGCGAGCTGGTCTGTCCGGCCGACTGCATCGTGCCCAATCCCGATTTCGAGGAGAGCCAGGACGAGTTGCAGGCCAAATACGACAACCTGCACAGCTGAGCCGCATCGACGGAGCCGATCCCCATGACCGATGCCTTCATCTGTGACGGCCTGCGCACACCGATCGGGCGCTACGGCGGCGGCCTGGCGGGCGTACGCACCGACGATCTCGGCGCCATCCCCATCAAGGCCCTGATCGACCGAAACGCCGGCGCCGACTGGGCGGTGGTGGATGACGTCATCTACGGCTGTGCGAACCAGGCCGGCGAGGACAATCGCAACGTGGCCCGCATGTCGGCACTTCTGGCTGGCCTCCCGACCAGCGTGCCCGGCGCCACCATCAACCGGCTCTGCGGGTCGGGCATGGACGCCGTCAGCCAAGCGGCGCGCGCCATCAAGACCGGCGAGGCCGACCTGATCATCGCCGGCGGCGTCGAGAGCATGTCGCGCGCGCCCCTGGTCATGCCGAAAGCCGACACCGCTTTTTCGCGCAAGGCCGAGTTATACGACACGACGATCGGCTGGCGTTTCGTCAACAAGCTGATGAAGGAACGCCATGGCATCGATTCCATGCCGGAGACGGCGGAGAACGTGGCCGAGGAGTTCACGGTCGCACGCGAGGACCAGGACGCCTTCGCACTGCGCTCACAGCTGCGCGCCGCCAAGGCCCAGGCCGCCGGCATTTTCGCCGAAGAAATTACCCCGGTGTCGATCCCGAAGAGGAAAGGCGACCCGGTGATCGTCGATACCGACGAACACCCGAGGGCTGACACGACAATGGAGCGCCTTGCCTCGCTACCGCCGCCGTTCCGCGACGGCGGAACCGTAACCGCTGGCAACGCTTCCGGCGTCAACGACGGCGCCGCGGCCCTCATCGTCGCCTCCGGGGAGGCGGTGAAGAAACACGGACTCGAGCCGGTGGCACGGGTACGGGCCACGGCAGTCGCCGGCGTTGAACCGCGCATCATGGGCATTGGACCGGTACCGGCGACGGAAAAGTTGATGGCACGGACCGGGCTCACCATCGACGACTTCGGCGTCATCGAACTGAACGAAGCCTTCGCCGCCCAGGCCCTGGCCTGCCTGCGCGGTCTCGATCTCCCCGTCGACGCCGAGCAGGTCAACCCCAACGGCGGCGCCATCGCGCTCGGCCACCCCTTGGGCATGAGCGGCGCCCGGCTGGTGCTGACGGCGGCCCGGGAGATGAACCGCCGCGGCGCGCAATACGCGCTCGCCACCATGTGCATCGGCGTCGGCCAGGGCATCGCGCTGGCTTTGGAGCGGGTTTAGGCGGCAACCGTCCGATTCGCCGGTCAGGCGTAAGGCCCAGGTTCGAACACCGCATCCTCATCGAACAGATGGATCTCGCAGTTGGCGAGTTTCTGCCCGGTAAGGGCCTTGAACAGGTTTCCGTGTCCAATCAGGGCCATGTTCCGGTCCGGCTGCTCGACCAGCCACTTTCGGAATTCGGCGACACGCGCCTCGAACACCGGAACCGGCTCGCGGGCGACGCCGTGTTCGTTGGCCGGTCCCTGGTGCCACCAGATATCTTCCAAATGACCGAAGGTTACCGTCGGAAACTGGACGGCGAGTTGGGCCGGGGATCGGCCGACGTCGCAACTGTGCGTCAACAATTCGCGGGCCCGCGCATCGACCTCGATCGGCGGGCTGCCCTCGAAGATCTGGAGTGCCGTTTCGATGGCCCGGGTCAGCGGCGACGTGACGACCCGCTCGATCCCGAGGCCGGCGACTTGATCGCGGATTTCCCTCGCCTGTTCGCAGCCGAGCGGTGACAAGGGTGCGTCGAAGATCAAAGGGTCAACGCCGCCTCGCTCGAAGACGGCGTTGAACTCGGACTGGCCGTGGCGGATACAGTAAATCGCCATCGTCGCGCGGCGTTAAAGCCCGTTCCTCAGCGCTTCGGCGATCGCTGCCAGCAGGTCGGACCGTCCCCCGGCGTTGTCGGTTCCGAGATCCGGCTGTTTCGGCCAGCCGGCATCGGCGAAGTCGATTCCTTGGAAAGCCTGCGGCGAGTCGTAACGGGGGATGACGTGGTAGTGCAGATGGGCATCGACCATCATCAGCATCAGGTAGTTGATCTTCCGGTAGCCGAAGGCCTGCCTCAAGGCCGTCTCCGCCGTGACGACGACGTCGCGAAAGTCCGCTGCCTCCTCCACCGTCATGTCCGACAGGCGCGCGGCGAAGCGGTTCAGCGAGACCACCGAAGCACCAAGGGTTGGCTGCTGCGGCCGCACCGACCATGTCCAACCGGCGTTCTTGTAGACGGTCAGTTGGTCCAGCTGAAAGGCGTGGCGGAATTCGTCGTAGGTCTTTGTCACGGAACGCCCCCCTGTCTGTTCCGGCAGTCTATCAGCGTTTCACGTTGGCGAGGGCGTTTTTGCCTCTTCCCACCGATCGCGTACCAGCCGGTAGACGTAACACTCTTCCTTGTCGAAGCGGCGGCGTTCGATCCGCTTGAAGCCCAAACGCTCGTAAAACCGGTGGGCCCGGCGGTTGGTAACCAGGGGATCGAGGAGGACGGCGGTGACGGCCGTGTCGGCGAAACAGCGTTCCAATGCCAGTTCCATCATCCGCGTCCCGAAACCGCGCCCAAGGTCCGTCTCTTCGCCGATCCAGATGTCGATGGCGCGAAGGTTGGTCTCGACGTCGCCCCAGTAGCGGGTGTCCTCGCGGGCCGGGTCGATGATCTGGATGAAGCCGATGGGCCGGCCGCCCTCCTCGGCGATCAGCATCTCCTGCCAGTCGGCATTGCGCGCCAGTTCAACCGGCCAGTCCCACCATTCATCTTCACTGGAGGCCGCCCCGACGTGCGGCTTCGTGTCCCAATAGCGGAGGAGATCCAGGTCGGAAAGATTGGCTCTGCGCAGTTTCATGGGCCTAGTCATAGTCCTGCCCGTTCCAAATGGCCAATCGACGTTGATGACCGACCGAACGCGATTCCTTTTCGCTGCTGGAAAAGGCGTCTAGTCTAGGCGGCGTGGTAGGAGGTCTTCCGTGGTCCATTGCAGGAACCTGACCGGCATCGAGGTGGTAGCGCCGGACCGGCGCCTTCTCGTGTTGCGCCCGCTCGAACCGGAAGACCGCCAGGACCTAGCCCGCGCCATCGATCGTCTGTCCGAAACCACACGTTACCACCGGTTTCACAGCAGCGGATTTCGCGCCAACCGGCACCATGTCGAATACCTGAGCAGCGTCGACGGAAATGATCATGTCGCTTGGTGCCTGATCGACCGAACCACCTATGAGGGCGCCGGCCTCGG
>Ga0066187_1000163_pt1 | contig 27463 bp, 26 predicted proteins | sample WorMetexBAHAMAS1_FD_58706 | JGI IMG/M metagenome (GOLD analysis project Ga0066187, IMG submission 58706) | Marine gutless worms symbiont microbial communities from Max Planck institute for Marine Microbiology, Germany - Inanidrilus exumae... | ecosystem: Host-associated > Annelida > Digestive...
CCTGTGGTCCTGCGGCCCAGGGTGCGGATACGAACATCACGGCCATCCGTACGGATGGCCCCGCCAGCGAGATTAAGATTGTTCCGGGTGATGCTCGCCGCAACGTCCTTAAGGGTCAGGCCATAGGTTCTCAGACGCTCTTCGGAGATCTCGATATGGATCTCGTCATCACGGATGCCGAACAGTTCGATCTGTGACACACCGTCGAGCAACCGCAGTTCGTCCCGGATCCGGTAGGCCAACTCCTTGAGCCGCAATTCCGGCGCGTTCGCAGCCACGTAAAGCTTCATCACCTCCGTGCGGTGCAGCGCTTCGGTGATGATCGGTTTTTCGGCTCCCCCGGGAAAGGTGGATATGGCCCCTACCCTGCTCCGTACACGATCGAGTACATCCGCCGTCCGGTAGCCATGCTTGACGTTGATTTCGACGTTCCCGCCGTTTTCTTCCGAACGCGTGGCATAAGCGGCAATCCCTTCCATCCCATCGACCGCCTCCTCGAGTTTGGCGATGACACCCTCCTTTACTTCATTGGGCGAGGCACCGGGATAGGGAACTTCAATGGTAATCTCATCCAGCGAAAAATCGGGAAACAGCTCTCGTTTCATAGAATTCACCGCCATGATGCCGGCTACGAGGATCAAACCGAACACGATATTGCCAAATACCGCGTTCCGGGCAATCGCGTACAGTACCCGTTTCATTCAATGACCATCCCTAAAAAACGCCCGGCCGTATGCAAATCACTTTTCCTTTTCATGACCCTAGATTTTCATCGGCTATCTTCTCAATACAGCTCGATGATACCTGGCAAAATGCCTGTTTCCCGAAGGCTTTCAACGGCATTGAGCAGCCCGAACAGCCAGACAAACCAGACAGCGCTGAGCATATGTTTCCTGAAAATGACCGGTTTTGCCTTGTACTCCCCGGGCTCGTTCAGTTTCGAGATGTCCGGGAAAAAGACCGGCGTTTCCTTCAGGTAACGTTCATAAGCCGTTCCGTGCAACCGCCGCAGTTGGATCTCTTCTTTTTTGACCACAAGGGGATAGTAAACGGAAAAGGCCAGTAGAATGATCGACGGTATCAGCACCGTTTCCGTGGCAAGTCCAACTCCGATTCCTCCGAGCATGCTGAAAAAATACAATGGGTTCCGGGTGATGGAGTAGGGGCCAACGGTAATCAACCGATCCGTTTTGTATCCGGCGATATACAGAGAGCACCAGAGTCGACCCAAGGATGCAATGCCCACCAGAACGACACCGGACAGAAACAATCCGGCACTCAGCAGGTGGCTTGCGCTGTCCCATGCACTTTCAGAAAAGACGATAAGGGTCATCAGAAGTACGGAAAAAACTTGTGAGAAGAAGATTCTCGTCCGTACGAAAAAACTGTTTTCCCCTGTCGGGGTCTTGCTGGACAATATGTTTTCGCTTATCATAATCAACATCTTTCGTATGGAACCGGTTCATTCTATTCGTCTGCCTCCACCAACCGCTCCCTGGCGGTTTCCGCGGCATACCATTCGATGAATTTTATTTTGACATCCATCACCGTCCATTTCTCGGTTCGGATCTGCGGAGTCTTTGCCTTCAGAAACCGATCGATGGTCTCCTGCAAGGAGGAATTTTCGGTACCGGACATGCCATAGAAGAAAGTGGCTTTTAGCGTTCCCTCGATCAAAAACAGGATGTCATCCAGGTTGTCGGTTTTATCCATTATCCGGAATCCTTTTTCTTTCTAATGACGGCCATGCCCACCTCCCCCAAACTGATAACCAAGGGTGAAGAATGAGAAGGTTTCCTCGCTGTCATAATAATCGATATTGGAATCGGTCTTGCCGTATCCGACACCGCACTGGACGACGAATCGGTCGTACCCCAGGGGGTTGAACCACAACAGATGCAGCATTGCTTCGTAGGTGTCGTCCTTGCGGGTTTCGGGGAAAATGGAATGGCGCTTGTCGTAATCGTCTACACCTGCCTCCACAGAAAGCTGAAGCATCACCTCCCGCCACATTTTCGAAATTTCGACACCCCCGTCATAGCCCTTGTAGGAATTACTCTCTCCATCCATATCCGCCTGGGTGTATCCGGCAAAGGGGGTCAATTCGAAACCACTCCCCGGCTCGAATTCCCATCCGGTTTCAAGCCGGTGTATGGTCCCGTCTCTCTTCAGGTACGGCAGGCGGTTTCCCACCGCGTCAACATCCACATCCACCTTTTCAAGCTCGTAGCTGATTTCCCAGTTGGCCAGTCCATAAACGAGCTTTCCACCATAGCGGTTTTCATCGGTCTCCTTCCGGTCCACACCGAGAAGATAGGGGTCCTCCCACACCTCGTCAGGCCACCTGGAAAAAATGGAGACGTCGAGTTCGCTGCCATGCATCATTTCATAGCGCAGACCCAGAGCAGCTCGGAGCTCTTCTTCGAGCAGGGTGCCGGCATAAACCGTGTGGCCTTCTCCGAAATGATATCCCAGTTCCAGGGACGGAAGTGGAATAAACTCGCTTTCACTCTCCGCAGATTGAGAGTAGCTGTTCAGGCGCTTGTTATCGTCCCCTGCCTCCGAGTGGCTTTTGGTGCTCATCCAAAGTGCCCCCAAATCGATGTTGGCGTAAAACGGGTCAGAGCCGGATGTCCCTTTGGATCCATGATGGCCCGGATCATCGGCCCACGCGGTGATGGTGAGAAAGGTGGACAACAGGATCGTCATACCCATGATAACGGTTCGTCTCATTTTTCTTCTCCTTTTTCGTCTGGAATAACGGTCAGAGGGGTGTCCTCGATGGGATTTGCTAACCGGCTCACGATGACCCGGTCTCCCGGATTCAGGCCGGAGACGACAAATGTGTCCTTTCCCTGAATCCGGGCGATCTCGACAGGAACGGTCTTCAGGAGGTCCCCGCGCGATACATGGACGGTTTTCTCGAAACTCACCGCAGAGCTCGGCAGGCGAAACACGCTGTACAGGGTCTTTCCTGGAATCTCCACCCGGCAGAACATCCCTTCCATCAAGGGCAACATCCGGCCGGCGATCCCTGTTTCTTTTTTCGACCCGATGCGGATGGCAAGGACCAGGGTGCGCATCTTCGGATCGAAACGGACGACGCGGTGCAGCCTGCCAGCCCAGCTATGGCTTCCTTCTCCTTCTGTCCAGTGAACGTTGCAAGCCACATTCTTCAGCCTGGGCCACCAGCCCGATCCTCCGCCCTCCCGGATGTTTTCGAACTGGAGCCACTTCTGTACGTCACGGATGTCAAGTGCGACATTCACTTCAAGGAGCGCATCATCCACAAGGGTTACCAACTCCCGGCCTGGTTCCACATATTCACCGGCCTCGATGGAAACGGCTTTCACCCGGCCATTGAAAGGCGCATAACCGTTGCACCGTCTGATCTCTTCCCGGACGGTTGCCAGCCGGGCGTTGATCTCCTCCCGTTCGCTCTCGGCCTGCTTCAAAGTACTGGGGAAGACCCGGACCGCCAGGTACAACCGTGCCGCCGTGTCCCTGGCCGCATTCAGTTTCTGCTCTGCGGAGTCAAGACCGGTCCTGGTTCCCACATGCTGCCTCAAAAGGCTTTTCACCCTATCGAACCGGGATTGGCAGAGCGTCTGATTCCGACGGGCGATCCCATATCGCTCCTTGTCCAGGATGTGTTGTGTCTTGAGCTGCTTTATATAACTGTCCTGACGACGGACAGCCGCGGACAGCTCCGCCAGCCGGTTCCGGTATGTCGTCGAATCGATGCGGTACAACACTTCCCCTTTTCGGATTGTACCGCCGGTTTCCAGCCCTGAATGGACATATCGAAGGACACCGTCGATTTCTGAGGACAGAGTGACTTCATGACGTGCCTTTATCTCTCCATAACCCTTTAAAATGATCCGTATCTCTTCCGGTTGGACTTCCCGAACCGTGACGGCCTTCGAATCCCGTGGCGGGGGGGTTTTGTGGATCTCTTCTTTGGAAAAGACCAGGACCAGCATCCCCAGCACACCCGCGAGAATGAATCCGAAACAACAGGCCACAGTGAATATGGATGGGAATCTCAACGTGTTTATCATCGGTCTGAACATCTATCCTTTAGTGCCGTTGAGGGAACAGCGGTTCAACGGAGCCATTCATATGGAACGGCCGGTCAAACGGACGTGAAAAAAAGGTGAAAAAAAGGTGAAATCGGGCGAGGGAGGGGGATTGTGGATTGGCAGTTGCGCGGTAGATTGTGAGTTGAAAGTTGCGGGTGAGTCAGCAAGTCATAACCCGCAACAGTCAACCAGTTCCCCTACAAACCCCGGGGCTTTTGGTTCCTGGGATGTTTGACGAAAAACTTGACGTGGATGTCCTGTACGGTGTTGGGCTTGAGCTGGAGCTCCCATTTCATGACCCCTTCCCGTTTTTCGAAGTCCTTTTGGGTTGGCGAGGGCGTAAGCTCGACCCCCTTGATTTGAATCCGGTCGGTGGTTGAAACAGGGACACCGTCATAAAGCTCGATCTTCACGGGCACTGCCTTCAAGTTTTCCAGACGAATACGGTATTGCAGTTCCCGGGCGACCATGGCGCGTTCCACCTTGCCGAAAAAGGTTTCCGCCATTTTATCCGTTATCGTTTCCCGCTGCATTTTGACACCCCGTTCGGCGCCAAGATTGACCAGAAGGTCCTCCCCCGCCTTTTTCTCCGTAAAAACAGTACCTCCCACGAACCGGCCGCCGAAATATACGTTCAGCCTGCCAGCCAGAAGGGTATTGTCGGGTGCGATGCGGCATACGAGATATGCCAAAGGATCGTTTCGCGGAACGGCATGGATAAAAAACTGTCCATCCAGCTTTTGGGTGAACAGGGGCAGCAGGGTTTCAGCATCGCCGGAGCCAATGCTCACGGGTTGGGGCAGCGCGTATTCGAAGGCGAGGGGCAATTCCCGCTGCTCCGCCTGCTGGAATTCGGCTTCGGGTGCGGCGCCTTCGCCAACGGAAACATCAAATGCTTCATCCATCAATTCTGTTTCGGACAATTCTCCTGCGGCCGCAGCAACCGGAACCGGTGCCGCACCCAAGACCAAATTTTCCGTCGGGAAATGCAAATGCCAGCTCTTCAAATCCGGCAGACTGGCACCCTTTATCGGAATGGCATTGGAAACGGCCACCTCAACCCCTTCCCAGTTTTCTCCGGTATTCTGCTGAATGTGAGCAAACATCGCCATCCCAACTTCGGACAGATCCAGTGGGACATCCACCTTGTAGACCGGTTCCCAAGACGCGGATAATGCCGCATATGAGACTTCGATGTCGATCTCCTGGTTGCACGCGGCATTAAAAACCACTTCGATGACCCGGCGGGCCTTTTTTCTCGGGCGCCTGAGCGTTTTGAGCCGCCGATCGATCACGGCGATCTCCCGATCCACCTCCTGGATCTGATTGCGCAATTCAAGCTCCGCTTCAGCCAGCTTTCCATAGTTATCTCCCAAAAAGCCCAGCATGGTATCGAGATTTTCCGGGGTCGGGAACTGGGTTTTAATCTTTTTCGGTACCTCAACTTCGGCGAATCCCACCACCGAGTCCAGAAAACGGGTCTGTTTTTCCGCCACCGTTCTCCGATGCCGCAGAAGCTTTCGATCACGATCCAGAGCCTCTTTTTTGGTTTCGAGTTCACGGATCTCCGGCTGGGGGCTATATTTCACCGGAATTTCCCTGTACTGGACGCTTAGAATCTCGCCTTTGCCATAAACACTGGCCTGTACCGAATCCACGACAACGGAAAAGGCCCGAACTTCAATAAAAAACCGGTTCACGGCCTCCCGTGTCGAGACACGAGCCCGACGTTTCAGGTAGGCTTGGTCGGTGTATACAACAACGCCGGCAATCCGGTTGTTTTCACCGTCGGCAATAAACCCTTTTTCCGGATCGTCGATTTTTTCCAATCGGTCTTCCATGGCTTTCCCCTGTTTTTTTAGGGTTTTGAGTTGAGGGTTGAGAATAGCCGTTTAGCTGCCTAATCTTTCGTGGCCAACATCACGGCGAGAACCTTTTCCGGATGGTCGGCGGCTTTGGCTACCTTGGGCCAGTGCCGTTTCACAATACCGTCCGGTCCGATCCACACGGTGGAACGGATCACCCCCATAACGGTCTTGCCATACATCTTCTTTTCTCCGAATGCCCCGTATTTCCCCATCACTTTTTTCTCCGGATCGCAGAGCAGCGTAAAGGGCAGGTCGTGTTTTTCGATGAACTTTTTGTGAGATGCTTCATTGTCCGGGGAAACCCCCACGATGACGGTGTCGATTTTCTGGAATTCACCCAAATGGTCACGGAATCCCTGGGCTTCCTTGGTTCACCCCGAGGTATTGTCCTTGGGGTAGAAAAAGAGGATCACGTTTTTTCCCTTGAAATCATTGAGGGACACCTTGTTGCCGTCCTGGTCCGGCAGCGTGAAAGCCGGCGCCTTTTTACCTTTTTCGATGGGCATTGAGGACTCCTTTCGCCAGTAATAGCCGTTTAACGGTTCAGGTTGAAGCGTTTTAGAAACCGCCTGCAATACAATTCGCTTTTGTAGTGTAGACACAAAGCCCAGATATCTGTACTCAACTTCACGATCGGTGTTTACCTATGGATCGCAGAAGCACACCCAGTACTTTTTCTGTATCCACTCTCTTTAACTCACCTTCAGTAATGTTCCATCCATCAAGATCATCTGCCAGTTGAAAAGCCCGAAGCTTTTTGTGATCCCGCAAGGTCTTTTAAAATTTTACATCAATATTCGTAATTTTGGCCACCCAACAAACGTGTTCAAACGATTGCCAAAAGCCTACAGCCTATACATCATAACGCCAACCCCTGATACGCCAGTATCAAGGGTTTCATCGTATCATCAAAAAGGCAAACCGGTCCATTTTCTGGTTAAATTCGGACCGGACGTTGACCTCAAACCCGACCTTTCGCACCGTGGTGTAAACATCCACGGCCATCGCCTCGGGTGACGGACGGGCCATGCGGGGTTGCTCGCAGGTCTCCCGCTGGCCGGTACACTCCCTGCAGAAGCAGCAAGAGTCCATGAACAGGAGAAAGGCGCGTTCGTAGCCTGCGATGAAAACGGCCCGTTCCATTTCCACCAGTTTGGCGTTGATCTTAGCGGACCAGGCATGGCGGTCCTCGGGTTTGTCCATGAGCCCTTCAAAATGCAGGATCAAGGCATCTTCATACTCGCTGAAAAATTCCCGGCACTCGGCCACAGACGGTGTCTGGGGCGGGCAGGTACCACCCCGTCCGAATTCCCCGCACCCGAACTTGCATTTCATCCGCACCCACTGGGACACGACGATCTGTTTGGGTTCGATCCATTTGTAGTCGGTATATCCGTTTTCCTGTAAAATGGTGTCGATCTGTTGATGCTGCTTGAGGTCCAATCCCATCATTCTTCCTTTCACTTGAGATGAGCGATTTTTGACTCGATCTGCGCCGATCTCTGGCGCATCTCTACGCAAAAAATCGCTCATCTCAGGTTTCAATTACTTATCGCTGTTTTTCGGATAATCCCGAAGTGTCTTCTATAGGGACGCGCGGCTGATTATTAAACACCCCCTTATGAATTCTCAAGAGTTATATTGATTTACAGGCGAAGTTGGTAAAAAACCACTTGAACAAACCGGCCCCGGGCAATAGGCTACCGAACCACACTCAAATATCGGCATCCGATGAAAGTCACACTTACGGAAATCGTCAATGGAACCGACACTTGGCCGGCATTGTAAGGGGCAACCTAATGAAAAAAAAGGATAAACCACTGCTCATCGCATGCGGTATTTTAAAAGAGGAGATCGACCGGCTCATCCAGAAAGGGGAGATCGATGTGCGGGTGCTTTACCTGGACAGCAACCTCCACTATGATTACGGCCGTCTTAAAAAGGCGCTGGAGGGCTCCCTGGCAAAACAATCACCGCAAACAGCAGGTAGCCTGGTAGTTGTTTACGGTGATGTCTGCCTTGGGTTTGCAGGAGAGATGCAGGCTCTCATGGAGAAACACGGGACTGTTAAGGTAAACGGTCTGAATTGCATCGACTGCCTGATGGGAGGGAGTGGCCGCCTGCTTGAAACCGATCCCGAACACAAGCGGCTTTTTCTGAATCCTGCCTTTATTCATTTCATGGGGCGATTCTGGGAACAGCCGACGAAGGAGATTCGGGAGACATTCAAGATGCTGGACGGCATTGTTCTTATCGACGCCCTAGGGAACCTGGAAGTTTACCAGGAAAAGATTGATCTCATCTCGGAAAAAACGGGACTGCCCATTCTTGAAAGAAAAAACGTCGGCCTAACCGGTCTTAAAACGGTGATCCAGGATGCGCTGGACCGCACCCGGAAGTCGAAATAACGAGGATGGTGAAAGTATGTCCGTGCAGAACCCCTTGATGCAGCTCATGGAGCGATACCGGAAGGGCAACCGACCTGTCTTCCACATCGGTCCGTTTCTGCCCCTTGCGGCCATCCGCAGAAAGGGACTTTTGTTCAACGAGGTGTTCCGGGAGGCAAAAACCATGACCGCAGCCGCCCGGATCAGTTTCGAAATGGGTTTTGAATCCACGGTGGTACCCTTCGATCTCAATTTGGAGGCGGAGATCCTCGGTGCGGGCGTTCTATATCACGACGGCTTCGAAGGCCACCCGGTCTACCCCACCATCTCCAGCCGGCCGGTGGCATGTGCTGAGGACATCATCATACCTGCCGATGTTACGGCAGCCGGTCGCATGCCCGCCATTCTTGAAACCGTCTCCTTTCTGAAACATTCCGACGGCGATCGGGGGGCCGTGGGAGTGTTTATGCCGGGCCCTTTTACCCTGGCCGGTCAGGTAATGGAACCGGAATGCCTGTTCGTCATGTTGCTAAAACAACCGGATAGCGCCCGGGAAATTCTAACGCATCTCACCCGTTTCATTCAGGGACTGAAAGCGGCCTATACCGATGCCGGAGTGGACTTCATGGGGATCGAAGAGGGGGGCGCAGCGGGCATCTCACCCAGGCTATTTCGCCGCCTGCTCCTACCCGCGCTACAAACCCTGTTCGAGGACAAATCCTGCCCCATGATCCTCTCCATGACAGGTGGGACGGACGTGTTTATCGATTTTCTCATCGCCTGTCGACCGGACGGTATCGGTATTGACCGTGAATGCAGCACAGCCGTCGCCAGAAAAAAAATCCCACCCAATATTCCGCTTTTCACGGGTTGCGGCTCCAACGATCTACTGGCCATCGCCACGCCCGAAGGGGTCACATCGGCGGTGCGCCAATGTCTGTCCAATGGCGCCACCACAGTGGGACCGCCCGCGGATATCTATCCACCGGCCCGATTGGAAAACATTGCTGCTTTCGTACAGGCAATCCGGGAGTATTAAAAGTCAGGTTGAGGTGGTTTGGGGGATTCAGGTTATAATAGCCTTTTAGCAAATTCGCAATACAGCAGTTAAGGGTTTGCTAAACCCCTACAGGTTAGACAGCTTCAGCCGATAGCCCTATTCCTCCTGAATCGGAAGCTGGAGGATGTAGCCGCCGGAGCGTTCGTCCCGCTCCAGTTCCAGCAGGCCGCGGCACTGACCGTCCTCCAGCAGCTTGCTGAAGGTTTTGAATCCGTAGTAAGACTCGGAAAAGCCGGGTTTTCGACGCTTCAGTGCCTGTTTGACCATGGACCCCCAGATCTTGTCCGTTTCACCGCGTTCTGCGATCAACGCCTCGACCGTTTCGATCACCAGGTCCACGGCCATCTGCTTTCTCTCCTCGACGTTTTTTAAGGTCTCCTTTTGGCCGGTGAGTTCTGGCCCCGGCCTGCAGGCGATTTTTTTCTTTTTTTTCTTTTTGCTATCCTCTTCCCGCACCAGATCGTCGTAATAGATGAATTCGTCACAGTTGGCGATGAGTAGGTCGGAAGAGGAGTTTTTGACGCCGCAGCCGATGACCGTCTTGTCGTTTTCACGCAGCTTGCTCACCAGGGGAGAGAAATCGGAATCCCCACTGATGATGACAAAGGTCTCCACGTGGCTTTTGGTATAGCAAAGATCCAGGGCGTCCACCACCATACGGATATCGGCGGAGTTCTTCCCTGACTGGCGTACATGGGGGATTTCGATGAGTTCAAAAGCGGCTTCATGCATCACGCCTTTAAACTCCCGGTAGCGCTCCCAGTCGCAGTAGGCTTTCTTGACGACGATGCTGCCTTTGAGCAGCAGGCGTTCCAGCACCTTCTGGATGTCGAACCTGGCATATCTGGCGTCCCTCACGCCAAGGGCGATATTCTCAAAATCGCAGAAAAGGGCCATGTTTTTGGTTTCGGTCATACCGGCCATGATGCCTCCGGAAAAAGGGGTTGAAGGTTGAGAAATAGCAGTTTAGCGTTTTAGGGTTTGGTGATTTAGTCAAAGATAGGTACGCAATTGTTGCGTTGGCTACTGTCGAACACGTTAATCCCTATATCGCTGCATCGTGTGGTCCTAACAGCCATAACGCTTTGGCCGAATTAACTATGTTACCTCCCGTTTCCTACCAGCTTGGTGATGCCAAGTCAAAACCTGCTTGGTTAGAGAAGATGGGACCGGTGGAAACAGTTGAAAAGCCTGAATTGAATCGGTATGGTTTAGGGGCGGGTCAGACATCGGAAGCGACCCTTATCCACCGGGAGTGAGTCTCTTGGGAAACGAAGGAATATCGCCAGCGATTCTCTATCGTGATGCCTACTACGTGGCGGTTCACAAGCCCTCCGGCCTGCTGGTGCACAGGAGCCGGTTGGAGGGACGGAATACCCGGTATGCGCTGCAGGTGGTAAGGGACCGGATCGGCAGAAGGGTATACCCCGTCCACCGCCTGGACCGCCCCACATCCGGTATCCTGATCTTCGCTTTGACACCGGACAGTGCCGGAAAACTCGCTAAAGACTTTGCCGATCACAGGGTTGTTAAAACCTATCTCGCGGTGGTCAGGGGGCATACGGCGGCAGAGGATCTTATCGACTACCCCCTGACCAAAGATCCTGCGGCATCCAGAAATGGCCAACCGGTCCAACCATCGCAAACTTTCTACCAGCGCCTGGCTACCATTGAACTGCCCTATCCCGTGGGAAGATACCCCACCTGTCGGTACTCCCTTGTCAAAGTGCAGCCGATTACCGGACGAAGACACCAGATCCGGCGCCACATGCACCATATCTCCCACCATGTGATCGGAGATACCGTATACGGCGACGGCCGGCATAACCGCCTGTTCCGGGAAAAGCTCGGCTGCCGGCGGTTGCTCTTGGCAGGTGTCAGGCTCTCCTTTGCCCACCCCTACACCCGAGTCGAAACCATTATAAAGGCTCCTTTACAGGGCCGATTCAGGTCCCTGGTCCGCCGTTTCGGCTGGGAGGCATGCGATGCCGCTCTGTAGGGGCACGCCGGATGGCCAGAACAGCATTTGCACCGAACAGGAGCATCCCTCCGGCCATGCCGGACCACCCCAAAGCCGGTTCACCGGCCACCACCGGTCCGAGCACGGCGGCCAGTAGAATCCGCATGGAAGAGATAATACTGCCCTCCACTGCGGTGACGTATCTGAAGCCAAGGGTCAGGAGAAACTGGCCGGCAACGCCAGCCATCCCGCACAGCATCAGATAGTAAAGGGCCGTTGCATCCGGCCAGAAAAAACGCTGATGAAATGGAATGTAGACCAGAAGTGAACCGAGTCCGAACATGAAAAAAAGAACGGTGTTGGTATCGTGCATGCGCCGGCTGACATTCAGGTAGACGATGGCCACCGATGCCGACAACCCGGATGCCAGCCCCCAGAGATTCTCAGCTTTAAACGCGATTTTCTCTGGAGCGAGAATCAACCAAATCCCAACAAACGCCACGCCCACCATGGCCATGGCTACCGGATCCCGCTGACCACGCATTAGCGTCCAGGTAATGACCGCCACAAAAACAGGATAGGTCATGTTTAGGAAGTTGGCCTCTGCCACGGTGGTATGTTTCACGGCCGTATAGAAGCAGTACACCGCCAGGCAGTTGCTCAAGGTGCGGCCGATTAGAAGATGGTAACTGCGGGGTTTCGGCAGCTGGCGCGTAAAGATCATGATCGTACAAACCACGGCGAATCCGATCAACAATCGGACGAATACGAAATAGGCCGGATCGATGGTGACCTCCGCCTGGGACCACCTCACCACGACGGTGGACAGGTAGAAGCAGAAGGCAGAGGCGAATACGGCGAAACCCCCGACCCACGATTTGAATCCCGGTTCCATACGGGGTCAATATCAGACTTGTGTCGATATGGCGACGAATCTTTAAAGCCATGCACTGTCTGGTAGAAAGATGCCCATACCCAAGCCATCGCCGACTCCCGTCTGTTTCGACTACTGAACGGTCAGAACAACGTGGAACCGCTTGTGCTTACTTAGTGGATGGGGTACCATGAGACGCACCCAGATGTAAAAAAACGGAATCGAAAAATGAAAAAATCGCGTCGGGATTTTATCAAACAAACCGTTTTGTGGGGAAGTTGGCTCCTCCTGGCCGGCCGGAAGACAGCGACCGGCGCCAGGCCTCCGGAAAGCGCCCTGCCCGCTTACGGCATCCTCCATGAAAAAGGGGATCTGGCGGAAAGGGTCGACGCGGCCTACGCTCTTTTCGAGTCCTGCACCCTCTGCCCCCGGCAATGCGGGGCCGACCGTCTGTCCGGAGAGACAGCCTTCTGCAGGGCCACGGCCAAGCTGAAGGTTTACTCTGCCCAGCCCCATTTCGGAGAGGAGATGTCGCTGGTGGGTCGGCGCGGCTCAGGGACCGTGTTTTTCTCCAATTGTAATTTGAGGTGTGTTTTCTGCCAAAATTGGCCCATCGCCCACAAGGGTCAAGGAAAGGAGATCGATGATGGCACGCTGGCCGATATGATGCTTGAACTCCAGAAGATCGGCTGCCACAATATCAACCTCGTAACACCCACACACGTCATGCCCAACATCCTCAATGCGGTAAAGCTGGCCTGTAAAAAGGGATTGCGAATCCCTCTGGTCTATAACACCAGCGGGTATGAACGGGTAGAAATTCTGAGATTGCTGGATGGCGTCATCGACATATACCTGCCGGATATGAAATATATGTCCCCTGAGAAGGCGGCGATCTATTCCGCTGGGGTATCCGATTATCCTGAAATCGCCAAAGCGGCGATCCTGGAGATGCACCGACAGGTGGGACTCCACCGAACCGACCGTCGGGGCGTCGCCCAACGGGGCCTCATGATCCGTCACCTGGTAATGCCCAATGGCGTTGCGGGCACCGGGCAGTTCGTCCGTTGGGTTGCCGCAAACCTTCCCCTGTCCACCTATGTGAATATCATGCCGCAGTATCATGTGGCGTATAAGGCGTTCGAGTATCCGGAAATCTGGCGCCGCATTACGGTGAAAGAATACCTCGAAGCAATGTCCTGGGCCGAGAAAAGCGGCCTTTCAAACCTGGATCCAGATTCGGTGCGGATGAGAGACCTCTACCGGCGGCAATGAACGGATCCCCCTCTTTCTTCGAGCCAGTCCGACATGACACGAAGGGCCAGGCCGGTGTTACCCACCTGGCAGTGGTTGTGGGCCTGGTCCCTTCTCGTGAAGATTCTCTCTGTCACCGATTTGGCGCGAGAAAGGGCCGCTACCTGGAGATGGTGCAGTTTCAAGGGAATAAAATGATCCGCTTCCCCCGATAGGATCAACACCTCTTGTGTCACCCGCTGGGAGGCGAGATTTCCTTCATTGAGTTCAAGGGCACGGATCATCGCCTCATAGGGTGTGCCCTGACCCGTGATATACATCATTTGATCAATGGACCACCGCTCCTGGGGCATCAGCTTCATTTTCCACATGGCGGTCTGGTTGATGAAATCGGGATATTGGATCATCCAGCGGATCATCTTTTCAAGCCACCCGGGAAGGGCTTTCATGTAATCGTATGCCACGGATGAAGCGATCACCCGTTTGATCCGCGGTTCGAAAGCCGCCGTGCGGAAGCAGTACCACCCCCCCATGGAATAGCCGATGAGCGTCGCCTCATCCAGACCAAAAAAATCGAGAACCGCAGCCGTTGGGAATTCCCAACGGTAGTCGAAATAGACACCGTATTTTTTCAGAGCGGCACCCTGACCCGGTCCCTCGAAGAGAATGACATCGTACCCTTTCTGAGCAAAGTGGCAGCCGATGGCGTAAAACTCTTCTACAAATGAATCGAATCCGCCGTGAATGAGGATGGCGGCACGTACTTCCTCTCTTTGAGACGGAAGTTTCAGAGCAGGGAGAAAGGTGTCTCCATAGGGCACCTGATGATGCACCATCGGTTCGTTTATCGTCAGGTGGGAATAAAAGAGATGGGAAAACCGATCGTAAAGTGATACCTTATCCGGATCGGAAGGCCTTGTGAAGAATTCAGCGGCACGGTAGAGAAAAGTGGCGTTGAGGATGCGGCCCTCTTTCTCTGCCCTTTCCGCAAGCCGTACAATCTCCCCTTTAAAGTCATCCAGACCAGCGATACAGTGAGCCGCTTCACGCATCTCGGAAAGACTCACATATCCCCAGCTGTACCAACGGTTAAGCTGGAAATCGATAATCTTGATCCGATGAAGATGCTCGTAGCCCACCGGAAAATCGAATCTCAACATCACGAGTCCCTCCAAATATGGATCGGTCATACCCGATCTCCGAGATCTGTCATGAATGCAGAAAAAGCGTAACCGCGTTCGAATGTAACGGTACGCAGGTTGCTGTGTCAATGCCTGAGGGTACGTGGAAACCACTCGCTTCAAATGGCGGGCAGCGTTTTAATATTCCATTTATGGCCGTTATGGGGTAATGTTATATGTCTGATACGGATCACTCAAACAGGAATAACGGTTTGTTATGGATAATAATAATGAGAATTCAGATCATACGGAAAACTACCGATGGTATAGGGATCGACAGGGCAATCCGCTCGCTTTGTGGATATCCGGCAGTTACCAGCCCGACCACACCCTTTTTTTAACTCCCGAGCATTTCTTCCAGCAGGTGGGGTTTGTCCACAGGGGCAAAGGGGGTGAGATCGGCGCCCACCTTCACACGCATCACACCCGGGATATCGCGGGAACCTCCGAATTTCTTTTTCTTCGAAAGGGCCGGGTCTCGGTGGATCTATACAGTGATGGCGGAGAGCGGGTTTCCAGCTTTATCATGGAGGAAAACGATATTCTCCTGCTGGTCGGCGGCGGACATGGTTTTTCATTCATTGAAGAGGGGTATTTTGTAGAGGTGAAGCAGGGCCCCTACATCGGAAGGTCGGAAAAAGAGAGAATTGGAAAATCTTAAAAAAAAGAAAACCTTTTATCCGGTTTGCGAGCCGTTTTTGTGCGGGAATGAAAAAAATATGTGCTTTTCTCCGGATCCCGAAATGAGATTTCTTCACGGAGACACCGGTTTCAATTTCAGGATGACGAATATCCAGGCCGCCATTGGGTTGGCCCAGCTCGAAAATTTCGACCGGTTGGTTCAACTGCGAATCCGCATGGCGGAGATGTATCTCGAAAGCCTATCTCGTTCAAAGGGCGTTTATTTTCGTCAATGTCCCGGTCATTGTTTGAATGTGTACTGGATGTTCGCTCTTTTGATCGATGAAGGCGTATACGGCAGCAGGGACCACCTCATGAATCGGCTCGCTGCCGGGGGGGTGGATACACGCCGTTTTTTTCACGCCGCGGACGAACTGCCATTTCTTTTAAAAAAAGGTCTGGTGCCCACCGATAAGCGTTTCCCCATCTCTACCAAATTGAGCCAGCAGGGGTTGTACTTCCCCTCTTCACCCACTCTGACCTCGTCAGATATCCGGTACATTTGCGACACACTCCTGGAAATGGAGCGTCGTTGATGCATCCGGGCGCTTATGCAGCGATGTACGCCTTTGAGGAAGATTATTGGTGGTTTCGTGCCAAACGCGAATATGTCCGACGGTTGATCCAACGGCATCTCTTTATTGAAAACAGGGATCGATTCTTAATCCTGGATTGCGGCTGCGGTACCGGACGCAACCTGATATTCCTTTCCCGGTATGGGAGGGTCATTGGCATCGACAACAGTGATATCGCCATCGCTTATTGTCAGCGAAACGGGTTGGGCGAAAAAGTGCGAAAGGCGGATATCGAACATCTTTCGTGCATTTCTGATGAGTTCGATCTGGTCACCGCTCTCGATGTACTCTACCATCGGGCAGTGAGAGATGATGTGGCAGCCCTTAGAGTGTGTTACCGCGTCCTAAAGCCAGGCGGTCATTTGCTGCTGACGGATTCCGCGTTCAATTTCCTTAAGAGTACTCATGACATTGCTGTCCAAGCCCGGGAGCGATATACACTGGCCTCCATGGAGAACCGCTTGCGGCAGGCTGGATTTACGGTTATCCATATGTCCTATACTTATATGGCAACGTTTCCTTTGGTGATGATGGTTCGTATGCTGAAGAAAACCAAAAGTCCAACCCAACAGGTGGAGTCAGATGTCAAACCGATTGCTCATTTCCTGAACAAATTTTTAACCGTTGTGCTTGGATGGGAGGCGAAATTAGCTGCGCGATACCGCTTGCCCGTTGGATCCAGCATTATGATGCTGGCTCGAAAATAATAACAATTATTTGTAATCAATTACCGCCAAAAATAGATTAACCGGCTGTGAGGTGAAAGATGTCTGATAAAATGATCTCTTTTGTTCTGCCGACCTACAATGAGGCAGGCAATATCGAACGACTGATCTCTGGTCTTGACAGTCGGGTGCAGGGATTTGAAAAGGAGTTCATCGTAGTCGATGACAATTCACGGGATGGCACGTGGCAGTTGGTCGAAAAAATGGCGGCGGAAAATCCACGGATACGATTGATCCTGCGTACAACGGACCGAGGACTGACCCCCTCCTTGAAAGAAGGAATCAGGGCTGCAAGGGGCGATCTGGTTGCCTGGATGGATTGCGATCTATCCATGCCGCCTTCCGAGTTTCCGAAATTCACCCGTGAAATGAAAAACGGGTGTGAGTGCGTCATCGGGTCGCGGTATGTGGCAGGCGGCGGAACAGTTTTCAGGACCGGTGGGCCTGACTCCCTATGGGGTATCCTGCTCAGCACGATCCTGAATCGTTTTGCCGTCTGTGCTTTGGGGGACGATATTCTGGATTACACCAGCGGCTTCATCCTTATTGAAAAACTGATTTTGAATCGTTATCCGCTGAAAGGGGACTACGGAGAATACTTTATCGATTTGATGTTCCGACTCTGCCGCGATGGTGTAAAAGTCAGGGAAATTCCCTATCTGAGTCAACCCAGAGAAAGCGGCCAGTCGAAATCGGGACCGGATTTCTGGACCTATATGAAAAGGGGATGGCGCTATGTGGCCACGATCATAGGCCTCAGGTTTCGATATGGCAGCCGGCGAAAAAAAGACGCGCGTCGATCACCTGCATACCGATGAACAGCATCGAATCCATAGCACCTGAAAGGCGGAATCGACACATAAAGCCAGGTCTTCTTGTATTCGCGCCAGCGGGTTGTCTGTTTCTGGCCCTGCTTTATATATTTTTCATCAAAACCCACAGGCCCATCGATCTGGGTATCCGCACCGATTTGTACCAGTATTTTCTTCCGCTCACCGATCTTGGGTTCGATATGATCTCCCGGGGATTTCTGCCGCTGTGGAATCCCTATATCAATTGCGGCATGCCGCTGGCCTCTTCCATCGAAATCGGGTTGTTCTATCCGCCCAACTGGATCCATCTTCTATGTCCATCGAGCCAGGCATTTAATCTGCTGATCATTTTTCACACGGCCCTGGCAGTAGGGGGTGCCTTTCTGTATGCACGAAACCGTGCGATGTCCATTCCCGGGGCATTGATACCTGCCATGGTCTTCGGTTTTTCGGGACCGATGATATTGCATTTATGGGCGGGACATATGTCTATCCTCGCTGCCGTGGCATGGATTCCCATGATTTTTTTCTGTCTGGACCAATGCTTTAAACATAAAACCGTTTTGCGGATGCTGGCTCTCACGGGAAGTCTGAGCTGCCAGTTTCTGGCGGGGTTTCCCATTTTCACCATGGGGATTGCGATGATCATCGCACCCTATGTACTGGTCTTCGGGCTTGAATTCGGAAAAGGAGATCGTTTCAGGCGCAATTTAAAACTCTTTCTGCTGCTAATGGCAGGAGCGGTTCTGTCCTTTGCCCTGGTCTGTATTCAGTTTTTTCCAACCATCGAGTTTATGGATAATTCCCATCGAGGCGTGTTGAAATACGACCTTGCGACCTCGTACGCCTTCCCGATCCAAAACCTGATCACCTTCATCATACCCGACTTCTACGGCAACTTGATCGAAACGATGTACTGGGGTCCGATTTATATTTGGGACAGTATGGCTTTCTGCGGCGTTATCACACTTTTGCTTAGTGTCATATCACTGGTCGGCATTGGCAGGGATAAAGCGATTGCTTTCTGGACCGTCACGGGAATCTTTATGATAGGGATCGGCCTGGGCCGAAACTCTCCACTATACGACTTTGCATATCATTTCGTGCCGGGGATGAATCTATTTCGCGGAGTGGGAAAATTCTTCTTCTTTGCTATTTTCGCACTGGGTATTCTGGCCGGGAAGGGACTTGACCTTCTCATGGAGGGGCAACCCGAAAAACCGCCTCTTTTTGTCCGAATGGTGTTGTATTTGGCCCTCTGCGCCGGTATTTGCGGAGCCTCCATTTCTGTGTTGGGCCTGACCGGAAAATCAGCGCCGTTCACCTTTCTGCCGGACCTCATAAAATGGGTTCAGGATCAACATCACACCGCCTTTACCCTGTCGGCAAAACAGATAGGGGAATTTACACCCCATGCCTTCAAATGCATGCTGGATAGTATTCTTGTGAGCGCTCTCTCTTTGACGGGCGCCGCACTTGCCGTCATTCTGTCGAACCGTGTGATGTCCAAACGCATTCAGGTCATCCCCGTCATTCTCTTGTCCATACTGGCTCTGGAACTCTACCTTTACGATTATCGATACATGGAGCGAAGCAAAACGGAATCGCCGATTCCGATCCTCACCAAAGGCGGAAGGGGAGTTCCCGACGAATCATCCCCGTCACGTATCGCCGCCCTTGGAGCGCGGTTCGAGTTTCTGAATCGATTCATTTACGACCGCCTGCATGAAACAGGAGGCTATGAAAATCAAGTACTCAACCGATATGATGCCTTCGTCCGGCAGATCACGGGAGGGAGATCTTCATGGAGCAACATCACCATGCAGTTGCCCTATCACGAGACGGCATTCGATATGCTGAACGTAAAGCATCTGCTGTTGCCTGTTACGAAAAAATCGTCCTCCATGGCAGGCAGCACGGAGATTGCCTACGAAAGCATTTCTGGAAAATATGGCCTTTTTGCAAGACCCAATGCCTTGGACAGGGTCTTTATCGTCCACACGGTTCAATGGGCAAAATCGATGGACGAGGCCGTAAAACACATGCCGGTGCTGTTGAATAGAGGTGCCGTGGATGGGACGGTTATAGAGAGCGGCGAAAGGGTTCACCTTTCACCCGTAGAAAAGGAGGAACGCAACCGCGAAAAGGCAAGGATCGTCTCCTATCGTCCCACCGAAATCCACATGGAGGCCGAACTGGTCAAACCCGGGTTTCTCGTAATGAGCGACAATTTCTATCCAGGCTGGGAAGCACGGGTGAATGGGATAAAGCAACCCATATACCCGGCAAACCTGTTTATGCGTGCGGTATACCTTGAAAAAGGACACCATTCCATTGTTATGACCTACCGGCCCGGGACCTTCTTTTTCGGTGCAGCAATATCGGCCGCCGGACTTCTGATCTGCCTGGTTCTGCTGATATCGGCGATGGTCTCTCCCGCCGTTTCATCAAGGCGTTGAGCCCTACCGGCAGCTTTTTTCAAGGGCTACAATCAGCCTGTCCACATCATCTTCATTGTTATAATGAACCAGGCTGATGCGGACCACACCGTCGGCGGTATCTTCGATTCCCAGTGCTTTAAGGCACCGGACCGCGTAGAAATTACCATTGCGGACCGCGATTTTCTCCTCAACCAGCCGGTTTGCCACTTCAGCCGAAGAAAGATGCGCAACTGTAAATGAAATGGTGGCGGCGCGTATTTCGGTGACGGCCCTTGTTTTTCCAATGATGCGGATGCCTGGAAGGTTACCGAGCGCCTCCAGAATCCGGTTGGCCTGGTTGGTTTCATGTTGGGCAAACAGATCGAAGACCCGGGTTGCCCGTGAGTGAAGATCCCCATTTGACTCATCGAAATGGTGTACGTCCACCGCCTCAATATAGGCGCCGATCCCGGAGAGGGCGGCGATTTCGGCATGAAGTGGCCCTGCGGGGTTGAACCGATAGTGGGGCAGCTCCCGGTTGAAGTAGTGGCCCTGGGGCGCCAGGCGGTCGAGCACCGCAGGTCGTCCCCACATCACGCCGATATGGGTTCCGAAGGTTTTGTATGTGCTGAACAGATAAAGATCCAATCCGCTTTCACGGACATTCAGCACGCGGTGGGGGGCAAATGAGACTCCGTCGCCGACGGCCAGCGCCCCGGCATTGTGAGCCAGCGTGCATATCGCCTTCACATCGTTCATGCTCCCCACGATATTGGAGCAGAGGGTAAAGCAAACCAGCCGGGTCCGGTCGCTGATCAGCCCCTGAAGATCCTCGATCGATAGCTCGCCGGTGGCTGGATCGATCCGCCACTCCCGGATCACAGCACCCATGGTTTCGAGCCGCCGCCAATACCCGATATTGGCTTCATGGTCCTGGTTGGTGACAATGATCTCGTCTCCCGGTTTTAAAACCGGCCGTACCGCCTGGGCCAGCATGTAGAAGTTTAGGGTGGTGGAGGGACCCAGCGTCAGTTCATCCGGATGGCAGTTGATGAGACTCGCCATCGTCAGGTACCCCTCATCCATCGCTTCTCCGGCCTGGACGGAGGCCGGGAATGGACCGTAGGGCTGAACCTTCGTGAACCTGAAAAAATGGTGGAGCCGGTCGACCACCTGTTCAGGGACATAGGAACCACCGGCGTTCTCGAACATGGCCCATCGGGCGGAATCGGGATGCCCGAATACCGGATACTGGGAACGGATGAATTCAAGATCCAGAGTCATGGCAATACCTCGGTTTGGGTTGCGGGTTGGGGGTCATCCTAGTATCAGTCGCTGGGGGTCGCAGCGATCCCGCAGGATCGACAGCTCCAGGTCCGACGGCGGCGGAATCTCTTCGGCACGGGATGTGTCCACTTCAAATCCCATTCTTTCCAGTACCTGCTCCGGTGCGATTCCCGGATAGACCCCCTTGAGATACATCTCTCGGGTCTGCTCGTCGAACCCCATAAGGGCCATGTTGGTGATCACGGCGGCGGGTCCGCCATGGGGGAGTCCAGCCTTTGTCCGGCCCTCCGGTCCGTCCAGCCAGCCCGGACTGGTGAGATAATCCACCTTCTCTACAAATTTACGTTTCTCCTGCTGCATGAAGATAAGGGTTCGGTTGACAAATGAGGCGACATCACAGGCTCCGCCGCTTCCGGAAAATCGGACGCGGGGCTTATGGTAGTCCCCAATGACCGTGGAGTTCAGATTCCCGTAACGATCGATCTGGGCCGCACCCATGATCCCCACCACACGGGTCCCAGTGAAGCGGTTTTGCATGACGGCAAAGGAATCGGCCAAACTTCCGTTGACCGAAGTCCAAAACATGACCCTGGAATCACCGACGGCCATGGGGACCTCTTCCAGGATAGAGTCCACCGCCCCGGTTTCAAAAAACACCACGCTGTTGGGGGCACTGATATGCTTGGCTGCCATGGCCGCCAGCATGGAGATGCCTGTTCCGCAAAACACGATATCGCCGTCCCGGATCTCACGGGCCGCCGCCACCGCCATCATTTCCCTCAAGGTATACGCCGCCATGACGCCTCCTTATCTTCGATCCAGTCCCACAGCATATCCGGTTCTGGGATCCGCCCGGATCGCTTCGATCTGCTCCTCACCGGCAAGGGCCACCCGCTGCGCATGATCGCTCACACCCATGATATGGGATGAAATGTAATCCCGGTAACGTTCATCGTCGATAGCGGACTCCCGGTAGCGGTTGAGGTACGTCGGATCGTAATCGTAGTGCCGGTAGCATGCGGTGGGATAGGCGCCGAAGGGCACCGGCACCACGGCATCCACACAGAAAAAGGGGATCTGATTCCGGTCTGAATCTTTTCGAAGCACCTCCGGCGCAACGACCTCTTCGCAGGTCACGATTACATGCCGGGCGGCTTTGGCCTGCTCCACATCGGCAAAGGGAAGGCCCTCGATGCGAACGGTGCCCTGTGCATCCGCCTTCTGAACGTGAAGGAGGGTGACGTCCGGATTGATGGCCGGCACCAGTACCACCTTGGATGTCTCCATCCAGTCGCCGAAGGGATTGTCGACAACCACCATTTTACGGTCCGGAAGCCGGTCCGCGGCCTCGCGGCGGGCTTTTGAAAAACCCCACTTGTCCACCAGGCTGCTCCCCAGAGAGGAGCGGGTCGGCAGAAAGGGCACCCCCATGGCACCGGCCATGAACCGCAGGGTCATTTGATAATTGGAATAATCCTCAACGACCACGGCCCCGTCTTGTACCGCTTTTTTGAAACGAATGCAGGTCGGGGCAAATCTCCCGCTACCGGCGTAGGCAATCTCCACGGCATCCACACACGCCCCTCCGATCAGTTCGTCCACCCCCTGACCGTTGGAATGGGCATAGAGATGCAACCCCCTTCGCCCCTGCCGGATGATTTCATACACCGCAGCCATTGGGTTGCGATTGATGGTGAATCCGCCGATGGAAAGATGGGATCCATCCGGAACGTACCGCGCCACGGCTTCCGATAGCTTCATCACTTTGTTTGGTTTTACGTTCATCGCGCGACCGTCTCCGAATTTTGGTTAAAGTGGTGATGGCTGAAAAGCGATGATTAACTGAATCACCTTTTTGCGACAAAGGAGTGTATGACGAAACCATCCGAAGATCAAGAGCGGGGCATCGCAAAAAAAGGCGCAAGGAGGGCGAATCCGGATTCGTTTTGCCCCCACATTTCCCTTGACTCGTAAGTAATGATATTGTAGCTGTATTGTAGCTTATTGTATCCCGCTTGACGGAAGCCGCCCATCGTGACGGAACCGGCGGCAAACCATTATGCCCGGGATGCCGTTTCGGTGATCGGGATGCGAGGCTGAGAATCCGATATAACGAAACCGATTTCATCATATATCAACATTTTATTTTGTGATCGCAGCGGTACCGCACTGTAAAAGACACAGATGGTGGCAGGGGGTACTGTTCGTGCGATCAAAAAGGAGCAAGTATGGATTTTACACTGCCCAAGGAACACCAGATGCTGCAGAAGGCTGTCCGAGAATTCATGAAAAAAAAGGTCGCTCCCAACGCTGACCAGTGGGATGCCGATCACTACCTCCCCTACAAGGAGGCGATCCTTCCCATGGGGGAACTGGGATTTTTCGGAACCGTCATTCCGGAGGAATACGGCGGGGAGGAGATGGACTGGCTGGCGGCCATGATCGTGACAGAGGAGATCGCCCGGGTCTCCAGTTCCCTGAGGGTCCAGGTCAACATGCAGGTTCTGGGGTGTGCCTACACGATCTTCAGGTACGGAAATGAGGAGATCAAGAAAAGATATGTCCCCAAACTCTGCTCCGCTGAGTATATGGGCGGTTTCGGCATCACGGAACCCGACGCCGGTTCCGACGTGATGGCGATGTCCTCTACTGCCGAAGACAAAGGCGACCACTGGCTGCTCAACGGTTCTAAAACCTGGATTTCCAACGCCAATGTGGCGGATGTGCTGATCTACTACGCCTATACGGACCCATCCAAGGGATCCAAAGGGCTCTCCGCCTTCGTCATCGAACCCAAGAATTTCAACGGCATCAAGACCTCTTCTCTGGATAAAATGGGATCCCACTCCTCCCCCACCGGAGAGGTGTTCCTGGACGGCACAAAGGTGCCCAAGGAAAACATTCTGGGTGAACCCGGAGACGGCGCCAAGATCGTTTTTTCCTCCCTCAACCAGACCCGGCTGTCCGCTGCGGCCGGCGGTGTGGGCCTTGCCCAGGCGTGCCTGGATGCCACCCTCAAATACTGTAACGACCGGAAACAGTTCGGCAAACCCATCGGTCAGTTCCAGATGAACCAGGATATGGTCGCCCAGATGGCCACGGAGATCGAAGCGGCACGGTTGCTGGTGTACAAGGCGGCCCTTGCAAAGGATAATGGCAAACTGAACAACGGCCTGGACGTGGCACAAGCGAAATACTTCGCCGGGGAGGCGGCTACCAAGTGTGCCAATTTTGCCATGCGCATATTCGGCGCCTACGGATACTCCACGGAGTACCCCATCGCCCGATACTACAGGGACGTCCCCACCTACACCATGGTGGAGGGTTCCTCCAACATCTGCAAGTGGATCATCGCCCTGGATCAACTGGGGATCCGGAAAGCCAATAGATAATTAGAACCATCACCGGTATGGGCGAGACGGGGATCTGCTCCCTTATCGCACGGACCGTTTCACTAAAGGAGCAACCGATTTGGCGGACGACATCATCAAAAAAACCCAAAAGACCGCAGCGCTCTATTTTGAAGGCGTGACGGACGAACGGCCCTTCGATCTATGGAGATCCTTCGACAAGGATCTGGCAAAGGACCTGTCCCTGTTTATCACCGGTCAGATGTACGCACGTGAGAAAATTCCTCACCCCACACGCCAGCTCGTCACCGTGGCGGCGCTTACCGTGCTGTCCAGGACCGAGGAGTTGAAACTGCATATCCATGCCGCACTCAACGTCGGCTGCAAACCGGAGGAGATCGCGGAAGCGATATTTCAAACGGCGATTTACGGTGGGGTTCCCGCCACCAATTCCGCCCTGAAGACGCTCCGGTCGGTCTTGAAAGAAACGGGCATGTGGCCGTTGAAGAACCAATAGACGGACCGGCCGACGTCAGACCCACTTTCCCGATGCGGGTAAATCGTTCCGGTGAAGGGCATGAAAACCGTGTTGACATATATGGCCGTTCATATAGAAAAGGTCTGACACTTGAGCCACATAAAGACGCATAAAGAGTAGATCCGTAAACGGAAAATTATCATGATTCAGGAGCCAATCCAATGAAACCCTATTTTGAGAAAATGACGGAATTCGGCCGTGAACTGAGCGAAGGCCAGATTAAAAGTACAGAAGAAAATGTTAAGCAGATCCAAGAAGTTGAAGCGGACATCAACAGCAAGGTCGAGGCCATTAAAAAGGTCGGATTCCCCACCGAAAAGATCAACGCCAGGGGGCAGATGACCCTGTGGCAGCGACTCAATTACCTAGTGGACCCGGGCACATGGTGTCCCCTGCACACGCTCTATAACCCGGCCCACAACGAAAACGGCAGTACCAACGTGTTTGACGGCCTGGCCAAGATTTCAGGCAAATGGGCGGTGGTCATCGGTTTCGACAACAAGGTTTTGGCCGGCGCCTGGGTACCGGGGCAATACGAAAACATCCTCCGGGTGACCAACCTGTCCAAGCTCTTGAACATCCCCCTGGTATGGCTGGTCAATTGCAGCGGCGTTCAGTTGACGGATCAGGAAAAATTCTATGCCAACCGGCGGGGCGGCGGCACCACCTTTTTCCGGCATGCAGAGCTGGAGCAGCTGGGAATTCCCGTTCTTGCCGGGATCTACGGCACAAATCCGGCAGGCGGCGGATATCAGGGGATCAGCCCCACCATTCTGTTTGCCCACAAAAACTGCAACATCGCCGTGGGCGGGGGCGGCATCTTAAGCGGGATGTCCCCGAAAGGTCATTTTGACGAAGAGGGCGCTGAAGCCCTCATCGAAGCCGCCAAGCAGTTCAAAGTGGAACCCCCGGGATCCGTCAAGATCCACCACGACGCAACCGGTTTTTTCCGGTATGTCTACGAGGAGGAGACCGGTGTGCTGGACGGACTGAAGGATTACATGAAGGATATGCCCGCATACAACCCCAAGTTTTTCCGGGTGGCGGAACCCAAAGCCCCGCGATTCTCGTCGGAGGATCTCTACCGGCTCATCCCATTCAACCAGAAACAGATGTACGATTTCGACGAAGTGCTGGCCCGGCTTGTGGATGGCAGTGAGCATATGGAGTTCAGACCAGGCTATGGACCGGAGATCTACACCGGACTGGTGAAGGTGGATGGATACCTTTTGGGTGTTATCGGCAACCGGCAGGGATTTCTGGGCGAGAACTATCCGGAATACGCCGATTATCCGGGAATCGGCGGGAAGCTGTATCGGCAGGGGTTGATCAAAATGAACGAATTCGTCACGCTATGCGGTCGGGACCGGGTGCCGGTGGTCTGGTTTCAGGACACCTCCGGCATCGACGTGGGGGATATCGCCGAACAGGCGGAACTCCTCGGTCTGGGGCAGAGCCTGATCTACTCCATCCAACAGACTCAGGTTCCCATGATGCTGGTTCTTTTGCGCAAAGGAACGGCAGCCGCCCACTACGTTATGGGCGGCCCAACCGCCAACCGCCACACAACGATATCACTGGGTCTCGCCACCACGGAAATTTACGTCATGCATGGTGAAACCGCAGCGGCTGCCACCTATTCTAGACGGCTGGTCAAAGAGAAGGCGGGAGACCGTCCGTTGGGCCCGGTAGTTGAAAAGATGAACCAGATGGCCCAGGAATACCACGACAACTCAAGGCCCTTCTACTGCGCCCAGGAGGGATTCGTGGACGAAGTCGCCCGGATGAGCCAGATCCGGACCTATATGATGGCCTTTGCCGGTGCAGCCTACCAGAACCCGAAATCGATCTGCCCCCAGCACCATATGATACTGCCCAGAATCATCAAGGGATAACATCGCCCTGCGATTTTATATTTTTGCCTTTCGACCCGCAGCCGTCCATCATCGATTGCTGCGGGTCCGCACGTCCATTGCGTGATTCAAATTTAAGGATCACGATAAGATTTCAATTTACCCAACAGATACCCAAAAGACTCACCGACCTTGTTATATATCAAAATCGCTCACGCGACTTTGATCGTAAGAAAATATCTGACAGCATTATCAGAAAATACCGAATTGACCGGAATGGACGGGACCGCTACAACCCATTATCGGCCCCTACCTTAATTTAAAAGGGAGATGCCCGGGGGAATCGGTTTTTTCTTGACAACAACCATCCGATCTATAAACACTAGAATCTTTTTGGATTGCTCGAAATAAAACGCATTGCGCGAATCTTTTTACCATTTCAGGTGTGATTGTCGTGACAGGTGAAAATGGCATCTGGAAATGAAAGGATGTGGATATGGGAACAGTGTCGGACAAGATATCGGAGTTATCGTCGCGAGAATCGAAGGTCCTATCG
>Ga0066187_1000164_pt1 | contig 27201 bp, 24 predicted proteins | sample WorMetexBAHAMAS1_FD_58706 | JGI IMG/M metagenome (GOLD analysis project Ga0066187, IMG submission 58706) | Marine gutless worms symbiont microbial communities from Max Planck institute for Marine Microbiology, Germany - Inanidrilus exumae... | ecosystem: Host-associated > Annelida > Digestive...
CAAAACCGGGGAATTTTAAGTTGCCGATTATGGGGAAATTTAAGTTGCCGTTGACAGCCGCCGCCTCGAAGGCGCGCAGTGCGTTGAGGGGTAATAGTCCGGTTTTCATATGGCCTAAATTTCCTAACGCTTTCGATGAGAAACTATCGTTTGTGATCTTTCCGGACAATAGATAAATCTAAACGGAAGGACGCTAACGCGACCAAGGTTAGGAATAGCAATACTCTGTCTTACACGGTTTTGTCTTGGGAGACCGGCCATGTCATACGCTTCAACTTTTTCGAACTGGCGCCACGCCCCGGTTTCAGCGATCCGCTGGCGGACGCCGGGCTTCGTCTACACCGTCCGGCGCACGGTTGCCCAAGTCGCGGACCTGTGGTGTGCGGCCCGCTGCGAGGCGATCAGCCGCGTCGCCTTGGCCGAGCTTTCGCCGGACCTCCGGGCCGATATTGGCATCACGGAAGACCGGCGCTGGGAAGCCGAGAAATCCTTGGCCTGCCAGGTCCGTCTACCGTAATCACCCGTGATCTACATGCCGGACGCCCTACCGGCACCAAACGGCCTTCGGGAATTCTCGCTCTTCCGGAGGCCGTTTTCTTGGCCCACCGATGATCAACCGGTCAGAGTCTTCATGCCGACAATGGCCCCGGCGATATTTTCGGCGATCCGGTTGACGGCGTCGTGGTCCTCGGGCGATACGTCGAAACGACCGATCAGGGCACTGGCATAGGCGTCTTCGGCGTGATGGTATTTGCCGTCGATGATGGCGATGGTCAGCAGTTCGGCGACGCAAATCAACTGAGCGACCCTGTCGTCGGTGAACGCCTCAAGGGCCGCATCCTCGCCATCATCGCTCGGGCCCCGCCGTTCGATCAGCCCGGCCTCCCAGTAGAGGCGGTTCAGGTAGGAGACTTCCTCGTCGGCCACGATTTCGTCGGCCAGGATCATCTGGTTGGCGAGGTCAAAAAACGCATTTTTCTGCGTGTCGCTCAGGGCGTGAATGAACATGTTCGTCGCTCCCCCCCCCTCCGAAAACGGTTTTGTCATTAGGCGTAACGTTACCATGGAGAGCCGTGCGGAATGAACCGTCTCTTGGCGAAAGGCGCAAACCGATTTCACTCGGTCGCGGTTTTCTTTTCTGGAAAACCGACCGGCGGTTCCTTATTGATGGCATCGGCGCGGTGTCCATTGGAGGAGAGTGGTGGTGAAGATCGGCATAGTCGGATGCGCCGGCCGCATGGGCCGGATGCTGGTATCGGAGATCCAGAACTCGGACAAAGCGACCCTGGCCGGCGGCACCGAACCACCGGGAAGTCCTTTTGTCGGCCAGGACGCGGCGGCCCTCGCCGGTGCCGAGCCGGCCGGCGTGGTGATCGGTGATGACGCCGAAGCGCTTTTCGACATCTCGGACGCGGTGATCAATTTCACGGCGCCGGCCGCCACGGTCGTACACGCGGCCCTCGCCGCCGAAACCGGAACCGCCCTGACCGTCGGCACCACCGGACTGTCGGAGAATGATTTTTCGCAACTGAAGACCGCCGCCGAACGCACCGTCATTGTTCAGGCCGCCAATTTTTCGATCGGGGTCAACCTGCTTTTGGGCCTGACCGAACAGGTCGCCGGAATCCTCGGCGACGACTACGATATCGAAATCCTGGAAATGCATCACCGCCACAAGGTCGACGCGCCGTCCGGCACCGCCTTGGCTCTGGGCGAAGCGGCCGCCGCCGGGCGCCGGGTTGATCTCGGGTCCGTCGCCCAACGGGTGCGTGACGGCATCACCGGTGCCCGCGCCTCCGGCGACATCGGTTTTGCCACGCTGCGCGGCGGCGGCGTCGTCGGCGACCACACGGTGCTGTTCGCCTCCGAACAGGAGCGCGTCGAACTGACCCACAAGGCGGCTTCGCGCGCCGTTTTTGCGGCCGGTGCGCTCCGGGCGACCCTGTGGACCGAGGGGCGGGCCAACGGGTACTACACCATGCGCGACATCCTCGGTTTTTCCTGAGGACCGTGCTTCGGGAAAGGGCGTCAGGCGGTTCGCGGTCCGAAACCGGTCAGCGCGGCGCGCAAAGCATCGGCCACCTCGTCCTGTTCCTCGGCGGTCAGGAAGGCGCCGATGGTCAAGGTCCGGCCGTGGGAACGCAGCCTCAGGCAGGTCCCCCGGCCCGACCGCGCCGCCACCTCGACCTTCAACCATTGCGGCTGGAACGACCATTGGCGGCGTCCGCCCCAGTGATCGACCCGTTCGACGGTGACTTTGCGTTCCGTCATCCAGATGTTCTCGACCATACCGCCGCGTTTATGACTGATGCGCAGCGCCGCGTAGAGCAACAGCAACTCGGCGCCCATGAACCCGAAGACCGGCCAGGCGCCGACGACGATGAAGATCACGCCGGTCGGCAGGAAGACGAACAGCAGGAAACCGAACAGGATATGGATGCCGCGTATGGTGCCGCTCCGGTTGGGCCGGAGTTCGGCATGAAAGTGGACTTTGTCGCTATCGGTTTCGTACACCCGTCCAGCACCACCAGGTTGGGCCCATCCTTAACTTATAAATAACCCCGGCCGGCCCGAAATCCAAAGAATTCTCTTGTCGCCCAAGGGCCGGGGAATATCCTGACCGGCGACGGGGGGGACCAGAATGAAAAAAGCCGATATCGAAGAGTTCTACCGGCGCCTTCAGGCGGAGCGGCCGGAACCCCGGAGCGATCTGCAGTATGTGAACACCTATACCCTGCTGGTCGCCGTGGTCCTCTCGGCACAGGCGACGGACATTGGTGTCAACAAGGCGACGGGACCGCTCTTCAAAAAGGTGAAAACGCCTGCGGCCATGGTCGCTCTCGATGAAGCGCGGCTGCGCGATTACATCAAGACCATCGGCCTTTATAACGCCAAGGCGAAGAACGTCATTGCGCTCAGTCAGATCCTGATCGACGAATACGGATCCTCCGTGCCCAACGACCAGAAAGCCCTCGAGGCGCTGCCCGGTGTCGGGCGCAAGACTGCCAACGTGGTCCGCAACGTTGCCTTCGGCGAGCCGACCATCGCCGTCGATACCCATATCTACCGGGTATCCAACCGCACCGGCCTGGCCCCGGGCAAGACGCCGCTCGCCGTCGAGAAAAAACTCGAGACGGTAACCCCGGACGCCTACAAGCTCCATGCCCATCACTGGCTGATCCTGCACGGGCGTTATACCTGCAAGGCGCGGAAACCGCTCTGCGAGGCTTGTTCGGTGATCGAACTGTGCCGGTTCAAGGGAAAAACGACCGTCTGACGGCCCGGGGAGACCGTTAACCGGCCTTGGCGCGCTCCACAGTCTTCATGATGGAGACGAGGCACTCGGCGTCGGTCAGGACGTCGTTGCCCTTGGCCCGGGTCTCGATATGGTCGACCGTCAGCGGCCCGCTTTCGCCTTCCCGGTAGAGATAGAGGTCGAGCACGCAGGTCGGCCCCTGGTACTGCCAGATCTCGGCGGGCGCGTCGCGGCGGCGGAAGACCGGCGGTCCGAGAAGTTCGGCCAAGGCCTCCTCGTCCATGGAGGCCAGGGTGTCCGGCGCCGGATAAACCCGTTCCGGAACCGATTCGACCCGCGCCTCCTCGACAACCTGCTCTTCGACCGGCGGCGGCGCCTCGGCCGTGGGTGCGGATTGTTTAACGAATCGGGAATCCGGTGCCGAACGGTATTCCTCGGAGGTCTGACAGGCGCCGGCGAGCAGGGCCAGAAGCAGGGCGGCAGCCGCGCCTGCCCCCTTATTGCCGAACACACTCATGTGTATTGGCGTCATTCCCCGCTGGTATCGGCGTCTTGGCCGGAGGCACCGTCGGGACCGGAACTGTCGATCGTCTGCATGTCCCCGGATATCTCACCGCCCGATTCGATGACGATCCGGCCATAGCGGATGGTCCCGGCGATGCGCCCGCCGGCCCTCACGATCAACCGGTCACGGGCGACGAGATCGCCATCGTAACGGCCGCTGATATCGGCTTCTTCCACATCGGCCGTTCCCCTGAAGAAACCGCTCGGCGCCACCTCGATGGCCCGTGCGTTGGATAGCGTCACCTCGACCCGTCCCTCGACCACCAGTTTGTCGCAGGCGGTGATCTCACCACTCAGGCAGATGTCGCGGCCGACGACCAGGCGTTTCGAATCGCCGTCGCCGCCCATGTGGCGGTCGACCCGGCGCGTCGGCACGCCCGGAATCTCGGAGACCCGCCTGGGCACTTCCGGCTGGAAAGTCGTCGCCGTCGGCGGCTTCGCCGGCGCGTGGGTCCCCTTTCTCGAAAAGGGCTTCAGGGGCGAAGCCGAGATGTCCGGATTGGACGTGTCATCTGCTCCCCCGGGTGCCTCGTCACCCTTCTTTTTCTTGAACATGCCTGCCTCTTTTCTCAACTAAATCAAACGGTTGCCAGCGGCGGTGCTTGGCGCCAGGACTGGAAGAGATGAACCATGGCCGCCGTCGCGATTACCGGTGTCACCAAATTGATGATGGGCAGTGTCATGAAAAACGCGATGACCACGCCGGTAACGAAAAGCCGGCCTCTGTATACCCGACGCATGTCACTGACTTCGACCGGAGACATGCGCCTGAGCGCGACCAGTTCAAAATACTCCCGGCTCAGAAGATAACCGTTCACCGCATAGAAAACAAAAGGGAAAACCGGTCCGAACAGCAGAAACGGCAACATCAGAATATTGAGGATGATGAAAACGGTCAGGAACTTGACCGACGACAGAATCGATTGACCGAGCGATTGCCCGTCGGTCTTCTCCAAGGCCGGATAATGGGTCGCCTCGACGCCGTCCGCGATGGTCTCGAGAAACAGGCCGACGACGGCACTCAGGACACCGGGGAACAGAAACCAGGTCAGGACCAAGGTGGCCAGGCCGCCCAGCACGTCGACCGCTGTTTCCAGCCAACCGGTTTGAAAAAGAGAGGTATGGGTCAACAGGAATCCAACGGTGGACCACAGCATGATGAACACCACGATGGCAACGCCGATGCAAATCCATAGGACTTTGCGGGTCGCTCGGTCATTTAATTGAGAAATCCCTTTTGTAACTGCTTTCAACATACTGTTTTTCCAAGATAAATTACAAAAAATTCGCCTTTGGAGCTGTGCCTAAACCAAAATATTATTAAACGGCAAACATTAATCGAGTTTATTAAACAAAATAAATCAATCTACCAGAATAACACACTGATATAATAGCGTTATTATCCTGTCGATAGGCCCCATGGTCGTGACTGCGACCTCTTCGCTTGAGGCTCCTGCACCGCCGGTTATACTGCGCCGCCCGCCGCCCGGGCAACGCATTTGAGAAAGGTTCCGCCATGACCGAAATCCGGCATGACGTCATCGGTATCGGCAACGCCATCGTCGACGTCGTCGTTCACGCCGAGGACGCTTTTCTGGAAACGGAAGGCCTGGTCAAGGGGGCCATGAGCCTGGTTGACGCCGGACGCGCCGACGACCTCTACGACAAGGTCGGCCCGGCCGTCGAGTGCTCGGGCGGGTCGGCCGCCAACACCATTGCCGGCCTGGCGTCGCTGGGCGTGCGCACCGCCTTCATCGGCAAGGTGCGCGACGACATGCTGGGCCGGGTGTTCACCCATGACATCCGCTCCATCGGCGTCGAATTCAACACGGCAGCGGCGACCGACGGGCCGCCGACGGCGACCTGCCTGGTCCTCGTCGCGCCCGATGCGCACCGCACCATGCTGACTCATCTCGGCGCCTGCGTCGAACTGGGCCCCGACGACATCGACGACGATGTCATCGCCGCCTCCGCCATCACCTACCTTGAGGGCTATCTATGGGACCCGCCCGCCGCCAAGGAAGCTTTCGTCAAGGCCGCCGCCGTCGCCCATGCCTACGAGCGCGACGTCGCGCTGAGTTTGTCGGACCCGTTCTGCGTCGATCGACATCGAGATGAGTTCTTGGCCCTGGTCGAGAGCCATGTCGACATCCTGTTCGCCAATGAAGAGGAAATCATGTCCCTCTACCAGGTCGAGAATTTTGACGACGCCCTGCAACACGTCCGCGGCCATTGCCGGGTCGCCGCCCTGACGCGCAGCGAAAAAGGCTCGATCATCGTCTCCGGCGACGAGGTGCACGTGGTCGACGCCGAACCGGTCGACCATGTCGTCGACACCACCGGCGCCGGGGATGCCTTCGCCGCCGGCTTCCTCAAGGGGTTGGTCGACGGCGCCGACCTGGCCCGCGCGGCCCACCTCGGTGGCGTCTGCGCGGCGGAAGTCATCTCGCATTTGGGTGCCCGAAGCGAAACGCCGCTCGGCCAGCTGGTCGCCGACAAGCTCGGCTGAGCGAAACGCCTTGAAGAGCTAAAGTCCTTTCCATGCAGATCCACAACATCGCCATCATCGCCCACGTCGACCACGGCAAGACGACACTCGTCGACCAGTTGCTGCGCCAGAGCGGCACCTTCCGCGCCAATCAGGCGGTGGCCGAGCGGGCCATGGATTCCAACGACCTTGAACGTGAACGCGGCATCACCATTCTCGCCAAATGCACGTCGGTGGACTGGAAAGGGGCGAGGATCAACATCGTCGACACGCCGGGCCATGCCGATTTCGGCGGCGAGGTCGAACGGATCCTGAGCATGGTCGACGGCGTGCTGTTGCTCGTCGACGCCTCCGAAGGGCCGATGCCGCAGACCAAGTTCGTCACCTCGAAGGCCCTGGCCCTGGGGCTCAAGCCGATCGTCGTCGTCAACAAGGTCGACAAGCCGGACGCCAGGCCTTTCGAGGTCCAGGACGAGGCCTTCGACCTGTTCGCGGCGCTTGATGCCAATGACGACCAGTTGGATTTCGCCACCGTTTTCGCGTCGGCCAAGGCGGGGTGGGCGGCCTTGGAGCCCGAAGACGACGGTTCCGGCATGGCGGCGCTATTCGACCTCATCGTCGAGCGCGTGCCCGAGCCCGATGCCGAGTCCGACGCGCCGTTTTCCATGCTGGCGACGACCCTCGAGGCGGACCCCTATCTCGGCCGCCTGCTGACCGGGCGCATCCATTCGGGGCGCGTCCAGGCCAACGCCACCGTCCAGGCCATCGGCCGCGACGGCACGCCGGTCGAACAAACCCGCATCACCAAGCTCCTGGCCTTTCGCGGCCTGGAGAGAAAACCGGTGGACGAGGCCGAGGCCGGCGACATCGTCGCCTTGGCCGGGTTCCAGGAAGCCACCGTCGCCGATACGCTCTGCGCCCCCGAGGTCAGCGAGCCCCTGGAGGCCCAGCCGGTGGATCCGCCGACGCTGGCCATGACCTTCTCGATCAACGATTCACCGCTGTCCGGCAAGGACGGTTCCAAGGTCCAGTCGCGGGTCATCCGCGAGCGCCTGCTCGCCGAATCGGAGGGCAACGTGGCCATCCGCATCACCGAGACCGCCGATAAGGACGCCTACGAAGTGGCCGGGCGCGGTGAATTGCAGCTGGGTGTGCTCATCGAACAGATGCGCCGCGAAGGGTTCGAGCTGTCGATCTCGCGGCCGCGGGTCTTGTTCCGCGAGCATGCGGAGACCGGCGAACGCATGGAGCCCATGGAAGAGGTGCAGATCGATGTCGACGAAGCCTTTTCCGGCATCGTCGTCGAGGCGATGAGCCTGAGAAAAGGACGCATGACGGAAATGCGCCCGTCCGGCGGCGGCAAGTCACGGCTGACCTTCACCGCACCGTCGCGCGGCCTCATCGGCTATCACGGCGAGTTCCTTACCGAGACCCGCGGCACCGGCATCATGAGCCGGGTCTTTCACTCCTATGCGCCCTACCAGGGGCCGATCCCCGGGCGGCGCAACGGGGTCCTCGTCTCTAACGCGGCGGGCAAGACCGTGGCCTATGGGCTGGCCGGGTTGGAGGGGCGCGGGCCGCTCTTCGTCGGCGCTGGCATCGAGGTCTACGGCGGCATGATCGTCGGCGAACACAGCCGCGGCAACGACCTCGAGGTCAACCCCATGAAGTCGAAACAGTTGACCAACATCCGGGCCGCCGGCAAGGACGACGCCATTCAGCTGACGCCGCCCCGGCGCATGAGCCTGGAACAGGCCATCGCCTATATCGAGGACGACGAGTTGGTCGAGGTGACGCCGAAGACGATCCGGCTGAGAAAACGCGAACTCGACCCCAACGAACGCAAGAAGGCGCTCCGCGCCAGCGCCCGGGAAAGCGCCTGATCGCCCGTGCCTTGAGCCCGCCGCCGCCGCCCGATAGGCTCGCGCCATGACCGGCGCCCATCCGTCTCCCATCGCGAACCCCGATCACAGGCCCCCTGCGGAATTCCGCGTCTCGTCCTTCTGGCGGTTAATGCCGGCCGGCATGCGTCGACGCTGGTGGCTGTTCCGGCCCTTCGACCTGCTGGCCCGCCCGTGGCCGGTGGGAGGGCGCCGGGGCCTGCTCGCGGTGCGCATGGACGGCATCGGCGACATGGTCCTGTTCCGCGGCGCGCTCGATCACTACACGGAAGTCTTTGGCGTGGAGCGGTCCGATATCACGGTGCTCGGCTGTGAAAGCTGGCAGGGTATCGCATCGCAGATCTTCGACGGCTATCGGGTGCTGTCGATCAACGAACACGCCTACGCCAGGCGGCCTTTCTACAGGTTCCGCGTCAACCTCAGGGTCCGCCGCCTGGCGCCGGCGATCGTCGTCACCGACCAGTATTTCCGCCGCGCGCTGATGGCCGACAGCCTGGCCTGGATCACCGGCGCCCCCCGGCAGATCGTATCGATGCCCTATGTCAATGCGCCGACACGGACCGAGTTCACTTATTACATGAGCCAAGTCACCGCGGTGGTCGACACCGGCCCCTACCCGACCCACGAACTGACACGCCACGCGCGCTTCCTCACGGCCGTGGCCGGCGCCGAAATCGCCGCCCAGCCGCCACGCCTCACCTGGAAACGCACCCGCGACCCCTTGCCCGACGACCGGCCTTACGCCGTCCTCAATCCGGGCAGCAACGAATATGGCCGGCGCTGGCCGTTGCGGCACTACATCGACCTCTCGGTCCGTCTTGCCGATAAGGGACTTCGCGTCGTCTTCATCGGCAAGGGCGACGAGCGGGCCGCCGGTTCCACCATCGACGATGCCGCGGACGGCGACACCGTCCTCGACTGGACCGGGAAGACCACTCTGCCTGACGTCCTCGATCTCATGAAGGGCGCGGCGCTGGTCGTCAGCAACGACACCGGCCCGGCGCACATCGCCATCGGGCTGGGTGCGCCGACGGTGGTCATCGTCGGCGGCGGGCATTTCGGCTGTTTCGTCCCCTATCCGCCGGAGCTGACGCCGGAAACCGTTCGGTTCGTTTACGAAAGGATGGACTGTTACCATTGTTTTTGGCGCTGCCCGAAACGCGAGGACCGGAAACAGTCCTTTCCCTGCGTCGCCGCCGTTGCCATCGAAAGCGTCGAGTCGGCCTGCGACGCCGTCTTGAAGGCGGCGGCCGACTAGGGAGGGTCCGTGAAATCCTGGCGCGATTCGCTGCATGTTTACGGGGACCGCCGGGTCCTGTCGCTGGTCTTCCTGGGATTCGCCAGCGGCCTGCCCCTGGCCCTGGTCTACGCCACCCTATCGGCCTGGTTGTCCGATAGCGGTGTCTCGCTCAAGGAGATCGGTTTCGTCAGTTTGGTCGGGCTGGCTTATTCCCTCAAGTTCCTGTGGTCGCCCCTGGTCGACCGATTGGACCTGCCCCTCCTCGGACGCCTCGGCCGGCGGCGCGGTTGGATGCTGGCGGCCCAATTGGGGGTCATCGCCGCCATCCTGATGATGAGCGGCACCGACCCCGGCGCCGATGGTGGGCTCCGCTGGACCGTCATCTGGGCCGTAGCCCTGGCCTTTGCATCGGCCACCCAGGACATCGTCATCGACGCCTACCGGACCGAGATCCTCGCCGACGAACGCTTGGGCGCCGGCGCCGCAACGCTCATTTTCGGCTACCGGATCGCCATGCTGACGTCGGGCGGCGGCGCGTTGTTGATCGCCGACTGGTGGGGTTGGCAGGCGGCCTATGCGTCGATGGCCGTGCTCATGGGGGTCGGTATTGCCGCCGTTCTGATCAACCCCGAACCCGAGGTGCGGGTGACCGAACGGTCGCGAGCCATCGAGGAGAGCGGGCACGTCTGGGTCGGGCGTTTCGGCACCCTTCCACTGTCGGTCCGGCGCTTCATGAACTGGATCGCCGATGCCGTCGTGGCGCCGTTCCGCGAGTTCGCTGGCCGACCCGGCTGGCTCTACATCCTCGCCTTCGTCGGGCTCTACAAATACGGCGACGCCCTTCTCGGTACCATGGCGACGCCGTTCTATCTCGACATCGGCTTCTCGCTGTCCGAGATCGGCGTCATCACCAAGGGGTTCGGCCTCGCCATGACCCTGCTCGGCGCCGGGCTTGGCGGCTTTCTGGTGGCGCGGTACGGAATCATGAGGGCCCTACTGGCGGCCGGCATCCTACAGGCCGTCTCCAACCTGTTTTTCGTCGGTCTGGCCATGACCGGCCCGTCGCTGACCATGCTGAGCGTGACCATCGCTGCCGAGAACCTGACCGGCGGCATGGGCACGGCGGCCTTCGTCGCCTATCTGTCGAGCCTCTGCAACATCGCCTATACGGCCACCCAATACGCGCTCTTGTCGTCGCTGATGGCGACGGCGCGTACCATTCTCGCCTCCGGCGCCGGGGTCGCCGCCGAAAGCATGGGCTGGATCTGGTTCTTTATCGGGACCACGGCGGCCGCCGCGCCGGGCTTGCTGCTCCTGGTCTGGATGATGCGCCGCTTCCCGGCGCCGCCGCCCACCGGGCGCCTTGCGGGCGAAACGGTGGCATGAACTTCCGCTGGCAACCGGGACGCGCTCGCGTATAACAATCGATAACGGTCTGAAACGATCTCCTCGGAGAGCGGTGTAGAGGAAAATCATGAATATCGAAAAAATCCCGGTCGGAACCAATCCTCCCTACGAAGTCAACGTCGTCATCGAGATTCCCATCGGCGGCAATCCGGTGAAATACGAACTCGATAAGGACTCGGGCGCCATGTACGTCGACCGTTTCCTGCATACGGCCATGTACTATCCCTGCAACTACGGTTTCATCCCGCATACGCTCTCGGAAGACGGCGATCCGACGGATGCCGCTGTCCTCGGCCAGATCCCGGTGATCCCCGGCGTCATCATCCGTTCGCGGCCGATCGGCGTGCTGGTCATGGAGGACGAAAGTGGAATCGACGAGAAGGTGCTCTGCGTGCCCGTCGACGACCTGCACCCGTTCTACGGCGATGTCGGTTCCTATCGCGACATCCGGCCGATCCAACTGGAACAGCTCCAGCATTTCTTCGAGCACTATAAGGACCTCGAAAAAGATAAATGGGTCAAGGTCCAACGCTGGGGCGAGGCCGAGGAGGCCATGGAGTTGATCCGCCAGGGCATCGACCGGGCGGCGGCGAAGGAAGCGGAGTCGGAGTAAGGACCCGCCCATGACCGGTTCCCGCACAACCGTCGTCGGGCGCATGGAAATCGTCGAAGGCGACATCACGCGTCTCGATGTGGACGCCATCGTCAACGCGGCCAACGAGAGCCTGCTCGGCGGCGGCGGCGTCGACGGCGCTATCCACCGGGCCGCCGGTCCCCAACTTCTCGCCGAATGCCGGACCCTCGACGGCTGCCCGACCGGCGAGGCCAAGATCACCCGGGGCTACGACCTCGTTGCCCGCCACGTCATTCACACGGTCGGCCCGATCTGGCACGGCGGCGGATCGGGGGAACCCGGGAAACTGGCGAGCTGTTATCGCCGGTCCCTCGAAGTGGCGCGTGACAACGGTCTCGTGACGCTCGCTTTTCCGGCCATCTCGACCGGTGTCTACGGATACCCTGCCGACCAGGCGGCAGAAATCGCCGTCGGCACCGTCGCCGAATTCCTCGCCGCCGAGGCTTCGATCGGGCTTGTCGTCTTCTGCTGTTTCGGAGACGAATCGGTGCGCCACCACCAGGCGGCGCTGGGCCAATTCACCGCAACGGACTGATACTGATCGTTAAAACGGTTTGTCGCCGGCCAGGGTGACGCGATGCATGATACGGCGGAAGCCGTGATAGTCGTTGATGGGGTTATGCTGAGTCGCCCGGTTATCCCAGAAAGCCACCGAGCCCGGCGTCCAATGGAAGCGGCAGGTGAACTCGGGCCGAATCTGGTGGCGGAACAGGTAATCGAGGAGCGGCGCGCTTTCTTCCTCGCTCATGTCCTTGAAGCGTAGGGTATGGCCGAAATTGACGTAGAGAATCTTCTTGCCGGTTTCCGGATGGGTGCGAATGACCGGGTGCTCGGCGACCAGGGCTTCGGGCTCGGTGCCGTCCTCGCGGACCCGGTCCTCACGGGTGCGGGTGACGTCGGCCTTGGCCGAGCTGTTGACGGCTGTGAGGCCGGCCAGCATCCGTTTCATGCCGTCCGACAACGCCTCGTAGGCCATGTACATGTTGGCGAAAAGCGTATCACCGCCCTTTGGCGGCAGTTCCCGAGCGACCAGGACGGCGCCCATGGGCGGTTCCGCCAGATAGGTGGTGTCCGAATGCCAGAGACCGCCGAAGTTGACCGTCTCGTGTTCGCGTTTGATGACCGGCACGATGTCCGGATGGTCGTCGAGGCCGGACACCATGGGATAGGCCATGAGATCGCCGAACCGCTTGGCAAAGGCCAGATGTTGTTCGGGGGAAATGTCCTGGTCGCGGAAAAACAAAACCAGATGTTCGAGCAGCGCCGCGCGCAGTTCAGTGACCACGTCGTCGGATAAATCGTCTGCGAGACCGACGCCTTCGACCTCGGCGCCGAGGGCGCCTGCAATGGGGACCGGTCGAATGCGGCTAAAGTTCAACGCGTCGTTCCTTTCCGATCGGCGCCGCTTTCTTCAAACGCGGTCGCCGCAGCTACGATGAATCAGACCCGGCCGCCCTGTCAACGACCGCCGTCACAAGCCGCTCTAGCGCGCGGCGCTGGCCGCCAATACGGCAAAGTTGACCATGTCGGAGACGTTGGCCCCCAGGGGAACGATCTGGACCGGCTTGCTGAGGCCCACGAGCAAAGGCCCGAGAACCGTCCCCTGGCCGAGGGTCCGGAGCAGCTGGGTCCCGATCTGGGCGCTGTTCAGCCCCGGCATGACCAGGACGTTGGCCGGGCCGGTCAATCGGCAGAAAGGATAGTGCTCCATGACTTCCGGGTTGAGCGCCGCCTCGACGCTCATTTCGCCATCGTATTCGAAGCTGACGTGGCGGCCGTCCAGGACCTCGACGGCCCGGCGCACCGGTTCGGCCCGGGGCAGGTCCGGGTGTCCGAAGGTGGCGTAGGAGACCAGCGCGACCCGTGGCTCGTGGCCGAGGCGCCGGGCAATGCGCGCCGCCTCCTGGGCGACATCGGCCATCTCTTCGGGGTCGAGCGATTCATGGACGGCCGTATCGGCGACGAACAGCGTGCGTCCTTCGAGCATGACCAGCGATAGCCCGAACACAGGCGTATCCGGCTCCTTGTCGATGGCCCGCGAAATCTGGTCGAGCGCGATCTGGTAGTTGCGGGTCAATCCGGTGACGAGTGCGTCGGCGTCGCCGAAAGCGACCATGCAGGCGCCGAAGACGTTGCGGTCGCGCTTGACCATGCGTTCGCAGTCGCGGTGCAGATAGCCGCGGCGCTGCAGCCGCCCGTACATGAAATCGATGTATTCATCTGTCGAGCGGCTCAGTTTGGCATTGGTGATCTCGATGCCCTCGACCAGGGGCAGGCCGAGTTTTTCCATCTGCTCGGCGACCCGGTTCTCGCGGCCGATGAGGACCGGATGGCCATAGCCGGCGTTGAGAAAAGCGTACGCCGCTCGGATGCTTTTTTCCTCCTCGCCCTCGGCGAAAACGACGCGGCGGGGATGCGCGCGCACGTCCTCGAAAATGGCCTGTAGACTGCCGGCGGTCGGGCTGAGCCGGGCCGACAGTTCGGCTTCGTAAGCTTCCATGTCGATGATCGGCTTGCGCGCCACCCCGGAGTCCATGGCGGCCTGGGCGACGGCTTTCGGAACGGCGGTGATCAGCCGGGGATCGAAAGGCGCCGGGATCAGGTAGTCGGGGCCGTAGCGCAGATGGATCCCGGAATACGCCGCATCGACCTCGTCCGGTACGTCTTCCCGCGCCAAGTCGGCCAGCGCCCGGGCGGCGGCGGCCTTCATGTCGTCGTTGATGGTCGTAGCGCGGACGTCGAGCGCGCCCCTGAAGATATAGGGGAAGCCGAGCACATTGTTGACTTGGTTGGGATAGTCGGACCGTCCGGTCGCCATGATGGCGTCGTCACGCACGGCCTTGACATCCTCGGGCGTGATTTCCGGGTCCGGGTTGGCCATGGCGAAAATGATCGGCTTGTCGGCCATGGAGAGCACCATATCCTGGGTGACAGCGCCGGCCACCGACAGCCCGACGAAACAATCGGCACCGACCAGCGCTTCTTCGAGCGTGCGCGCCGAGGTCTTCGCCGCATGGGCCGATTTCCACTGGTTCATGCCCTCCTCGCGGCCCTGATAGATGACGCCCTTGGAATCGCAGACGACGATGTTCTTACCGGGCATGCCCATGGATTTGAACAATTCGACGCAGGCGATGGAGGCCGCACCGGCGCCGTTTACGACGACCGTCGTCTTGTGCATGGAGCGCCCGGTGACGTCCAGCGCGTTGATCAGGCCGGCCGCGGTGATGATGGCGGTGCCGTGCTGATCGTCATGAAAAACCGGAATGTCGAGCAGTTCGCGCAGCCGCTGCTCGATGATGAAACATTCCGGCGCCTTGATGTCCTCCAGGTTGACGCCGCCGAAAGTCGGCGCGAACAGGCGCGCACATTCGACGAATTCATCGACATCCTCGGAGTGGACCTCGACGTTGAAGCCGTCGACGTCGGCGAATCGCTTGAACAGGACCGATTTGCCCTCCATCACCGGCTTCGCCGCATGCGCTCCTATGTTGCCGAGGCCGAGAACGGCGGTGCCGTTGGAGATAATGGCGACGATGTTGCCTTTGGCCGTGTAATCGTAAACGAGGGTTTCGTCGCGGTGGATCTCCAGGCACGGAACGGCGACGCCCGGCGAATAGGCCAGCGTCAGGTCGCGCTGTGTGGTCAGCGGTTTGGTTGGGTGGATCTCCAGTTTTCCGGGCCGGCCGCTGGCGTGCAGCCTAAGCGCGTCCTCGGCAAGGAGCTGGTCGTCTCTTTCGTCCATGATGTCAGTGTCCTGTTAACGAATTTCAGGCGCCGGCCGGGTCGTGAATGTGGACGTTGGCGCCGCCGTGATCTTCGAGGATCTTCACGGCTTTGGCTTCCGGCTCTTCCCCGATTGTGTGAACCCACAAGATGATGCTGCCGGCCTCGAGCGCCCGCGAGAAGGCCTCGGTGTGCGGTTTCGCCGTCACCTCGTCGAGAACTTCCTTTAGCGCGACGCCGCTGACCGCGGCGCCAATGACGCCGGCGATGGCAGCCGCCGTCGTGCCGCCGGCGAGCAGGATGGCGCCCGAGGCGACCAAAGGGCCCTCGTATTTGATTTCGCCGACCATGGCCGTCAGCGCGTCCTTCCAGGGTTTTGCCGGGCGGCCGGCAACCTCCAGGGATTCGTGGGAGCTCAGCACGCTGAGGTCGGAGCGCTGGACGCCGCTGGCGACCAGGGCCTCCACGGCGTTCTCGAAATCCTCACGCGTGGAAAAAACGCCGACGACTTCGCGGGCGCTGCTCCGGGTATCGTTCATGGTTCCTCCCGGTATCGATTGTTCTCCGGACCGGCCAACAGGCCGCTTAAAAACATTCTGCCCAAGCGTCCGAGAGAATAAAAGCTTGTTTGCGTCAGAGGACTGTTGAAGAACAAAGCACCCTTTGTGATAAGGTGCGCGCCGAAGACGCATTCCGTAACCGATCGATCCCGTGCCGCCAACCCAAAGCAAATCGCCCGCCCCGGAAAGGACCGCCGAGCAGTCGGCTCCGGCGTCCTCCGCGATGACGCCGATGATGGCCCAATACCTGGCCATCAAGGAGGCGCATCCGGACTGCCTTCTGTTCTATCGCATGGGTGATTTTTACGAGCTGTTTTTCGATGACGCCGAGAAGGCGGCCGGCGCGCTCGACATTGCGCTGACCAAGCGGGGCAAGCACCTGGGCCAGGACATTCCCATGTGCGGAGTCCCGGCGCACAGTCACGAGAGCTACCTCAATCGCCTCATTCGAAAAGGCTTCCGCGTCGCCATTTGCGAACAGACCGAAGATCCGGCCGAGGCCAAGAAGCGGGGCGCCAAGGCGGTGGTCAAGCGCGACGTGGTGCGCATCGTGACGCCGGGGACGCTGACCGAGGACACGCTTCTCGATTCGCGCCGCCATAATTACCTCTGCGCCGTCGCCGAGGCCGAACGGGCCCTGGCACTGGCCTGGATCGATGTCTCGACCGGCGCCTTTTATACGCAAGTCCCGCAAGCCAACGGTTTCGACGCGGCGCTGGCCCGGATCGCGCCGGGCGAGGTCCTGCTGTCGGAAACCCTACTCGCACGCGCCGACATGCGATCGGTTTTCGAGGACTGGTCGGAAATCCTGACGCCGCTGCCGCCACCGACCTTCGAGAGCACCTCGGGTGGGCGCCGCCTTGCCGACCTCTTCGCCGTCGCCGCCGTCGATTCCTTCGGCGATTTCAGCCGTGCCGAATTGGGGGCCGCCGGCGCCCTGGTCGATTACGTGACCCTGACGCAAAAGGGAAAACTGCCGAGGATCGAACGGCCGCGACGCTTGGGGTCGGGTGATATCCTGGAAATCGACGCGGCGACGCGCCGCAACCTGGAACTGAGCGTGACCTTGTCGGGCGAACGCAAGGGCAGTCTGCTCAGCGTCATCGACAAAACGGTGACCGGCGCCGGCGCCCGCCTCCTGGCGTCGCGCCTGGCGGAGCCGCTAACGTCGCCTCGGCGGATCGGCGAACGCCTCGACATGGTCGAATGGTTCTTCGATGGCGAACGGATCCGCGAGGACCTCAGGGATTGCCTGCGCAAGACCCCGGATATGGAACGCGCACTGTCGCGCCTGACCTTGGACCGCGGCGGGCCCCGGGATATCGCCGTCATCCGCGACGGTCTGAGGATGGCGGCGGTGGTTGGCGACCTGTTGTCCCGGGGCGGCGACATTGTCGCCCCGCAGGGACTCGGCATTTGTACGGCCCGGTTGGGCGGTCACGAGGAAATCGTCGAGCTGCTCTCCGCCGCCCTTGCCGACGACCTGCCGGTCCTGGCCCGCGACGGCGGGTTCATCCGCCGCGGTTATCAATCAGATCTCGACGAGTTGATCGCGCTCCGCGACGAAAGCCGGCGCATGATCGCTGATTTACAGTCCCGTTATGCTAACGAAACGGGACTGACGAACCTGAAGATCCGCCACAACAACGTGCTTGGCTATTTCATCGAAGTGCCGGCACGCCAGGCCGACAAACTCCCGGATGGCGCCGACAGCCCGTTCATCCACCGCCAGACCATGGCCAACGCCAAACGCTTCACGACGGTGGAACTGTCCGATCTGGAGAGCCGTATCGCCAAGGCCGCGGACCGGGCCCTGGCTTTGGAGTTGGAGCTGTTCCAGGCATTGGTCCAGGCGGTCGCCGAGGGCGCCGAGGCCATCGCTACGGCGGCCCGTGCCCTCGCCGCCATCGACGTCGCCGCGTCGCTGGCCGAACTGGCCCGGGCCCGGCGCTACGTGCGCCCGCATATCGATCCCGGTACGGGCCTGACCATCGCCGGCGGGCGCCACCCGGTGGTTGAGGCGGCTCTTGAGGATGCCGGCGACAAGGCCTTCATCGCCAACGATTGCACGCTCAGCGGTGCCGGCGAGGGCGCGGCGGACGGCGACGGGCAAGTGTGGCTGTTGAGCGGCCCCAACATGGCCGGAAAAAGTACTTTTTTGCGCCAGAACGCCCTGATCGTCGTTCTCGCCCAGATGGGTTCATTCGTGCCGGCGTCATCGGCGTCGATCGGCGTCGTCGACCGCTTGTTCTCGCGCGTCGGCGCTGCCGACGACCTGGCCCGGGGCCGTTCCACCTTCATGGTCGAAATGGTCGAAACCGCGACCATCCTCAATCAGGCCGGCCCCCGCTCCCTGGTCATCCTCGACGAGATCGGCCGCGGCACGGCCACCTTCGACGGGCTGTCCATCGCCTGGGCCGTTGTCGAGCATCTGCACGAGGAGAACGGCTGCCGGGCGCTGTTCGCCACCCACTACCACGAATTGACGGCTTTGGCCGCGAAGCTCGACCGTCTCGAATGCCACACGCTTCGGGTCAAGGAATGGCAGGGCGACGTGGTCTTCCTGCACGAGGTCGGGCCCGGCACGGCGGACCGGTCCTACGGAATCCACGTCGGCAAGATCGCCGGGTTGCCGGCGAAGGTCGTCGAGCGCGCCGATCAGATCCTCAAGACCTTGGAGGCGGGCGAGCAATCGAACGCCATCACGCGCCTCGCCGACGACCTGCCCCTGTTCCGCACCCTTGCCGAACCGGCTCCGGCGGCCACGGGGACGGCCGCCACCGTTTCCGCCGCGGAAGAAAAACTGAGCGGAGTCAACGCCGATGAATTGACGCCGCGGGACGCTCTCGATCTTATTTACCAACTGAAAGAGTTGCTGGGGGATTGACAATGAAAAATCCCAATGCATTCGAAACAAAATACAGGCATTCGCCTAGCTCAAAACAAACCGACAAAAAATCTTTATATTTCAAAACGTTTTATCCGAACAAACTATAAGCTATTTCGAGAGAGCTTAAATCGCAGGTCAATCGCCAATCCTCTGTGGCGCCCGAGCCCTGCCCGCTCTAAAATCTCCGAATTGATCTTATTCCGCCACGCGGATCGAAAGCGCCCGAGGCCAGGGATCGGTAGAGTTTTGAACTCAGTACTATCTAATTGATTTATTTGGTTTAATATTAGATCGATCGAGTGATCTTGTTATTTGTCACACTATCGCAATGAATATTCGACCAGTTGATCGTCGCCGATCATGCGGCGCATCACCAAAATTCCCGCCGCATGGCATTCCGGACCGCCGTGACTGCCGCAGGCATCGATATGGACCTGGGGGCGGATGCCGGCCTCGAATAAATCCACGGCACATTTGAGGACGCAGTTGTCCGTGGCGATGCCGCAGAGGTCGACCCGGTCGATGTTTTTATCTTTCAGCATCGAAATGAAATCCGGCGTGACGCAGGTATAGGTGGATTTGTCGATGATCTGGGCATCTGCGCGCGGTGTGAACGCGAGCTCGATGTCATCGGAACCGAGCCCGAACCGATGCCAGCCGATCCACTGACGATAGGGCGAGTCCGGTGGGTTGAGGAAGCGGGTGACGATGACGGCGTCGAATTCTTCCTGCAGGGTTTCAGCTTGACCGGGAACATGGCGGGTCGAGGGTCCGATGAACCCTTTTTGTACGTCGACGATCAGCAACAGGGCGGACATTCGCTTCCTCCTTTCAAGGCTGGGCACCGCACAGTATAAAGACTCGACGGAAGGGAATCCCGAGTCCATGTCTTCGAGCACAGTCTCCGACCCTCGAAAAATTATCGACCGCAAAAAGCTGGTGACTGAGCTTACCGAGCTCGTCGAATGGTCCGGCTACACGCCAAAGACCCAAGGTCAGGTCTTGGAGATGTTCAAGGCCGCCCACCAGAACGGATGGGCGGAAGTCCGCAGGCGCTTCGAGGACGACAATCAGTCGGCCGAAAAGGTGATCCACGCCAACGCCTATCTCGTCGACCAATTGGTCCGCACCATCTACGAATTCGCCCTGACCCGCGTCTACCCGTCGGCCAACCCGACCACCGGCGAACAGATGGCGTTGCTGGCGACGGGAGGCTACGGACGCGGCGAGCTGGCTCCGTTCTCCGACGTCGACCTGATGTTCCTGCTGCCCTACAAACTGACGGCCCATTCCGAACAGGTCGTCGAGTTCACGCTCTACACATTGTGGGACATGGGCCTGAAGGTCGGCCACGCGACGCGGTCGGTCGACGAAACCCTGCGCCTTGCCCGCGACGACCTGACCATCCGGACCAGCCTGCTGGAAGCGCGTTGGCTTTGGGGAAACGAACCTTTGTTCAAGGAATTCCAGGAGCGCTTCGCGGCTGAAGTCGTGGCGCCCTCGGGGCCTGCCTTCGTCGAAGCCAAGCTCGCCGAACGCGACGCCCGGCACGAACGCATGGGCGACACCCGTTACGTGCTGGAACCCAACGTCAAGGAGGGCAAGGGCGGGCTCAGGGACCTGCAGACCCTTTATTGGATCGCCCGCTACCTGTACCAGGCCGACGGCGTCGACGACCTCGTCGCCAATGGTGTGATGACCGGGGAGGACGCGCGGCGCTTCGCCAAGGCCTCGATGTTCCTGTGGACGGTCCGATGCCACCTTCACTATCTGGTCGGACGTCCGGAAGAGCGCTTGACTTTCAACGTTCAGGACGAAATTGGCCAGCGTATGGGGTACCGCGACCGCGCCGGGACGCGCGGCGTCGAGCGTTTCATGAAACACTACTTCCTGGTCGCCAAGGACATCGGCGACCTGACCCGGATCCTCTGCGCCGTCCTCGAGGAGCAGCACAAGAAAAAAAGCGCCGCCGCCTGGTTCGACAATTTCCGCTTCCGCCGCAAGGCGGTCGAAGGGTTCCGCGTCGACGGCGGCCGCCTCAACGTGGAGTCCGATGACGATTTCCAACGCCAGCCGATCAGGCTGCTGCAGCTGTTCCATCTGGCCCAGAAACAGGGACTCGACATCCATCCCAAGGCGCTGCGCGCGGTCACGCAAAACCTCAAACTGATCAACGCCAAACTGCGAAGCGATGCCGAGGCCAATGGGTTGTTTATGGAGATGCTGGCCGGCGTCGATCCGGACGTCACCCTGATGCGCCTCAACGAGGCTGGTGTGTTCGGTCGTTTCGTTCCCGATTTTGGCCGGGTGGTCGCCCAGATGCAGTACGACATGTACCATGTCTACACCGTCGACGAGCACACCATCCGGGCCATCGGAATCCTTTACGGAATCGAAACGGGCCGTCTGGAAAAAGACCACCCGGTCTCCCATGCCGTGATCGGCAAGGTGCAATCGCGCCGCGTCCTCTATACGGCGGTATTGCTCCATGACATTGCCAAGGGCCGCGGCGGCGACCATTCTGAGCTCGGCGCTGAGATTGCGCTCAAACTGGGCCCCCGGTTCGGGCTGACGGCCTGGGAAACGGAGACCGTGTCGTGGCTGGTCCGCGAACACCTGGCCATGAGCCGCACCGCGTTCAAGCGCGATATCGACGACCCGAAAACCGTTTCGGATTTCGTCGAACTCGTGCAATCGCCGGAACGCCTGCGCCTGCTCCTGGTCCTCACCGTCGCCGACATCCGCGCCGTCGGTCCGGGTGTCTGGAACGAGTGGAAGGCGGGCTTGTTGCGCGAACTCTACTGGCGTGCCCTCGAGGTCCTCGCCGGCGACAGCACCGAAGCCGCACGTACGGACCGGGTCGCCCAGGCCCAGGAGCGCTTGCGGCTCGAGTTGAAGGACTGGTCGGAGGCGGAAATCACCGATCATCTGGCGCTCGGCCACAAGGGATACTGGTTGAGCCTCGACACAGAGACCCACCTGCGCCACGCTCATCTGATCAGACGCTCGGCGGTCTCCGGCGAGGCGCTGGAGATCGAATGCCATGCCATGCCGGAACGTGACGCTAGCGAAATCATCGTCTACGCGCCGGACCATCCCGGCCTGTTCGCCGCCATCACCGGGGCCATGTCGCTGTCCGGCGCCTCGATCGTGGACGCCAAGGTGCAGACCCTGACCAACGGCATGGCCCTCGACACCTTCTGTATTCAGAGCACCGACGGCAACGCCTTCGATGTCGGCGGCGATGTGGCGCGGCTCGAAAAAAGGATCGAAGACGCCGTGCGCGGACGCATCAATCCGGCCCGCGAGATCGCCGATGCCCGGGAGCGCGCGCTTTCCAGCCGCACCCAGGTGTTCCGGGTGCCGCCCCGTGTTCTTATCGACAACAAGGCCAGCAGAAATCATACCGTCATCGAGATCAACGGCCGTGACCGCGTCGGTTTTCTCTATGACGTGACCCGGGCGCTCAGCGAGAACGGCCTGCAAATCTCGAGCGCCCATGTTTCGACCTATGGCGAGCGGGCCGTCGACGTCTTCTACGTAAAGGACATCTTCGGCCTCAAGGTGGAGGGCGAAACCAAGACCAAGTCCATCCGAGGCACCCTCCTGGCGGCCATCGAAGACGGCAAGGGGACCACCGGCGGCGACAAGGGCCGAAAGCCCGCCGTCCGCAAGACCGGGGCGAAAAACAGCCCTCAGGGAAACGATGCCGCAGCCGCGGAATAGGGCCGCGAACCACTCCGTCGCGCCCGCCGCTGCCTTTTGTCGACCACATTGCTGCAGTACCGAGGCGCCATGAACTTGATGCGTGCCATCTCCACGGTCGGCGCCTTCACGCTGTTGAGTCGGATTTTCGGGTTTGTCCGCGATATCCTGATCGCCAACTTCCTCGGCGCCGGAACCGTCGCCGACGCCTTTTTCGTCGCCTTCCGTTTCCCCAACCTGTTCCGGCGGTTGTTCGCCGAAGGTGCCTTCAGCGCCGCCTTCGTGCCGATCTTCTCGGGCCTCCTGGAGACTGAAGGGCGCGACGCGGCCAAGCGCTTCGCCAACCAGGCGTTCACGGTGCTGGCCATCGGCCTGGCCCTGTTCGTTGCCGTGATCGAGATCATCATGCCCTGGGCGATGTACGTACTGGCGCCCGGGTTCGACGCGGTGCCCGGCAAAATGGAGCTGGCTACCGAACTGTCGCGCATCGCCTTTCCCTATCTCTTTTTCATTTCCCTGGTCAGCCTGCAATCGGGCGTCCTCAACTCGCTGCACCGTTTCGCCGCCGCCGCCGCCGCCCCGGTGCTCCTCAATATCACCCTGATCGCAGCGCTCCTCGGCTTCGCCGGCACCGGCGAGACGCCCGGCCACGTGCTTGCCTGGGGTGTGACGGCGGCCGGTATCGTCCAGTTCGTCTGGCTGGTCTACAGCTGCCGTCGGGAGGGCTTTTCCGTGCGCCTGGTCCGCCCCCGCCTGTCGGAAAAGGTGCGGTTGTTGGGGCGGCGCATCCTGCCCGTCGTATTTGGCGCCAGCCTCTACCAGATCAATCTCCTGATCGGCACCATCCTCGCCTCGCTGGTTGCCGACGGCGCCGTCTCTTACCTCTATTACGCCGACCGCGTCACCCAACTGCCGCTCGGCGTCGTCGGTGTCGCCGTCGGCACGGCGCTGCTGCCGACCCTGTCGCGCCAGCTTTCCGCCGGCGACACCGCGGCCGCCATGCACAACCAAAACCGCGGTCTCGAGTTCGCCGTTCTACTGACCTTGCCGGCGGCGGCGGCGTTGATCGCCATCCCCGACCCTATCGTCTCGGTGCTGTTCGAGCGTGGCGCCTTCGACCGGGCGGCCTCGGCGGCAACCGCCGCGGCACTGGCCGCCTACGCGATGGGCCTGCCGGCCTATGTGCTGATCCGCGTCCTGACGCCCGGCTTTTTCGCCCGCGAGGATACCGTCACCCCGGTCCGCATCGCCGCCGTCGCCATGGTCGTCAATATCGTCCTCAACCTGATCCTGATGCAGTTCTGGGGGCACATCGGCATCGCCCTGGCGTCGTCACTGTCGGCATGGATCAACGCGCTGGCCCTGGCCTGGGTGTTGCGCGGGCGCGGCCACCTGAAAGCCGATGCCAGGCTCAACTCGCGGCTGCCCCGGATCGCCGCGGCCAGTCTCCTGATGGCCCTGGCCCTGGTCTTCGGCGCCCACGGTCTGGCGCCGATGCTCGAGGGCGGCGACGTGGCGCGCATCGCGGCCCTCGCCGGGCTGGTGGTCGGCGGCGTCGTTCTCTTCGGTCTCCTCGCGCAGCTGCTCGGTGCGGCCAGTTGGCGCGATCTGGCCGAGCTGCGCCGGCGGCCGGGCGAGGCGGCTTGACCCCTTCGCCCCGCCGCGTCATAAAACGGCGCCCGATCCTCAGGGACCGACGGAACAGACTTCGACCAGGGGTGCTCCCATGAAACGGATATTCTCCGGCGTTCAGCCGACCGGAAACCTCCATCTCGGCAACTACCTCGGCGCCATCCGCAACTGGGTCCGCCTGCAGGACGAATACGACTGCATCTTCTGTGTCGTCGATTTGCACGCCATCACCATGTGGCAGGACCCGCAAGATTTGCGCGCCAATACCCGCGAGGTGGCAGCGGCCATGATCGCCGCCGGGGTCGACCCGAAACGCAACATCATTTTCAACCAGAGCCAGGTTTCGGCCCACGCCGAGTTGGCCTGGATCTTCAATTGCGTAGCGCGGCTCGGCTGGCTCGACCGCATGACCCAGTTCAAGGAGAAGGCTGGCAAGGACAAGGAGCGGGCCTCGGTCGGGCTCTACGCCTATCCGAACCTGATGGCGGCCGATATCCTGGCCTACAAGGCGACCCACGTGCCCGTCGGAGAGGACCAGAAACAACACCTGGAGCTGACCCGCGATATCGCCCAGAAGTTCAACCACGACTTCAAGGCCGATTTCTTTCCCGTCGTCGAGCCACTGATCTTCGGCGAAGCGACGCGGGTCATGTCCTTGAAGGACGGCACGTCCAAGATGAGCAAGTCGGACCCGTCGGAAGCGTCGCGCATCACCATGACCGACGATGCCGACACCATCGCACGTAAGATCCGCAAGGCGAAGACCGATCCGGAGCCGCTGCCCGGTGAGGCCGCCGGACTGGCGGCGCGGCCGGAAGCGGCGAACCTGGTCGGCATCTATGCGGCGCTCGACGACAAGCCGGTCGACGCGGTCCTGCAGGAATACGGCGGTCAGGGTTTCGGTGTCTTCAAGCCGGCGCTGGCCGATTTGGCCGTGGCCCGTCTCGGCCCCATCCAGGACGAACTCAGGCGCCTGCTAGCGGCACCGGACCAGATCGATGCTGTCCTAGGCCAAGGCGCGGAACAGGCCGACGCCATCGCCCAGCCGATCCTCAAGCAGATCCACGAGATCGTCGGCTTCCTGGGCGTTTGACGCGACACGGCGGGACGGGGCGTGTCGAGACGCCTTGGCCCTCCCATCGGCGGCCCGGATCGATTATACTGATGGCCGTGCCGGCCGTGGCCTGGCGGAGCGAGCGGGGGCTTCGCGAAGGGTTGATCCCGGGCGGCGACGAGACCATCTAGGGAACACCGCCATCGCGCGACGGCACATGGTGCTCCGGGGCGACGGGAACCGGAAAACAAGAAGAGGTCACAGATGTTCATTCAAACGGAAAACACGCCGAATCCGGCGACACTGAAATTTCTTCCCGGGCGCACGGTCATGGGGTCCGGAACGGCCAATTTCATGTCCGCCGAGGAGGCCGGCCCATCGCCCTTGGCGACCAGCCTTTTCGCCACTGACGGCGTCAAGGGTGTATTCCTGAGTTCCGACTTCATCACGGTGACGAAGTCCGAGGACAAGGATTGGGACATGATGAAGCCGCTGATCCTCGGTGCCATCATGGAGCATTTCCAGTCGGGCCGGCCGGTCATCGAAGGGACGACCAGTGACGGTTCCGGTGATGCCGCCGAGGGCGATGAAACGGTTCGTCAAATCAAGGAGTTGATCGACACCCGGGTGCGTCCCGCCGTTGCCCAGGACGGCGGCGACATCATCTACAAGGGGTTCGAGGACGGCATCGTCTACCTGCACATGCAGGGCGCCTGTGCCGGCTGTCCCAGTTCCACGGCGACCCTCAAACACGGTATCGAAAACATGCTCCGCTACTACGTCCCGGAAGTCACCGAGGTTCGCGCCGTCGAATAGATGTCAAACACGGCGCATAATGCTGCGATGCAATAAGAAATTTTTTGCATTGCAGCATCTTGAAATTTATCACGGGATGTGTTAGACACCCCGCCATTGGCCGGCCGCTGGTTCCGTTAGGTTCTATTGGGGGAACTGAACGGGCGAAAAATCCATAAATGAACATGTCGGATCTAGCCGCGAACCGCTCCACATGCGGTTTGCCGAATGCTGTGAACGAACGAGACGGTCGATGGAACGAGTGTTTGAACGAAGTGCATTGATATTCGCTGCGGGCCTTGTCGGCGGCCTTGCCATCCTCGCCGTGGTCAATCCGCCTGAGGGCACGACGGCGGCTCCGAAAGCGGAGTTGGACTTGGCGTTGCGCGACATCCAAGTCGCCGGCGCCGCCGGTTTCCTGCCGGTCAAGGCGCGCGGCTCGGAAGCCCTGCTACCCGCTGTCCACGTCCGTGCGCCGGGCCGCAAGCGGGTTCCCGCTCCTCTCGAGACGGCGGAAAATCTGGACAAGACCTTCAAGAACTTGGGCTATGACCTGAAGGCCATCGGTGAAAAGGGGACGCCGGTTCCCCGCGTCTTCCTGGCCAGCCTGCCCGATGATCTCGGTGACATCCGCGAGGTCCCCAAGCGGAAGGCACTTTTCTTCAAAACGGTCCTGCCGCTGGTCCTCCAGGTCAACGAGGAGATATCGGCCGACCGCAGGCGCCTGTGGGACTTGCGCAGCCGCCTGCGCACGGGCAAGGAGCTGGGACCGATCGACCGCCTGTGGCTGATCGTAATGGCCGAACAATACCGGGCCAAACGGGGCGACATCGACGAGCTGATCAAGCGGGTCGATATCATTCCGCCGTCACTGGCCCTGGCTCAGGCCGCTGAAGAAAGCGGTTGGGGGACGTCACGGTTCGTCCGCGAGGGCAATGCCATGTTCGGTGAATGGACCTTCGGCAACAGCCAGGGCATCGTGCCAACCAAGCGCGAAGCCGGGAAGCGCCATAAGATCAAGATCTTCAAGGACCTGCTCGGTTCGGTGCGGGCCTACGCACGCAACCTCAACACGCATCGCGCCTACCGTGAACTCAGGGGCCTGCGGGCGAGTTTGAGAAAACAGGGTGAAAAACTCGATGGCATGGCGCTGACCAAGACCCTGACCCGCTATTCGGAGCGTGGCCAGGGGTACGTCAAGACCCTGCGTTCGATCATCATCGTCAACAAGCTCCGGCGCTTCGACGGCGCCCGCCTCCAGGGTCGCGACGAGGAGCCGGTAACCTGAACCGGTAATCAGGGCCGGTAATCAGGGCCGGTAATCAGGGCCGGTAATCAGGGCCGGTAAT
>Ga0066187_1000165_pt1 | contig 27116 bp, 20 predicted proteins | sample WorMetexBAHAMAS1_FD_58706 | JGI IMG/M metagenome (GOLD analysis project Ga0066187, IMG submission 58706) | Marine gutless worms symbiont microbial communities from Max Planck institute for Marine Microbiology, Germany - Inanidrilus exumae... | ecosystem: Host-associated > Annelida > Digestive...
CCTTTATTTTCAACAGGTTCCGGAAGTTTGCCTGATACAATCAAGGCCGTTGCAACGGCCGCGAGCGCCGGAGAAGTCTTAATTCCATAGCCGCCCTGCCCGGCCAGCCAGAAAAAACCTTCGGTCCCCGCCTCAAATCCGCAGACCGGGCTCTTGTCGGTCGCAAAAGTCCGCAGGCCGGCCCATCGATGGGTAATCTGGCGTACGTCGAAGCGGGTCGCCCGCTCCAGCCGATCGACGCAAATGGCCACATCAAGCTCTTCCGGCTGCGCATCGCAGGGCGGGCTGGGTGTCTCGTCCGCCGGGGACGCCAGGATCTTTCCGGCGTCCGGTTTGAAATACCAGGACTCGTCGGCGGCGACGACCATCGGCCATGTGTCCGTCGGCAATTCGGAGGGCGGATCGAACAGGATGGCCGTCCGGCGTTTCGGCACCAGGCCGACCGGTTGCACGCCGGCCATCTCGGCAACGACGTCGGCCCAGCTTCCGGCAGCGTTCACTACCACCGGCGCGCGAATCGTGTTTTTCTGGCTGCGCACCGCCCAACCGCCGTTCGCGCGCTCCAGCGCCTTGACTTCCTCGCCGCAGGCAAGCCGCCCGCCCCGCTCCCGCAGCAGCCGGACATAGCCGGTCTGCAGGGCGTGCACATCGATGTCACGGGTTTCCGTCGACAGAAAAGCCCGCTCGACGGCCTCCCGGCGGAGGACCGGCACGCGCTCGGTTGCCTCTTTAGGGTCCAGCTCGCGGATTTCCGCGCCGGCATCCCGCGACTCCGCCAGCGCCTCGTCAAACGCCTCGCGCTGATCGGACGACGCGACCATCAACAGGTGTCGTTTGTTCAGCAAAGGCTGATCGGAGAACCCTTGCGGCGGCGCATCGAGGAACGGGCGGCTGCAGGCCGCCAGCTTGCGGATGACGCCGTTGCCGTAGGCCAGCGTGAACAGAGCGGCCGACCGTCCCGTGCTGTGATACGCGGGCTGGTCCTCTTGCTCCAGGACGATGACGGAACCGTGGGCGGCAAGTTCAGCGGCGGCGGAGAGCCCCGCCATACCGGCCCCGATAACGACAAAATCGCAATCCATTAACTGGCTCTTACTCAGCCGGCTCGGCAACCCCTGCCTTGGAGCGGCGGGAGGCCCTGCGGCCTTCCAATACGCCGACCGTGACCGACATCAAGGGCGGCACGGTCAGCAAGGTCAGCAACGCAGACAGCGCCAGACCTCCAACGACCACGGAACCGAGCCCACGATAGATCTCAGAACCTGCCCCCGGGAATACTACAAGAGGCAGCATACCGAAAACGGATGTCAGGGTGGACATGAGAATCGGCCGAATCCGATTCCGGGTCGCCTCGACGATCGCGTCGCCCGGCGCCATCGATTCTTCGCGAATATGATAGAGCGTCTGGTGCACCAGCAGGATCGCATTGTTGACGACGATGCCGATCAGGATGACAAAGCCCAGCATCGTCAGCATATGCAGCGGCTCGAATTTGAACAGGTTCAGGATCGTCAGCCCGCCGACCCCGCCCGCCGCAGCAAGCGGGACCGCCAGCAGAATGACCAGCGGATAGATAAAGCTTTCGAACAGGACGGCCATCACCAGAAACACGATGATGACGGCCAGCAGCAGATCCAGCTTCAACTCGGCCCACGTCTGGGCCAGCTTTTCTGCGGTACCGGTCAGCCGTATCCGCACGCCGGGCGGCAGACCCTGCTCTTGCATCTTGCCGATGACGTCGAATTGCAGGGTATTCAGGGCGGTCTCCAGCGGCACCTGGGGCGCCGGCCGGATTTGCAGCGTCACGGTGCGTTGGCCCTCGATATGACGGATCTGTGTCGGTCCGGCCGTTACCTGCACGGTCGCCAGGGACTGCACCGGCACGATGGTGCCGGACTCGGTGACGACCGGCAGGCTGTTGATTTCCTGCGTCGCCACCACGTTCCGCTCTGTCCCCTTCAGCATCAGGTCCATCAAACCGCCGTCCACCGTGATCTCGGCGACCCGCAACTCGTCGTTGAAGGCGTCGACGGTCAAGCCCAACTCACGAGCGGTGACGTTGTTGTCGGACAGTCGGACGAGATCGGGCTTGACCCGAACTTCCGGCGCGCCGAGTTCCAGTCCCGGCCGCGGCCTGATCTGGTTGCCGTCCGACAGCGGCATGACGCCGTTCACCATGCCAAACGCCCGTTGCGCCGTGGCAATCACCGTTTCCAGTTCGGGACCGGAGATATCCATGTCGACGGACCGCGCGCCGCCGACGCCCCGCCCGAAGATCGACGGCTGCACCATGACGCCGAACGTGCCCGGTTCCCGGAAGACCGGCGCGCGCAGGACGGGGATCAGCTCGCGGGTGCGCTCCGGCTCCGCGCTCTGGGCGCCCAGAAACGTTCTGACGCGCGTCGCGACAAAGAAGAAAGCCGTCATCTTGGGCGGTTCGCCCGGCGCCGCCTCGGGGCCGGTTTCGGACGCCCAATGATGCCGGACGCTTGCCTCGATCCGCTCGCCCATCTCTCGCATGGTGTCGAGATTGTAACCGGGCGGCGGAAACACCACGCCGAAGATGAAGTTGCGATTGCCCTCCGGCAGGTATTCCAGTTTCGGCAGGAACACCCAGGCCAGACCGGCGGTGGTCAGCGTCATGACCGTGACCATGCTGATTGCCAGCGTCTTCGAGGCGATGACGGCGCGCGTCAGACGCGTCACGGCCGCCATGAACAGGCGCGCGAATCCGTCCAGACCCGGCAGGCGGAGTCCCTCGTTGGGTGGTTTGACGCCGTGCTGCAGCAGGTAGTTTGACAGGGCGGGAATGACCGTCACCGAGACCAGCAGCGACAGCATGACCGCCACCGAGATCGCGACCGCGATGTCCCGGAACAGCTGGCCGACCTCCAGCTCCATAACCAGAATCGGAATGAAGACCATCACCGTGGTCAACGCCGAGACCAGGATGGCGCCCCAGACCTGCTGTGTTCCTTCGTAGGCCGCTTGGGTGACGGGTTTACCCGCCTGCCGCAGGCGGTAGATGTTCTCCAGCACGACGATCGCCGCGTCCACGACCATGCCCACCGCGAAGGCGATCCCGGCCAGCGAAACGACGTTGAGCGAGCGACCCAGGAAAGCCATCGCCACGAACGATGCCACCACCGACACCGGGATTGCCAAGGCGACAACGAGCGTCGCTCTCACCGAGCGCAGAAACACCAGCAGCACGACGACGGCGAAGGTGCCGCCGACCCAGATGTTCTGGATCACGAGGTCGATTGCAGACTGGATGTAGATGGTTTCGTCGTAGAGCTGCTCCATGACCAGCCCTTCGGCGGGCAGAACGTAATCGTTCAGTTCGGTAACGGCCTCTCGGATCCCCGCCATGGTTTCAATGACGTTGGCGCCGGTTTCCCGGGTTGCGTTCAGCGCCATGGCGCTCAGCGCGTTAGAGCGGATCTTGGCGCCGGGCTCCTTGTAGCCGAACTGAACCGTCGCAATGTTCCCCACCGTGACGCGAGCCACGCGACCAGTCCCCGGGTCTCGTTCGGACCGCAGGACGACCGCCGCGACCTCTTCGGGAGATGTGAATTCGTTGTCCGTACGAACGATGTAGCGCCGCTTGCCCTCGTCCACGTCACCGCCTGATATCGACGCATTGGCGGCGCGAAGCCGATCCACCACCTGGCCGACGGTCAGTCTGTATTGCGACAGAAGAATCGGATCGACGATAACTTCCATCTGTCTTTCGGTGCCGCCAAAGACGTTGACCTCGGACACGCCGGTAACGCGCTCGATCCGCTCCTTGATCACGTCCTCCGCGAAGTCGCCATATTCGTTGATCGGGCGGTCATTGCCCTCGGTGCGCAGCAGGCGGAACCAGGCGATCGGATTGTCTTCCGCGCCCGCCATACTAAGACTGGGCTCGTCGGCCTCGTCGGGATAGGTCGAGACCCGATCCAGCCGGTTCGCCACCAGCAGCAGGGCCTTGTCCATGTCCTGATCGACGCCGAATTCCAGCGTGATCCTGGCACGGCCGTTGCTCGCGGAGCTGACCATGCGCTTGAGGCCTTCCAGCCCCTTGAGCACGTCCTCCTGCTCGTTGATAATTTCCCGCTCCACGTCCACCGGTGCCGCGCCAGGCCACATGGTCCGGACCGAGATGACGGGCCGCTGGACGTCAGGCGCAAGCTGGATCGGGATCGTCTGAAGGGCGACCATGCCAAACAGAATCGCCATCAGCACCGCCGACAACACGGCGGTCGGACGATCGATGGCGGCTTTGATGAGGTTCATGGCGCGAGCGACCCGGTCTGCTCAGCCCTGGGGGGCCGATCGGCCCTGGACCTCGCCGGGGCCTTTGCCCCCGGGTTCCTTGCCATTGCCGGGCGGCGGTTTCATGCCTTGATAAGTGACCGGCTGGCCGGGACGTAGCCGTTCGTTGCCGCGCACAACGACGAGGTCGCCCAGCTGCAGACCTTCCAGCACCTCGAAACGGTCGCCGACCCCTTCGCCCAGTCGGACAGTCCTGGGTTCTGCCTTACCGTCCTTGACGATGAAAGCCACGTTCCGGCCCCCCTGCGGGACGATACCGTCCTTCGCCACCGACAGTACGGTCCGCGGTTCGCCGACCGGGACCAGGACGGTGACGCTTTGGTTGGTGGCAATGGCCGTATCGGCGCCGTTCAATGCCGGCACCAGACGCACGGGACGGGTCCGGGTCATGGCGTTTTCTTCCGGGACAACGGCGCGGACCACCGCCTCGCGGGAGGACCCATCCATCAACCGGACCGAGACTAACCGCCCCGGCTCAAGTCCGCTGATCCGATCCGACGGCACGTCCGCCTCGACTTCCATGTCCTCGTCGTTGACCAACGTGACCACCGAATTGCCGATGCTGACATAGGCCCCGGCTTCGGTATGCCGTTCCGCAACGACGCCGTTATAAGGTGCGCGAATGGTCGCGTATCCAAGGTCGATCTCCGCCAGTCTTACGTTGGACTGGGCGCGGGCCGCAGCCGCCTGGGCCTCGGCCACCTCGCTGATGGCGATGTTGACGTCCTTCAGCTTGTCGTCGTAGCGGGCCTGGGAAAACGCCGCGGATTTCTTCAGCCGCTCCAGGCGCCTCAGTTCCTGCTCAGCCAGGGCCAGTTGCCCCTGTGCTGTGGTTGCCGCGGCTTCCTTTTCGCTGAGGGCGGCCCGTTCCAGCCGCAGATTGGCGTCGATCCGAGAGCTGTCCAGCTCGACCAGCACATCGCCCTTCTTGACCCGGTCGCCGACCTCGACCAGCACCTTGGAGACAGGGCCTCGGGTCAGGGCGGCGACGACGCCGCGCTGTCGCGCCACGAACCGGCCGATGACCGGAGACGTCTGGGTCAGGGGTTCTTGGACGACGGGATCGACCTGCACCATCTGCGGACGACCCTGAGCGATTGCCGCCAGGGGCATGGCCGACAGACCGATCATCAATAGTGCTGCAAGCGCTCGCACCGCCCTGTATTCCTCACTCGATTGGCCAGACTCGACCGCCGTCCCGCCGCTGACCAATGGCCATAGCCGCACGCAGAGTCCTTATTTCTGGTGCGGTCCCATTCCCTTATACGCCTTCCACGTCGCATTGGGCCAATATCTGTCGCAAGAATGTGATATCGCGCCATCCCGATCGCCCCGGATGCGCGGCCCGGCAAGGCATTTTCCTTGCAATCAAGGCGTCTTATGATACCAACCGCGCCGGGAGGGGCGTCGCTCGCTACAGGCATCCAAATGAAGACTTTTCTGGACTTCGAGCAGCCGATTGCCGAACTCGAGGGCAAAATCGAAGAACTGCGGCATCTGTCCAACGCCGGCGAAATGAACATCGCCGACGAGGTCTCCAAGCTGCAAGGAAAGCATGACAAGCTGCTGCGACAGACCTACGCCAAGCTGGACGCGTGGCAGAAGGTCCAGGTCGCGCGGCACCCCGATCGTCCGCACTTCCAGGAATACGCCGACGGGTTGTTCGACGATTTTACGCCGTTGGCGGGCGACCGCGCCTTCGCAGACGATCGGGCAATTGTCGGCGGCATCGGTCGTTTTCGCGGCTATTCCTGTGTCCTGATCGGTCACGAAAAGGGCGGCAATACCCAGGGGCGTGTGGAGCACAATTTCGGGATGGCACGCCCGGAAGGTTACCGCAAGGCCCAGCGGCTGATGGAACTCGCGGACCGCTTCAAGCTGCCGATCATCACCCTGGTGGATACGCCGGGCGCCTATCCCGGTATCGGGGCTGAGGAACGCGGCCAAGCCGAGGCGATCGCCCGTTCAATCGAATCCTGCCTGTCGCTCCGGGTCCCCATCATCTCCGTGATCATCGGCGAAGGCGGATCCGGCGGCGCCATTGCGCTGGCCGTGGCGGATCGGGTGATCATGCTCGAACATGCCATCTATTCGGTGATCTCGCCCGAGGGCTGCGCGTCCATACTTTGGCGGAATTCGGACGAGGCCCGGGCGGCAGCGGAGGCCTTGAGACTGACGGCCGACGACCTGAAGAAGCTCGACATCATCGATTCCACCATCAAGGAGCCCGTGGGCGGCGCCCACCGCGACGTCCCGGGGATCGTGAAGGTCGTCGGCAACGTACTGGAAGCCGCGTTGAAGGATCTGATCGAGATCGACGGCGGCCAGCTTCGGGCACGGCGCCGCGAGCGATTCCTGGACATGGGCCGCACCGGCTTTGCCTGATCGGCGCGCGTACAGCGGAACCGCATAGAGGCGCCCCATGACCCTTTCTGAAGGCCTCCAGCACCGCGCCGCCGCCGGACAACCCGTCCGGGTCGCGCTGGTCGGTGCCGGCAAGTTCGGCAGCATGTTTATGGCCCAGGCGCGCCCGACACCGGGCCTTCACGTGGTCGGTGTCGCCGATCTGCTGCCCGACCGGGCGGCGGCGGCTTTCGAACGCACGGGTTGGCCGCACGGAAGCTGGAGGGCTGGCTCGCTGGACGAAGCGGTGCGGTCCGGCGGCACCTGGATCACCGACGAAGCCGACCGGCTGATCGCGGCCGCTCAGGTTGACGTCGTCATCGAGGCAACGGGCGTGCCGGCTGCCGGCATTCGCCACGCCGAGGCCGCCATCGCGGCCGGAAAACACATCGTCATGGTCAACGTCGAGGCTGACACGCTGGCCGGCCCACTGCTGGCCCGGCAGGCGCGAAAAGCCGGCTGCGTCTATTCCATGGCCTACGGCGACCAGCCGGCCCTGATCGCCGAACTGGTGGACTGGGCGCGCACGGCGGGTTTCAACGTGGTATGCGCCGGCAAGGGCACGAAGTATCTGCCGCAGTTCCACGACTCCACGCCGGATACGGTCTGGCCCCATTACGGGCTGAGCCCGGAAGAGGCGGCCGCGGGCGGCATGAACAGCCAGATGTTCAACTCCTTCCTGGACGGCACGAAATCCGCCATCGAGATGGCCGCCGTCTGCAACGCTTGCAACCTGACGCCGGGTGCGGGCGGGTTGCAGTTTCCGCCTTGCGGCGTCGACGACCTGGCCCGGACGCTCCGGCCACGCGCCGACGGTGGCATGCTGCCGCACGCCGGCACTGTGGAAGTGGTCTCGAGCCTGGAACGCGACGGCCGACCGGTCTATCGCGACCTGCGATGGGGCGTTTACGTCGTCATCGAGGCCGAGACGCCGTACGTCCAGCGCTGTTTTGCGGAATACGGTCTCGCCAGCGAGGACACCGGACGGTTCGCCGTCATGTACAAGCCTTTCCACCTGATCGGCCTGGAGCTGGGCATTTCGGTGGCGAGCGCCGCCTTGCGCGGCGAAGCGACCGGCGCGCCGACCGGCTGGCGCGCCGACGCGGTCGCTGTAGCCAAACGGGATCTCGTCGCCGGCGAGCGTCTGGATGGCGAAGGCGGCTACACGGTCTGGGGCAAACTGATGCCGGCGCAGGAGTCGCTCTCATCCGGCGCACTGCCCATCGGACTCGCCCACGACGTGGTCCTGACCAGGGCGGTCGCCAAGGGCGACATCCTGACCTGGGCCGGCGTCGCCGTCGACGGGGCGGACAACGCGGTGCGGATCCGAAGGGAAATGGAGCGGCACTGCGCGCCGACCGCCGAGGCGGCCGAATGACCGAACCGGCGAGCCGCGTCGCCAGGTCGCTCTCCACTAGAACCCACCGGGTGCCGCGGCGACACCGATGACGGACGGGCCCCTGTTCGCATACCGGGAGCTGGCCTCATCGGGCAAGTTGATCGCCGACCCCATGCAGCGCCTGGCTGCCGAGAAGCTGCAGAGCGTGCACAACGCCATCAAAGGCTACGTACCCGCCACCGGCCTGAGCGGCTGGAAGGCGCGGCTCGGCCTGACGCGCAGGACCACCGAACCGCCCCAGGGTCTTTATCTCTATGGCGGCGTCGGGCGCGGCAAGTCCATGCTGATGGACCTGTTTTTCGAGACCGCAACCGTCGAGCACAAGCGGCGTGTACATTTCCACGAGTTCATGATCGAGATCCACGAGGCGGTCCATCACTGGCGCAAGGAACAGAAAGACCGGAAGACCAAGGATTCGGACCCGCTGCCCAAGATCGCCGCCAACATCGCCCAAGATGTTTGGCTCCTGTGTTTCGACGAATTTCATGTCACCGACATCGCCGATGCGATGATCTTGGCGCGGCTGTTCGGCGCCCTGTTCGAGGAAGGCGTCGTCGTTGTCGCGACCTCAAACTGGGCGCCCGACGACCTTTACAAGGATGGGCTACAGCGCGCCTCCTTCGTCCCGTTCATCGACCTGTTGAAACAGCGGCTCGACATTCTGCAGCTCGATTCCGGCACCGACTACCGGCTGATTCACATGAAGAGCATCAAGGCCTATCACGCGCCGCTGGGGAAACGGGCCAGCAAGGCGCTGGACAAGGCATTCGACGAGCTCGCCGGCGGCATGCAGCCACAGTCGGACACGCTCGTCATCAAGGGTCGGACACTGCCCATCCATGCCTGTGCCCGCGGCGTTGTCCGTATGACGTTCGACGAGCTTTGCCGGCAACCGCTCGGCGCCGGCGATTACATCGCGATCGCGCGGCATTTCCATACGATGATCCTGGACGGCGTTGCCCGACTCAGCGAGGAACACAGCGACGAAGCCAAGCGCTTCATGACGCTGATCGATGCGCTTTACGAGCACAAAGTGAAGCTGGTGATGGCGGCGGAGGCCGTCCCGCAGGACCTCTATCGCGGCGACACCCACGCCTTCGAATTCGAGCGCACCGTCTCGCGACTGATGGAGATGCAGGGCAAGGACTATATCGGCGCGCGGCACCGGGCCGAACGGCTGGACAGCGACGAGAACGAGGAGTAGGCAACGGGTTGCGCCTTGTCCCGGCGCGACCACGGGTGTCACAATAAGCCATATGCACACGATCCTACTCTCTCACCCCGCCTGTACGGAACACGATCCGGGCTCCCTCCATCCTGAAAACCCGCAGCGCCTCAGAGCGGTGATGCAGTCGCTCGAGGCCGAGGAGTTCATGCTGCTGGACCGACGCGAGGCGCCGCGGGCGGCAGTCGAGCAGATCGCCCGAGTCCACCCCGACTGGTACGTGAATGCCATCCTGGCGGCCATTCCCAGCTCCGGACAACGCGCTCTGGACGCCGACACCCACGTCTCACCCGGCTCCGGCGAGGCCGCGCTGCGCGCCGCCGGCGCGCTGGTGGCCGCGGTCGACGCCGTCATGGCCGGCGAGGCGCGCAACGCGTTCTGCGCCGTGCGACCGCCGGGTCATCACGCCGAACAGGATCGCGCCATGGGTTTCTGTTTGTTCAACAATGTCGCTGTGGGCGCCGCGCACGCCCGCGCCGCGCACGGGCTGGAGCGGATCGCGGTGATGGACTTCGATGTTCACCACGGCAACGGGACGGAGGCAATGTTCCGTTCCGATCCCGACCTCTTCTACGCCTCCACGCACCAAAGCCCGCTCTACCCGGGCACCGGCGCGCGCAGCGAAACCGGCATCGCAAACAACATCCTGAATGTGCCGCTCCCGCCGATGGCCGGTTCCGAGGAATTTCGCCAGGCAATGACGGAAGAAGTGCTTCCGGCCATGGCCGACTTCGGGCCGGACTTCGTTTTCATTTCCGCTGGGTTCGACGGCCATATGGCGGATCCGCTGGCGCAGCTCAGATTGACGGATCAGGACTTCGAATGGGCAACGGCGGAACTTGCCAAACTGGCGGCGACCTGCTGTAAGGCGCGCGTAATATCGACGCTCGAGGGCGGTTACGACCTGGCGGCGCTGGGACGATCTGCAGCGGCGCATGTGCGCGCCCTGATGGCCGCCTAGCCGGGCGGCCGGAACGCCGGGCTGCCGCCGGTAAGGAAGGATGTTTAATGGCCGAGACGAAGATCCCCGACGACATCAAAAGCATGACCTTCGAAGATGCGCTCGATGCGCTCGAAGCGATCGTTCGCCAGCTCGAGAGCGGCGAGATCAAGCTCGATGGCGCGATCGACGCCTACGAGCGGGGCGCGCTGCTCAAGCTCCACTGCGAAAGGAAACTTGCCGAAGCGAAGGCGCGCGTCGAAAAGATCTCGGTGGGGCCCGGCGGCGCGGTCTCGGCTGAACCGGCTGATCTTTCCTGAACGGCGGCACGCAAACATGCCCGATATCACCGCTACTTTGGCAGCGACCGCACGCTTGGTCGACGAGGAACTCTCGCGCCTGCTGACCATGCCGGCAACGCCCGAATCCCAGGTTTTCGACGCCATGCGCTATGCCTCGCTCAGCGGCGGCAAACGCATTCGGCCCTTCGTCGTCATGCAGAGCGCCGGCCTTTTCTCGGTTTCCGAGAAATCCGCCCTGCGGGCCGCCTGCGCGGTCGAAATGGTCCACTGCTACTCGCTGGTGCACGACGACCTGCCGGCGATGGACGACGATGATGTGCGCCGCGGCCGACCGAGCGTGCACCGGCAGTTCGACGAGGCGACGGCAATCCTGGCCGGCGACGGACTGCTGACCCTCGCCTTCGAGGTCCTGGCCCATCGCGACACCCATGCCAACCCGGCGGTCCGGACGTCTCTGATCGGCGCGCTGGCCAAGGCAGCCGGCGGCCACGGCATGGTCGGCGGCCAGATGATGGACCTGTTGGCAGACCCTGACACCATCTCGATGCCCGAGGTCACGCGCCTGCAGCAGATGAAGACCGGAGCCTTGTTCGCGTTCGCCTGCGAGGCGGGGCCCGTCCTGGGCAACGCGCCGGACGCGGCGTTCGAGGCGATGCGAGGCTACGCCCACGATCTGGGGCTCGCTTTCCAGATTACCGACGACCTGTTGGATGCAGAGGGCAACCAGGCGGAGGTGGGTAAACAGGTCGGTAAGGACGCGGCAAAGCGCAAAGCGACCTTTGTTCACCTCATGGGGGTTGAAAGAGCCACCGCGCAGGCCAAACTCCTTGCCGAACAGTCGGTTGAACACCTTGCAATTTTTGACGAAAAGGCCGACCTTCTCCGGCAGATTGCCCGGTTTTCGGTCGAAAGGCGCCGCTGAGCCGGTCGCACAGATCGGGCAAGACATTCAGGCATCGGGAACGGCATTTGAACATCAAAACGCCCCTCCTTGACCAGATCGACGTACCGGCGGATCTCAGACGCCTGGACGAAGACCAGCTTGAGCAGCTGGCCGCCGAGTTGCGGGCGGAGACCATCGATGCCGTCTCCAAGACGGGGGGCCATCTGGGCGCGGGCCTCGGCGTGGTCGAGCTCACGGTAGCGCTCCACTACGTGTTCGAGACCCCGAAAGACCGGTTGATCTGGGATGTGGGCCATCAGGCCTATCCACACAAAATCCTGACGGGCCGCCGCGACCGCATCCGGACGATCCGCCAGGACGGCGGCCTGAGCGGCTTTACCAAGCGGTCCGAGAGCGAATACGACCCGTTCGGCGCCGCCCACAGCTCGACCTCGATCTCGGCCGCTCTGGGCATGGCCGTCGCTGGCAACCTGTCTGGCGATGACACCCGAGCGATTGCGGTAATCGGCGACGGCGCGATGTCCGCCGGCATGGCCTACGAGGCGATGAACAATGCCGGCGCCATGGATGCACCGCTGATCGTCATCCTGAACGACAACGACATGTCCATCGCGCCGCCGGTCGGCGCCATGAGCGCCTATCTGTCGCGCCTCTTGTCGTCCAAGCCCTACCTTTCGCTGCGCGGCGTCGCCAAGAAGATGGTCTCGCGCTTCCCGCGCCAGATGGAGGCGGCGGCCCGGCGGGCCGAGGAATACGCGCGCGGCATGGTCACCGGCGGCACGCTGTTCGAGGAGCTCGGTTTCTATTATGTCGGGCCCATAGACGGCCACAATCTCGACCATCTGCTCCCGGTCCTCAGGAACGTGCTCGACGGCGCCGCGGACGGACCGGTCCTGGTGCACGTGGTCACCCAAAAGGGCAAGGGCTACGCACCGGCCGAAGAGTCGGCGGACAAGTATCACGGCGTTTCCAAGTTCGATGTCATCACCGGCACCCAGGCGAAAGCCAAGGCGAACGCGCCTTCCTACACGCGGGTTTTTGCGGAAAGCCTGATCCAGGAAGCCGAGCAGGACGAACGCGTCGTCGCCATTACCGCGGCGATGCCGTCCGGTACCGGCCTCAATCTGTTCGCGGAACGCTTCCCCACCCGCACTTTCGACGTGGGCATCGCCGAACAGCACGGCGTGACCTTCGCCGCGGGGCTGGCGGCGGAAGGGTTCAAGCCCTTTGCCGCGATCTATTCGACTTTCCTGCAGCGGGCTTATGACCAGGTCGTGCACGACGTGGCGATCCAGTCCCTGCCCGTGCGGTTCGCAATCGACCGCGCCGGGCTGGTTGGCGCCGACGGGCAGACCCATGCGGGCGCCTTCGATGTGGCCTATCTTTGCTGTTTGCCGGGCTTTGTCGTCATGGGTGCGGCCGACGAGGTCGAGCTCCGCCACATGGTGGCGACGGCCGCGGCGTTGGACGACCGTCCGTCCGCTTTCCGCTATCCCCGCGGCGAAGCCACGGGCCTGGAGCTGCCCGAACGCGGCGAGCCGCTTGAAATCGGCCGCGGCCGGGTGGTCCGCGAAGGCAGCACCGTCGCCATCCTGAGCTTCGGCACCCGGCTTGGCGAAGCGCTCAAGGCCGCCGACGCGCTGACAGCCCGCGGTTATTCCACCACCGTCGCCGACGCCCGGTTCGCAAAGCCGTTGGACGAAGACCTGGTGCGGCAACTGGCCGCCAATCACCAGGTGCTGATCACCCTGGAGGAAGGCGCACGGGGCGGATTTGCCACCCAGGTCCTGGACCTCCTGGCCCGGGAGGATTTGGCCGGCGATCTCAGGGTCCGACCCATGTATCTGCCGGACGTGTTCCAGGATCAGGCAGCACCGGAACGGCAATATCACGAGGCCGGACTGGATGCGGCCGCGATCTTCACCGCCGCCGTCCAGGCGCTCGGAGCCGCAGAGGAAGACACAGACCTGGAAACCCCCGCGAGAGCCTGATCGGGGTTGAATCGAGATCAGGAATCCTTTACCCGCTGCGGCATATAAAAATCCTTCCTTCGCTCGGGTCTAATCGCACGTTTCATATACATTAGCGGCTGGTTATGGCGCAGGAGACGAGCATAGTTCTGAATGGCGCCTTGCCCCCCCGACCCTTCCGTTGGGCGGAGGAAGTTCGCGCGACCCTGGGCCTGGCCATTCCGCTTGTCATCACGCAGGTGGCGCAGATCGCCATCCAGGCGACCGATGTGCTCATGCTGGGCCGGCTCGGCGAAACAGCCCTGGCGGCAGGCTCCCTGGGCGCGACCCTGGGCACGTTCCTCTGGCTGTTCGGCCTTGGCATCGTCACGGCGGTGGCGCCGCTGGCCTCCCAGGCCTATGGCGCCCGCTCGCCCCGCGTACTGCGGGTCATCGTCCGGCAGGGAATGTGGGTCTCGGTGGCCATCGGCGTGCCGTTCTCGCTCATTCTGACCCAGGGCACCGCCATTCTGGTGTTTCTCGGCCAGGATCCGACCCTGGCGATGGATGCTGGCGTTTATCTCACCAGCTTCCTGTGGGGCATTACCCCTGCCCTGCTGTTGGTGGTGCTGCGCTGTTTCCTTTCCGCGGTGGGTCACCCGACCCCCGTCGTCTGGGTCATGGGAATCGGGGTCGCGCTCAACGCCCTCCTGGACTACGCCCTGATCTTCGGCAAGCTGGGGGCGCCCCGCTGGGAGCTGTTCGGCGCCGGGTTGGCCAGCTCGATCGTCAATCTGTTCATGTTCCTGGGCCTGCTGTTCATCGCGGTCCAGTCCCGCCGGTTCCGCCGCTACCATATATTGGGGCGGCTTTGGCGGCCGGACTGGGGCCGTTTTATCGAGATCCTCAGGCTCGGCATCCCGATCGGTGCGACCATTATTCTGGAGGTTGGCATGTTCGCCGCGGCCAACCTGCTGATGGGCCTGATCGGCAAGACCGAGTTGGCGGCGCACGCCATCGCCTTGCAGCTGGCGGCGGTGACTTTCATGGTCCCGCTGGGGGTCGGCCACGCGGCGACGGTGCGGATTGGCCACCACCACGGCGCCGGGCGCTCCGGCGACGTGCCCCGGGCCGGGGTCGTCGCCCTGTTGCTGTCGCTCGGCTTCATGTCGCTGACGGCCATCGCATTCTGGACGGTACCGGAGTTCCTGATGCAGCTGTTCCTGGGCTTCGACGTGCCGGTCACCGATGCCGTGGTCGTATTCGGCGCCAGCTTCTTGTTCGTCGCGGCCATTTTCCAGCTGGTCGACGGCGCCCAGGTTGTCGGCGTTTCCTGCCTGCGCGGTATCAGCGACACCAAGATCCCGATGTTTTTCGCCGCCTTCGGCTATTGGGGGGTCGGGTTCAGCTCCTGCTATCTGCTGGCGTTCCAGGCCGGCCTGGGCGGGGTCGGCGTCTGGATCGGCCTGGCCCTGGGCCTGGCGGCCTCCGCTGTCTTGATGGTCTCGCGCTTCTACATCCTGACCCGACCCGGGCGCCTGTGACAGCGGGCAACAAGCAGCGCGCCGACATCGCTCTCCTCGAACGCGGGCTGGTCGACTCGCGGACCAAGGCCCAGGCCCTGATCATGGCGGGCAAGGTATTCAGCGGCGAACGCCGGATCGACAAGGCCGGCCAGCCTGTCGCCGCCGACGCGCCGCTGGAGGTGCGCGGCCAGGACCATCCCTGGGTCAGCCGCGGCGGGCTCAAGCTGGACCATGCTGTCAGCCATTTCGGCGTCGCGCTGTCGGGCGCGGTATGCGTGGATCTGGGCGCGTCCACCGGCGGCTTTACCGACGTGCTTCTGGCTCGCGGCGCGACCAGGGTCTATGCGGTCGATGTGGGCCGCAGCCAGCTTCACTGGAAACTGCGCCAGGACGACCGGGTGATCGTTCTGGAGAGCATCAACGCCCGCCACCTGTCGCGTGCGGAAGTGCCGGAAGCCGTGGACGTCATCACCTGCGATGTGAGCTTCATCGGGCTGGAGAAGGTCCTGCCGCCGGCGATGGCGCTGGCCGCCCCGGGCGCCCGGCTCGTGGCGCTGATCAAACCCCAGTTCCAGGTGGGCAAGGGCCAGGTCGGCAAGGGCGGCGTCGTTCGCGACCCGGCCCTGCACGATCAGGTCTGCGAGGAGATCCGAGCCTTCATCGCCGCGCAACCGGGCTGGCAGGTCCTGGGCCTGACCGAAAGCCCGATCACCGGGCCCGAGGGCAATAAGGAGTTCCTGATCGGGGCGGTGCTGGAGAACGGCGGCGGCCCGGCGCCGGACCCTGACTGAACCGACACCGTGCCCCCGGGTACCCAACGTACCGATCGTGTCGTCGGATCTTCGAAGGTGGACGCTCGCTCCGGCCAGGCGTACCTTTGCTCGACACCATCGAAATTCCGCCGATGCAGGATGCGCCGATGACCGTTGACGACTCTGAAGTCCACGATCGGAAGGGAATTGTCCTCCTCCCTGGCGAGGGAAGGCATTATTCAATGGGCGGCATGTCGGCCATATTCAAGGCCGATGGCGCCGAGACAAATGACAAATACAACATCTCTGAATGGTGGCTCGAACCCAACACGCAGGGACCGCCGGCCCACTCTCATCCCGAAGACGATGTGTTCTTTGTGATAGCCGGAACCATGCATTTTCTATTGGAGGAAGAATGGTTCGAAGCGCCCGTCGGGGCCTTCGTGCTTGTTCCTGGTGGCGTAACGCACACATTTGAGAACAGGGGCGAGTTCCGTGCAGGTGCTCTGAATTTCGGCGCACCGGGAGGATTTGAAGAGCAAATGCCAAAGCTGGTGGAATGGTTCGCACGGAATCCGCTCGGACCGGCTCGCACCGAGGGGGCGCAGAAACGCGCCGACTAAAGATCCTCACCCACGTGTTGCGTGCGGGGTGGACGCCATACAACCCAAGAATGGGATGGCGTCAGCAGCGATGTCCGCTGCTGATCCTGAACGGTCATCGCCTTGTTTTACTGAGGAACCTGTTCGGCCACATGCGGCGATCTTCAGTTGGCCGCTGTTCCACGCGGACCATGAATGCCGCCTCTTTGATTTCGAGGTCGAAGGTACCGGCGGATGACCGGAGATGATCCGGTAATGGAACGCGACTGCCTGACCGCTTCGCATGTTGGTCCGTCTGCATTCCAAGGTTAGTCTGTTCCGCAAACGAGGAGACGCAGCATGGACCGGTTCACCGGCGGTTGCCTGTGTGGCAATGTCCGATTTGTGGCGTCGGGACAGCCGTATCGGGTTGGCCTTTGTCATTGTCTCGACTGCCGCAAGCATCACGGTGCCCTATTTTACGCTTCCGCGATATTCCCTCAGGATGCGGTGACGATCGACGGCGAAACACGCGACTACGCCGGGCGGTATTTCTGTCCCCGCTGCGGTTCGTCGGTTTTCGCACGCAGCGCAGACGAAATCGAAGTGAACCTGGGATCGTTGGATGCCCCTGACCAACTGATGCCAACCTACGAAAGCTGGGTCGTCCGTCGCGAGTCCTGGTTGCCGCCGTTTCCGGTCGCGAAACATTACGACCGCGATCGCGACGCCACGGGTCGCTCTGAGCCGTAGGTCGCGCGAAAGGCGCGACGGCAGTGCCGCAGCGATGATCTCGTCGGGCAGAAAGCAGCACACCATTTGGCGGGCAGGTCGTCGTCGGGAGGCGGATTCCGCCTCTTACTCGGCGTGTTCCGGCAGCTGCGCAAGCATCCGAACCATCTCCGGCAGGGCCACGTCGCGCCTGGCCTTCAACGAAACATAAACGAAGACCATGTCCGCCCGTTCGCGGATCATGGCGGCTGGAAACGGCAAGTAGACGAGGTCGCCTGCGTTGAATCCGGGCGATGCGGTGGCGACCTGATAGGCGCTGCGCAGTTCCACGTCGACAAGGCGCAGGACATCGCCGTCCTCGCCATGCAGATGCAGAGGAATGCGCGCCATGCGCAGAAAACTCGCCTTGTCCTCTGCGGCCTTGAACCCCTCCATCAACGCGTCCGCCAGAAGGCTGTCATCGTCGCGCTCGCGGCCCGGCGCAGGCGCATGCGGATGGCTGTGCGGATGAGAATGGAGATCCGGCTCAACCGGCGCGCCGTTGTGACCGTTCATCGGAACAACCATGGCCTCAGCCCTCCTCGCCGCCGAATTCCACCGGCTTGTCGATGATTGCCTTGTGCGCGCCCATCTTGCCGTGGGCGACAAGCGTGCCCAGAACGTCCACCATCACCCGCGTCGCGAACAGCGAGGTAATGTCGGAGGTGTCGTAGGGCGGTGAAACCTCGACCACCTCCATGCCGCATATGCCTTCGGCCGCGACCTTGCTGACCAGGGAAAGGGCCTCGCGCGGCAGAAAGCCGCCCGGCTCGGGCCAGCCGGTTCCCGGCACGAACCCGCAATCGACGCTGTCGATGTCGAAACTGAGATAGACCGCATCGGCGCCGGCCCAGGCGGTTTCCAGGGCGATCTCGGCCACCTTGTCCAGTCCCAGGCTTTCCACGTCAGCCATGGAGATGATGGTGGTGTCGCGCTTGCGCGCCTCGACGACCGCCTCGCGTGGCACCTGCCAGCCGCCGATGCCGATCTGCACCAGGTTCGAGGCCGGCACGTTTTCCAGATTCGTGGCGTGGAACCAGGGCGTCGTGTGCATCCGCTCGTCCAGGTCCTTTTCCTGGATGTCCGCATGACGGTCGAAATGGATGATTCCGATCTTCTTCGACGTGCATTGGGCGATCCCGCGCACCGTGGCGAAACCGATCGAATGATCGCCCCCCATGATCAAGGGCAGCGCGCCGGAGGAAAACACGTGGCCGACAGCACGGGAAATCTGGTCGAAGGTCTTCTCAATATTGGCCGGTATCGTGAACACGTCGCCGAGATCGCACAGGGTCATCTGCTCACGCAGGTCGACCCCCATCTCGTAGTTGTAGGGCGTGTAAAGCGCAGAGATGCGCCGAATACCCTGGGGTCCGAACCTTGTGCCAGGGCGGTAAGTCGTGCCGCCGTCGAACGGCACGCCCAGCACAGCCGCGTCGTAATCTCCGACGCGGGCCACGTCCTCCACATAGGGCGCCTTCAGAAAGGTGTTGATCCCGGCATAGTGAGGCAGTTCGCCCCGGGCAAACGTCGAGATGCCCCGATCCTCGATGCTGTCGGCGGCGGCCAGGCCCACGCGTACCGCCCATTGCTGTTCCTTGCGCCAGCCGTCCGCCGGCAGGTCCGCCTCCTTCAACGCCGACCGCCAGCCTTGAAGCTGCAACTTGTCAAAATCGGGGTGGTGTCGTCGGCGCTCCGCGGGCAACGCAATATCGGCGCCCGCCCTCCGCGTTGCGCGCCTGTTGAAATCACTGAATTGCATCGGCGTGTTCCTCGTTCCTAGGTCGCGGGGCGTGCCGGCGCGCCTCTGCGATCGCCTGCAGCGCGGCCGGTTCTTCTTGCCCGCCGTGAAGCGGCAGGTCGTAGGTGATGGTCGCGCCGTAGGCCTGGGGCGCATGCGGGTCCCAGCGCAATTTGTCGAAGACCAGAAGCCGTGTGCCCAGTTTGAAACCTTCTTGCAGGTCGTGGGTTACCATGAAGACGGTCATTCCCTCGTCCCGCCACAGCGCCAGCAGAATCTCATGCATGCGGGCACGGGTGCCTGGATCCAGCGCGCCGAAAGGCTCGTCCAGCAACAGCACCTTGGGTTTGGGTATCAGCGCCTGGGCAATCGCAAGGCGCTGTTGCATGCCGCCGGACAGGGTCTTTGGATAGGCGTTGCGGACATGAGCCAGACCGACCCGCTCGAGCAGATCCGCGGCGCGCTCCATTGCCCGTCGCCGGCTGGCGCCGAACAGCCTGCCAGTCAGGCGCGCCTCTTCCAGTTCTTGGGGCAAGATCAGGTTCTGCGTCACGGTCAAATGGGGAAAGACCGAGTAGCGTTGGAACACGACCCCACGGTCGGCACCGGGTTCTTCGGCAATGGGTTCACCGTCCAACCGGATCTCGCCCCGGCTGGGCCTTTCTTCGCTGAGCAGCAAACGCAGGAAGGTCGACTTGCCGCAGCCGCTGGCGCCGACGATGGCGCAGAACTCCCCGGCTTCAATCTCCAGGTTGATCCGCTCCAGCACCGGCAGGTTGCCGTAGTGCTGTTCCACGTTCTTGACCGAAACGGCGCTCACGGCTGTTGCTCCTCGGGCAACCAGCGGAAGGCCGCGCGCGAGAGGGCCAGCAGCACGTAATCCAGGGTAAAGGCCAGCAGCGTGATCCAGGCCACGTAAGGCAGGATCACGTCCATGGCCAAATACCGCCTGACCAGGAAGATCCGGTAGCCCAGTCCTTCGGTTGCCGCAATCGCTTCGCTGGAGATCAGGAACAGCCAGGCCGGCCCGAGCGACAGACGGAGCGCGCTGACCAGGCGCGGCAAGACCTGCGGCAGCACCACCCTTGTCACGATCTGCCAGGTGCTGGCGCCCAGGGTCTGTGCCTTGATCAACTGCTCGCGCGGCAATGCGGCAACGGCAAAGGAGAGGTCTCTGATCAGGAACGGCGCGATGCCGAAAACGATCAGGACCACCTTGGCCAGTTCGCCCAGGCCGAACAGGATAAACAGGATTGGCAAGACCGCCAGCGGCGGCACCATCGACAAGGCCGCGACGAACGGCGCGAAGGCAGCCCGCATTGTCGGAAGCAGGCCGACGGCAACGCCCGCGGCCAGGCCGAGGATGGTGGCGACGGAAAGCCCCAGGCCCAGCCGCAGCAGGCTTGCGGCGGTGTCCACCCAAAGAATGTAGGTTCCCTTGCGCGGGTCGGGTTGGAAGGCAAGTCGCTCCACCGCAGCGGCGAAACGATCGAGCGACGGCAGCAGCTTGTCGTTCGGGTTCACCGCCAGCCTGGCATCCGACGCCAGCAGATAGGCGGCCGCCAGTATCACGAACGGCAACGCCGCCAGCAGGATGCGGCCGGGCCGCCCCGGCCGCCTGTTGATCGCACGCATGATGCGCCTGCCGAGCGCGACCCTGCGGCTACAGCCTGCCTTCTGCCGCCATGGTCATGAAGCTGGCGTCGAAGCGCAACTTGGTGTTGGCCTCGTCGCCCAGGGCCCCGCCGGTCGGGAAGGACATGCCCACATGGTCCGGGCTCGCCGCCCCCTCGCCCAGGATGCCGTGGTCAAACAGGAAGTTGCGGACGACGTCCATCGTCTCGATCAACACCTCGCTGTTGACGAAGGCTGCGGCCTCGGCCGGGGTGTAGAACATGCGCGTGGTCGCAAGCTGAGAATCATACCCTGCCAGGTCGGTACCCGACATTTCCGCCATGAAGGTCCGCGCTTCCCGGCCGGCGGCATCGTCCTTGGACATGATGCTCATGGTTTCGTACCAAGCCCCGACCAGCGCCTTGCCGAAGTCCGGGTTGGCTTTCAGCACCTCGGTATTGACCACCATCATGTCGATGATTTCGCCCGGAATGTCGGCGGAGGTGTAAAGCACCTTGGCGCCGGGCTCGGTGGCAATCTCGCTCAACAGTGGGTTCCATGTGACGGCGACTTCCACATCGGGCGTTTTGAAGGCAGCGACCATGTCGGCATCGGAGGTGTTGAAGACCGTCACCTCGCGCTCTTCGAGGTCGACGCTGTCCAGCGCGCGGGCCAGCAGATAGTGTGAAACGGACAGTTCCACCAGGTTGATCTGTTTGCCCTTCAATGCGTCAAGCCCGACATCCCCCTTGACGACGAGCCCGTCATTGCCGTTGGAGAAATCGCCGATGATCAGCGCCGTGGAGTCCAGTCCGCCGCCGGCCGGGATGCTGAGCGCATCCATGTTGGTCATCACACAGCCATCATAGGCCCCCGCGGCGAATTGATTGATCGACTCGATGTAGTCATTGATCTGCTCGACCTCGATCGTGATGCCGTATTTGTCCGCCCATTTTTGGACGATGCCCTTGTCCGCTGCGTAAGCCCAGGGCATCCAGCCCACATAGATGGACCAGGCGATGCGGAAATTGTCCTTCTTGGCAGCGAAGGCCGGGCCGGCCGCAATCGCAAGAACGGCGCAGAACGCGCCCAGGACAAGCTTCTTCGTGAGGTGTTGCAGCATTTCAGACCTCCTGTTCGATCGTGTGTCCCCGTCCGGACATTGGTGCCGGCGCTCCATACGCGCCAGAACATGCCCAGCCTTTTGCAGTGATCTCCCGGGATTTTGGCCCGCCGTGGCTCCAGAGCACATTCGTGCGTGGAGTGCGTCTCTCGGACCAGGCGCCGCGCTGCTGCGGCCGGAACCCTAGACGCCCTGCGTCTGATGAATTGGCAAGGACCGTGCCAAAGTGAAAGCCAGGCGCAAGGGCCGCGGGAATGCCTTCAGGGACAAGGAGTTAGGGCGCACTTCGTTGCTATGACGGCAGGTCAAGAACAGCAATGGATGCCTATATTTTGCGCAGCGTGCCAACAATGCATTCGTTTTGGGCAACCCAGCCCGACCAGTCACAAGACGCTAGGCCGCGGACTCAGTATGGCAATACTCACGGCCGGTGTTCCTCACTAGGTGGGTTCCCGTCCCAGGTACGCACTCTCGGTTGGCTAGCCAATCGCAGCACCTGCCAATCCAAACACCTCGAGGTCTCCGGAAAGATTGCGGAGCTCCTGGCTGCCGAGGGATTGGAGGCCGTCCGGCGCATATCGGGCGACGTCGGCTGAAACAAGGAGGGCTTGGTTTAGGGCCTTGCAGTGCTCGCTCAGGCGCGCCGCGACGTTGGCCGCGGTGCCGATCACCGTGAAATCGAGCCGCTCCGGCGCGCCGACATTGCCATACATCACGTTGCCGAAATGGAGCCCGATGGCACACCGCGGCGCCGGGCGGTCCGGGTGCGAGGGGAACGCCGCGATCCGATCCACAATTTCATCCGCCGCTTCCCGCGCGCTGCGGCAGGCATTTGAGATCGCGGAGTCGCCGGCTGCCTCGTCCTCAAGTGGAAAAATCGCAAGAACCGCATCGCCGATGAACTTCAGCACCTCGCCGCCCCCGGCCAGCACCGGCCCGGCCGCACGTTCGAAAAACTCGTTCAGCAGTTCGAGATAGGCCTCGCGAGACATTGCCTCCCCGAGGGTCGTCGAGTCGCGGAGGTCGCAAAAAATGATTGCCGCACGAATGTTCTGGCCGTCGCCTCGCTGGGTCAGTCCACCCAGAACCTGGCGACCGGTCCGCACCCCCAGGTAAGTATCCAAGAGATCGGATGCGTTGCGACGCAGCGTCATCACCTCGTAGAACCGCGCCAACACTGCGGACGCCTCGAAGACCTGGCCAAGGTCGGCGGTTGAGAACCCGCCTGGACGATCGCTCGCCAGGGTCATGGTCTGGAACTGACCATCCGAGAAAGGCAGCGGCATGGCGACATAGTCGGTGCCACCGCCCGCTCGGAGTTCCTTGAAGATCGGGAACGGGAACTCCGGGTCGTCCACATCGAGGCGTTGGCGGACCCCGCCGAGATGTTCACTGACGTGACGGACTGGGCTGTTGAGATAGGCGGGCGACTGCAATTCGCCGTGCGGGGTGTCGCTTTCGCCGACACCATCCTGATCGCGCGACCATGTATAGCGCTTGCCGGCGAGCTGGGGATGGAGTGTCCACAGGTTGATACCAAGCCGCCAGAGCGGTATGCCGATCGACAGAAGTTGCGCGGCGAACTGCTCGGTCAACGCCGCTGGAGAGGTGCACAGCCAAGCCTTCTGCAATAGCCAGTCGATCAGGGCATTGCCCCCGACCAGCTCGATTTCGTTACCCACGAGCTGTGGGTCGGCTGCGACCCGCACCGTCGGGTCGGGACTGAAAGAGACATAACCACCGATCGAGAGGGCCTCTTGCAGCGGCCGCTCATAACTCCACGCGCCGTTCTCGACCGTCCGACTGGAGGCCCTCAAGTGCCAGTGATGAGCTGTTCCTTTGAATGGACAGAACGTCTTGTATGGAGAAGGTTGAAGAAGGCCGTCGATCACATCCTTCTTGGGAATATAGAACTGTGGTCCTTTGTACGTTTCGTGAAGCACCATTGCGCCGGAGCTTTCTGCGACCGGGACGTCGTCGATGGTGACCCGAACTTGACCGGCGACCGGTTCAATCTCGATCCGGTACGGTGCTGTGCGTTGCGTTTCGCCGGTCATCGGCTCCCTCTTCCCGGTATTGCGCTATCATCGCACGCGACGTCCAAAGCCATCAGCGAATATCTTGCAGGCGCCGGCCTCCGCGTTCAACCGCAAGGGCCGGGTTCGAATTTGCTTTTCATCAAGGAACGGCAGACAACCGAGACGATCGGGGTTTCCGGCACGCAGCGCAGACGAAATCGAAGTGAATTTGGGATCGTTGGATGCCCCAGACCAACTGATGCCAACCTACGAATGCTGGGTCGTCCGTCGCGAGTCCTGGTTGCCACCGTTTCCGCTCGCGAAACATTACGACCGCGATCGCGACGCTTCGGGTCGCTTCGAGGACTAGGGCGCACAAAAGGTGCGTAGGCAGTACCGCACTCCATGGTACCGTTCCGGCTGGAAGTCGAGCGCTTGAACCGACTGTCGTGCGAAGCCGATGCAGGAGCAGAACATGACCTATGTTGATGGATTCGTCGCCGCCGTCCCGACCGCCAACAAGGCGGCCTATATCGAGCACGCGAAGAAGGCCGCCGTGGTGTTCAAGCGGCATGGCGCGCTCAAACTCGTCGAAACCTGGGGTGACGACGTTCCCGACGGCGAGGTCACCTCGTTCCCGATGGCCGTGAAATGCGGGTCGGATGAGACGGTTGTCTTTTCTTGGGTTCTCTGGCCTTCCAAGGAAGCCAGGAACGCGGGCATGAAAGAGATCATGTCCGATCCGGACATGCAGCCCGACGCCAACCCCATGCCGTTCGACGGCAAGCGTCTGATTTTCGGGGGTTTCGAAATGGTTCTCGACGACTAGCGGGAGAACACCGCGACCCCGGAGCTGAATCGAAGGTCCGCCTCCGACTACAGGCGGGCGCAAGAGCGGCTATGTCGGAAAGACCCTTCCTCACCCATGACGGAGCAAACCGCCAAGAACGACAGATTGTGCCGATTGTTGGTTACGTCGTGGAAACACGTTCAGACGGCTATCATGCGTCGTCGGTCTTCGTACCAGGGAGACGAAACATGAGTGGCCAAGAATTCGAGCTTCGAGCTGCGGAAAAAAGTGATCTGGATGCCGTGTTCGCGTTGTACGAGGAAGTCCAGTCACTACACGCAAATGCCGAACCAGAGTTGTGCCGTAAACCACGACGAGACGAGATCTTTGAGCAGTTCTTTGAGGGGGTGTTGCGTGATCCAGACCAGAATCTCGTCCTTGTCCTTGTTACTGCCAACATCGTTGGCTTCTGCCAGTACTTCTTGGGAACTCAATCTGCCGGGCTTAATAGACGCGAACGTCGAATTGCCTATGTAAACGGCCTCGTCATATCAGAAAGATATCGTCGACACGGTTACGGCACCGCATTGCTGGCGTTCGTCAAGGGCGAGGCAAAAAAGCGGAATATTACATCAGTCGGTTTAGATGTTTGGTCGTTCAACTCGGCGGCGAAGGCGTGTTTCTCAAGTGCGGGTTTCAAGGTGAAGCAAGAGGTCATGTGGTTGAATACCTGACCCCCTCGGCCGTTGGTCTTCCCAGATGACCGTGTGCGTTCGAATAGCGGCCTTAAAGCCGTCGCAAACAGGGCCCTGCCTCTTGTGATTTAGACCTAGTGGCTGAGCCTGAGCGGCGGCAACTGCAGCACGCCGCGGCGCGGCAGCAGCCCCAGCATTTCCGCCGTCGCCGGCTCCAGCCGGGCCAGCGCCTGGTCGATCAGCCGGTCGGCGTCCGGCCACGGCCCCACCTGGGCCGCGACGTCGCCGTCGAAGAACCAGCTCAGGATCAGCTCGAACCGGGACTTGGGTTCGGGCAGCTGCCGGACCATCAGCGGCGCGTCCGGATCCAGCGCCAGCGCCAGGCGGACCTCGGCCAGCGCCTCGGTGAGCCCGCCATTGGCGTCCACCAACCCGATCTCCAGCGCTTCCCGGCCGGTCCAGACCCGGCCGCGCGCCACGGCGTCCACGTCCGCTTCCGACAGCGCCCTGTCCGCCGCCACCTTGCCGGTGAAATCCGCGTAGATGAAATCGAAGGCCTGTTTGAATCGCACTTCCGCGCTGGGCGAGAAATCCTGAACCATGCTCCACATGGTCGAATGGTCCCCCGCATGCACGCCATCCCAGGTAACGCCCAGCTTTTCCCAGAACCGTTCAGTCAGGACCTTGCCGCCATAGACCCCGATGGATCCGGTCAGGGTGGCCGGCTGGGCGACGATGCGGTCCGCGGCCATGGCGACGAAATAGCCGCCGCTCGCGGCGTAATCGCCCATGGTGGCGATGACCGGCTTGCCGGCCTCCCGCACGGTGTGGATCGCGCGCCAGACCACGTCGGCCGGAACGTAGGCGCCGCCGGGGCTGTCGACCCGGAAGATCACCGCATCGATGTTGTCGCTGGACGCAATACGCTCCAGGACGCCCGCGACCCGGTGGGCGTCGAACCCGCGCTCGCCGAACCCGTTGTCGTCATCTTCGTCCAGGCCGATCACGCCGGCGCCATAGATCAGCGCGACGGTCGTGGCCTCCTCTTCCCGGTCCGGCCGTCCCCGCGAGGACAGATAGACGCGGACGTCGACATGCTTGGCGTCCTCGACGCCATAGGCTTCGTCCAGCCCGGCCTGGAATTGATCCCAGTAACCGATCCCGTCCACCAGGCCGAGTTGCCGCGCCTCGTCGGCAAGAAACGGCGCCTGGTCCACGAGCCCGCGCACCGCATCCGGCGCAAGATCCCGGTCGGCCGCGATCCCGTCCACTATCTGTGCGAGCCAGTCGTCGGCGATCCGCTGCAGCGATTCCCGGGCCGGCTCGGACAGCTCGGCGAGGGTAATGGACTCCACGGCGCTCTTGTATTCGTACCGCTGTTCGAACCGGGGCTCGATCTCCAGCTTGTCCAGCGTACCGCGCAGGAACGGCATCTCCAGCGCAATGCCGGTTACCCCGACGAAGCCCGACGGCTGGACCCAGATCTGGTCGAACGACGCGGCGACGTAATATTCCAGCGTGCCGTTGCCAACGCCGCCGACGGACTCCGAAAACGCCGCGGCGAACTTGCCGGACCCGCGGAAATCGGCGATCGCGGCCCGGATCTCCTGCGCCCGGGCAAGGCCGAACCGGCCGTTGCCGATCTGCGCCACCAGCCCCTTGACCGCGGGATCGTCCTTGGCACGACGCAACGCATCGACGATGTCGCGGACCGTGGCGGGGTCCGGCCCGGTTTCCAATGGTCCGGGACGGTTGACCTCGGGCACCGAGCCGTCCAGATCCAGCAACAGAACGAACTCGTCGGGCAACTCGTCGCGCTCGCCGAACGCGCCCACGCCGATGGCGACCAAGCCGCCGATAAACAGCGTCACGAACAGCCCGATCAGGGCGAACAGCACGACAAAGCCACGCCACAACCAGCCAAAAAAGGAATAGCGGCGGTGTCCTTCTTCCGGATCGCGCCACGGATTGTATCGCTGGCCCACCGACATGAGGTCAGCGCGCCCCGTACGGGGGGTGCCCGCAACACGCGAGATCCCGAATAGACCGGTCTCCGAACATCG
>Ga0066187_1000166_pt1 | contig 27092 bp, 25 predicted proteins | sample WorMetexBAHAMAS1_FD_58706 | JGI IMG/M metagenome (GOLD analysis project Ga0066187, IMG submission 58706) | Marine gutless worms symbiont microbial communities from Max Planck institute for Marine Microbiology, Germany - Inanidrilus exumae... | ecosystem: Host-associated > Annelida > Digestive...
TTTTGGGATTCCCCCGTAGGTATTTTTAGCGTTAAAATGCAAGATCGCTCAGATTAGGATAGCCTTACATTAGGTTCAATAGATTTATAAATATCACCCAAAAAACGTCCGGGTGCATCGTGCTGAATTGCCCGCAAGGCTTCATTTTGTTTCAAAAGTGGAATCTTTTCATATTCAGGGAATTTAGAAAATTCTGATTGAAATTGTCGGTATACATCCGCATTGAAAAAAGCAATGCCTCTTTTACGGATGATATATGGCGGTGTGAACTCAGTTGTTTCAAATTTATCTTCACATAGAATCTTATGAAAAAGGGGCATTACAATGACAATATCTGCTATTTTGCGAAATGTTGCCCAATTCCCCGGTTCACACTGGATGATTCCACAAGCTTCACAAATTAGAAATTGTGCACCGTCTTCATGCGGATCCCAATCAAAGAGCTCATGAGCATTGCACAACACATCCCCTTCAATATAAATGCCTAAGACATTGATATTTCTTTGACCCGAAGATGTGAAATCCAGGGTCCGTTTTTTTGTAACCCATGAGGTGATTTTAAACATCGTATACTTACAGCGAATGTTGCGAATCAAACGCACCATTTTTTTCATTGATTGCGTTTACGTTGGTATAGCTTCTACTAATGCAGTTCACATTGGATGTATTTTAAAAATTGAAGACTGACTCCCAATCGAATGCGGCTGAATCTTCATAACATTTGGGCCATTCGGAACACCAATCCGGTAACGCCACATCTTTTACCCTATCCAAGCAAGGTTGATAGGGTTTAATATCAATAACAGGTGAGCCTTTTTCTGCGTCGATCCATGGAAACTCTATAATGCCCTTCTCCAAATCAACACGTATAACGGCTATAGTTGATATTAAAACAGGGTTCGGCCGTATCTCTGATCTGGTTGCAAATATACCGACTGTATCGGGACTTTTTTTATAGGGCTTTTTTACAAGCAATGTGTCTCTTTGATCTGGTGAATCAGAACGGTTTCCCCACCAAACGATGTGAATATGACTGAACCCTTCTACCTCTTTCAAAGCCTTCCTGTATTTTTCCTTGATTGATAAATAAAATCGGCCGCCTTCAACTTCGATGCTTCCAATAGGATTGAGTTTAATCTCTGATGTCATTTCATTCTCCTTTCATGATTTATTCGGTAGTAATAAACCCATTGTAGAGATCTGAAATAACAAAGTCTTCTCAATTCCTGCTTTTTATTTGTCCAAACGTGCTAGGGTCTTAAAATCCATCAACTTTATATATCTGCTGATCGTTACTCAACTGCCACTATTTCGGTTTTACAGGTATGCAAATATCGACATCAAAAAAGCGTTCGCCATTGATGTAATTATCTCTGAGGCATCTCTCAAAAGCCTCCCGATCATCCCTTTCATAACCGCTATTATTGAGCCATGCTGAAAACATCCAATCCCAGGCTTCCATGAACTCGTTTTTTTTCAATAAAAAACGACATACGCCATATTTCCCTCCGGTCATTTTCGAGACACCTACAGCTCCAGACTGACAAACAGTGTCTTCCACCGGGATCGCCACCATCACTCTCAACTTTTGTTTTTCTGTTATTTCCGGATTGTCATGGTATATATTCAAAGTAAATGTGTCATCATTAATATATCCACGCGGTGCAGCCCATTGAAAGAGTTGCGCATTTAAACTGTCAAATAAAGTGTCATCCCCCTCGTAGGGACCCACATTCCGAATATAGGCAACGTTAAAGGGTAAAAAGTTTTCAATTACGACTTGGCGAATCGAACCTTCCTGATTGAAAGTCCACACAGGAGAGCCTTTGATAATGGAAATTTGGCCCTGTTCGATTTGTATCGGTTTAGATTCTTTGTCAAAAAGGGCGTTTGAATTATTCCTCCATTCGGTAGCACTCATACCAAAATGATTCTTAAAGCTCTTTGCAAAAGATGAAGATGTCGCAAAGCCACAAATAAGGGCAATTTCAGTTATGGAAGTTTCAGGTTTCGTAAGCAACAGCTCCGCCGATTTCTCTAATCTCAGTCTTCGAATAAACTTATAGACCGGCTCTCCCATGGCTTTCTTGAAGATACGATTGAAATGAAATTCCGAAAAACATGCGACCTCGGAAAGTCGATTAACTGAAAGGGGGGTATCCAGATTGGCCTGAATGTAGTCAACCACTCGATTGATTCTATCTTTATACACTTCACTCATTTTGTCTGTCGCCATGAGAAGGAATGGCGTGATGAAAATCCCGAATCAAACAGGATACAACCGGAATTGTGTCAGATCAGCGATCCCCTCCCACTGGGGGAGCTGGGCCATGGGGCCTTCGATCCTGATAAGACAGGGTGTCCGGTCCGCCAGTGAATTGATCTTCTGCCAGAGCGTGATGTCCCCCCAATACTGGGGGGGTGTCTCTTTTTTTGCCACGGCATCGAAGACCCGGCCCGGCCTGCGGATGCCGGACCGGATCGCATCCAGGGCCAGTTGCTCCAGGCGCCCCAGTCCTGTATCCGGGTCCGGCTGCTCCATGAGCCAGCGTTTGACCGCCGCCGGGATCCAGGGAAGGGGTGGATCGATCATTTTGACAAGGGCCAGAAATTCCGCATGAGCCTGGTGTGCAAAGGCATTGTCCACTCGTTTTGCAAAGCTGAACTGATCCGCCGTAACCCATCGACGGTGATCATAAACCGATGTCAGTTGCTCCGGGGTGAGCTGACCCAGGCCGTGGTAGGGGTCGATGCCGGGAAAAGCGTCCACGCAGAGCAGCTCCCCCGTTTCGATGCCGAGCACCGCCAGGCAGTTCAGAATGTGGCAGAGCATGGACTGGTCGAAAAGGCAGGCATCGAACCAGAGAATGATCGGTTCATTCTCCTCTATGGCGCGAAGGCGTTCGTATTGTGCCTGCAGCGTTTTCAAAACGTAAGGGTATTCTAGCCCGCCACCAGTAGAATCGCTGAGAAATCTGGCGCGGGCCGAAAGGGTCTCCACGCCGGGCCAACCTGTTTTTCTTGGACCGTCGTAAAGGATGTCATGCCAGACCAGGACCTCACCCGGCACCCCGCTTTTTGAAAGGTTAAACCCGGCAATGTCGCCGCTGGTGATGTGAAGCGCTCGGTTCATATTTTTTTTCTTTGACCTGAGATAAGCGATTGGTTCGTGAAGAGATGGGCCGAGGTCTTGTTGCAAAAGCGTTCGCAAAAACCACAGGTCTCCCCGTCGGCCTGTCTACTATTTTTTCGAACGCTCAATAAGCAGGAGACCGGTTCAGATCGGACAAAAATGGCTCACCTCAGGTTTCCTATCGAAATGTCGCCTGATGGATATGGAAGTATCATAGCACGAACTGCCATTGTGGGGAAATCGAACCGTGGGAATTGTCCGATAAGCCGGCAAGGGGAAATGAGAATCGAGAACCAAAAATAAAAATCGGACTTGCCCTACAGAAGTTCGCTCGGTCCCCCCCCAGGGACTCCGCAGGACAAGCCCGTATTTTCTTTGATCGCTTTTTTGCTCTAACCCAATACCACCCCGCCGGCTGCTCCCGGTAACCATTTTCCGGGAGCCGGCCGGGTGGAACAGGAGGTATAACGAACCATGCAGAGCCATGGCAGAGCATGCGAAAGATCTATTTTCCGCCGCACCCTGGCATCAGGAAACATCGCAGATCCGAGGGCTCTTTGGCATAATGTTCCAGCACCTGGGCCGCTTTGCCTGCGATAAACGGAATCAGCTTGATGCCGCTTTCTTCCATCAGGGTTGCAGGCCCCGCTGAAACCGCGCCGCAGATCAGGACCGAAACGTCTTTCCCGGTCAGGGCATGCGCCAGCAGGGAGGGTTGCTGCGGGTTGAAGGGCATGAATACCGTCCCGACCACTTCTGCCTTGTCGATTTCCGCGACTAGCAGCGTATGAGAGGCATCAAAAACCGGAGAGATACGATCCCCCCATATCGTGATCGCGACCTTCATCTACCCGCATCCCCCGTCTTTGTTCAGATAGTAAAGCAATTAGGATGCCAAGCACATAAAGGCACCGTCGGAAATCTTTTATTAAAAGATGGTCTCCTTTATTTTGGCCCGGCACCCTGCCGGATCGCTCGACCATCGCCGGGTCCGAACTGACCGATATGGATTAAAAATTATTTTAATTTCAAATAATTAAATGGGTTCCAGCTCTTTAAAATAAAAAGCTTGAACGAGGACCGGCACCTTTCAAATCGCTGGGACGGAATTGCAGGCAAAGGGGTGGTATTCGGAGGTGGAATAATGAAAAGAGATCCAAAGGTGCGATGTTGCGACTGAATTGAGTCGCATTAATGCGTCGATGCGACCCTATTCACCGCCGTCGGGACGGGACCTGCCGTCCCGTTTGGGAAGGGTGATGCCCAGTTTCTTGATCTTCCGAAAAAGGGTGCTCTTGTGCATGCCCAGTTCGGCGGCGGCGGCCTTGCGGTTATAGTGATTGTTTTCCAGCGCGGCGAGAATGGTTTCCGTCTCCACGGTTTCAAGGGAGACGCCGAAACGGGTTCCTTTGGAATTGTTGGGCGGCTGTTTATGGAGATAACCGGGCAGGTGCTGGATCTGGATACTGCCGTTCTCGCAGAGAATAAAGGCGTGTTCGATGATGTTTTCAAGCTCTCTTATATTTCCCGGAAAACGATGTTCCATGAGGATTTCCAGTACCTCGGTGTCCGCCCCCGTGACCGCTTTGCCCCGAAGCAGGTTCATTTTATCGACAAAATGCTCCACAAGCAGGGCGATATCCTCCCTACGCTCCCGCAAGGGGGGAAGCAACAATCGCACCACATTGATTCGGTAAAATAGATCCCGGCGGAATTTCCCCTCCTCCACCAAAATGTCCAGACGCCGGTTGGTAGCGGCAAGCACCCGGATATCCGATTTGATCTTTTTTACCCCGCCCAGGGGCTGAAAGGCACGCTCCTCTAAAACCCGCAGCAAACGCACTTGAAAAGCAGCACTGGTGTCGCCGATCTCGTCGAGGAGAATGGTACCTCCGTCCGACAGCGTGAAATAACCCGGCTTGTCCTTGACGGCATGGGTGAAGGCGCCGGACTTGTACCCGAAGAGCTCCGATTCCAGCAGCGTGTCCGGCATCGCCCCGCAGTTGATGGCGACAAAGGGTTTTTCTTCCCTACGACTGGAGTTGTGGATGGCCCGGGCCAAAAGTTCTTTTCCCGTTCCGGTTTCCCCCTCGATGAGGACGGTGCTGTCGCTCTCCGCCACTTGGGGAAGGATTCGGAAGATCTGCCCCATCAGCGGGCTCCGGCTGACGATATCTCCGATCTTAAACCGGGCATCCAGCTCCTTGCGCAGCTTCTCCACCAGGCTGTGATCCCGGAAAGTTTCCACACCGCCCAGGACTTCTCCTTTTTCGTTCTTCAAAAGGGCCGTGGCCACTGCGATGGGGATGCGGTTTCTTTGGCTGTTGATGATGTAAGTGGAAGTACTGACCAGGGACTTTCCCTCCTTCATGGTACGCTTTAAGGCACAGTCCCCCTCGCACATATTGGATCGAAACACTTCCCAGCAGTGCCGTCCGATTGCCTCGGTGCGGGACACACCCGTAATCTCCTCTGCTGCCCGGTTGAAGGACATGATCCGCCAGTTGTGATCCACGGTGAACACGCCGTCGGAGATGCTCTCCAGGATGATCTCGGTGACATTGCCCGGTGCATCCGTCGGCTTAGTTTTCTTCCTGCCCATCTTTCACATGCTCGCTTGAATTCTTCGTTTCGCCCACCGTGTCGGGCGCCAGGGTATTCCACACATCCGCCAGACGCTCGCCGAGGATGCAACTGATGTTGAAGTTGAGATTGGCCACGATATAGGGGAAGAATTTCAGATCCTTCCGGATTTTGCGGTAGTCGAACCGAAGCACCTCCAAATGGGACAACGCCCGGACATCGGCGGTCCGCCGGGTTTTTCGGATATATCCGATCTCCCCCAGCACCTGCCCAGGTCCCAGAATGGCCACCCGGCTTTCGGTGCCGCCACTTCTGCGAACCACCTCCGCCTCTCCGGAGATGATCAGGTACATGTTCCGTCCGAACGTTCCCTGCTCAACCAAAAGGTCTCCCTTACCGAATTCATTGAGTTCCGAGATCAGGATCGCCTTGCGGATCTGGTAATTGGACATCCCCCGGAAAAGGGGGCTTTTTTCCAAGACATCCCGGTGCATGGAAAGGGCGACGATCTGGTATAGGCCCACCAGGCGGATCCGCGACATGATAATGGGAGTGACCAGAAGGTTGGCAAAAAGGGCAAACAACATGGTCGCAGCGGAAAGGGCGCCGAACTGGGCGATAATGGTAAAATTTGATTTCAGCAGGATACCGAATCCGAGGGCCAGGGCGAGGCTGGTCGCCACCATGGGCGTCGATTCCTCCTGCACCGTCTTGCGCACCGCCCATCTATAGTCTGAGGTTCGTCGGCACAGATCGTTATAGCGCGCCAGGAGGTGGATGGTCCCGTCAATGGCGATGCCGATGGCGATGACCGCCACCATCGCGGTTCCCGGATTGAGAGGAATTTTTAACAATCCCATGAGACCAAACATGAGAATGATGGGAATCAGGTTGGGAATGAGAGAGATAATCCCACCGGTAAAGGAGGTGAACATGGCAGACATGATGAAAAAGATCACGCAAAGCAGAATGATCAGGGATTTGACCTGGGCTACCATGAGGTCATCCGCCGCCGCATTGACCATTAGGTTTTCCCCCACCACATGCGCCTTGATTCGGTTGCCGGCAATGTGGGCCACCACCTCTTCCAGTTCCCGGACATGCTGGTTCAACGTGTTGGAGTCGCCCACGTTATGTCGGACGACGATGTTGGCCCTTTTGTAATCGTGGCTCACGTAGCTCTCGATGTCCCTCCGGTGAAAAAAAAGCAGGTACTGGGCCACCAATTCCCGCCTGTCCGGTACCTGGTAGGCTTCCGGGTCCCCGTCATTAAACTCCCGGTTGATCAGGGACAGGTGATCGGCAAGTGAGATGCTGCGGTCGAATATCGCCTGTTTTTCGACAAACTCCTGAATGGCGGTCAGCTTCTCAAGATTGGAGGGCTCCAAAAATGCCTTGTCCAGCTCAGACTCCAACGAGATAAAAAAAAGCTTCATGCCGGAAAGATCGGTGTGGATTTTCCGGATATCCTGGATCAGGGGCCGATCCTGCCGGAAGTAGGATAAAGGGTCGTTGGTCACGTAAAGTCCGGAGAGGTGGTAGATAAAAAAGCCACAGAGGAGTGCCGTCAAACCCAGCATCACTCTGGGGAACCGGCGGTTGGTAAAATCGAACACCCCGACGAAAATACCCGCGATGCCAGGTTTTCTGTTTTTTTTCTCCATCAGCCGTCGGCTGACCGGACCCATGAGGCTCAGCAGGATCGGGACCAAAACGATGGTGATCACTCCGTTGGCCAGTATGGCGAAAGTGGCGGCGACGGCAAAATCGCGAATGATCCCCATGCCGCTGAACATGTTGCTGGCAAATCCCATGGCGGTGGTCAGCACCGTCAGTATCAGCGGAACCCCCATGTGTTTCATCATAAAATGGGTGGCCGCTGACCGGTGGTCTTCCACCATCCTGGAAACACCGGAAAAATAGGAGGCGATCATATGGGTGTCTTCAGTGGATCCGATCACCACCACCAGTGTCGGCAGCATGGCGCTGAGAATATTCAAAGGAATGCCAGTCCACCCCATCATTCCGAAGGTCCAAACGATGGCGATACCAGATGTAACGAGGGGAACGATGGCAGCAAAGCCGCTTCTCAGAAACAGCAGGATTGCCGCTACCAGAACTGCAGCGGAAAGAGGGCCAAGACGCGCTAGGTCGTCAAACAGCGTGGCTTTCAGCTCCGAGTTGATCCGGGGGCCGCCGACCTGAAATACCTCCTGGAAGACCGATCGGGAGGGGCGGATCACATGCTCCAGGGTCTCGTTGATCTTGTGATCGGTCCGCTTATCCTCATAATCGTTGCGAAGCGTCACTACCATGGCCGTGACGGTCCCGTCCCTGGACAGATAGTTCCCGACAATCAGCGGATTGTACAATGCGGCGGCGCGGGCCTGTTCTGCGCTCTTTTCATCCGGCGGCGCTTCCGCCAGCAGGATCCTGGATTCCACCTTCCCTTCCGATCCGCGGATGCTTCTCAATGTGAAAAGGTCATCCACCCGTTCCACGAAATCAATCTCTTCAAGGGCATAATGCAGCGATTCCAGGGCTGCCAGTTTCGAAGGGGTCCAGAGTTTCGTGTCCCGGATGTAGACGATGGTGCGGTTGTCCGAACCGAACTCCTCGGCCACGCGGTCGTACACCGGTATCTTGGGGTCGGTATGGGAGATCATGCTGTCGAACCCGGTGTCCACGATGATGCGGGAAAGGCCCATGGCCGCAACTGAGGTAACCAGCAAAAGCAGTAAAAAGGCGACCAGGCGGTGGTTCAGACCCACCATGAGCAATCGGTAAAACATCATCCCTTATCCAGTTTTTCCTTCGACAGTGTAATAGAGTCCCTTTTATCCTTAAGCAGCACCGGCAGCCGGTTCTCTTCCCTTAAAAATATAGGGGCATGGGCGTTATCTACCGGATCGTCATGATGATGCGCCGGCATATTCTCCCGGAGCCAGTTCATGGTGAAAATCCGTTGCGGCACATAGTCGTGTGAAAAAACCCGACGATCGATCTTGATAAGGGTCCGGTGTTGCTCCTTGCGGCTTTCCATCAGTATCATGTTGGCTCGCCACATCTCACCGTCCACCCTTTTCAAATCCCGCTGTGTCAGGATTTTCAAAAACCGAAGGCGACGGTCGTAGTAATCGGTGCGGATCACAAAAAAGATATCCTGGCGGATAAAAAGCCGCCGGAGGCTGTAGCCCGACGCTTCCTCCACCACTTTGTTTTTGGGATAGGCTTCCACCACAAAACAGGGAAATCCGTCCACCAGTTGATCCTGGACCCGGGAATAATTGAAATCATTTTGCATTTCCGAAGTCAGATCCTGTACCGCAAAATCGGTGCCAAGAAACCGCCCGCCCTTTTCCTCTTCTACATTTGAGATCAAACCGCTGCCGAAAGCCGGAAGATAGATGCCGCTATCCACCCGGCCGTCGGGCTGCCGAACTGCCAGGAGCGCCACACCGCGAATTTCCGCGGGATGATCGAAGATCAGCAAAAACCGCGCCGTTTTATCCCCTTCCAGCCGGTTGAATCGCCGGACCTTCCGTACATTGCGATTCCCGGAGCGGTCCGTCATGATCATGGTCTGCTCTTCGAAAACATATGGATACAGCTCATGACGGGTGAAAACTTCCCGCATGATTTTCCGCCCGTCTAAGCCAGCTGTGGTTTCAGCGACTGCCAAAGCTGATGGCCACACCCAGACCGCCAGGGCCAAGAGAAAGCCGACCGCCCAGTTTCGGATTCCTGATCTTCCCTTCCGGTGCAGCAATTTCGAATATCGCATCAAGAACCGGACCTTCCCCGCATGTCCACTGCAATGGTTTTTGCAATCACCCGGCTCAGCGCTCCCAACAGGTCGCTCATGGCGGCAACGGTCGGTTCTAAATCGGGTCCGGGGGCGATCACCGGACTTTCCAGTTCTGAGAATCGGGTTGCCAAGGAACCTCCCTCCCGTGCACGAATCAGCCGCCATTGCACGGTCAGCCGGACTCTTCCCCCGGCGTCCCGTTCAAACCGCGTAACAGTCAGTTCGATCCGATAATCGGGCGATTTTACAGGCCGATGGGGAGCGATGGCAACATCGGCGGTGTTGAGAAGACCGGAGAGGTTTTTTGAAAAGACCCGCACCATGTTTTTCCTCAGATTGCCCCCCCATTGCTGAAGCTCGGCCAGTTCCAGCCGGTTTTCGCTGCTCCGGGTCACGATGTGGGGTCTTTCCAGGTATTGGGGAAGCCGGAGAGAAGAGACCTCGATAGTCAAAGGGGGCTTGCCCAAATCCGCATCCACAAGGCTCCGGGATGATGCCGTTGGATTGAGCAGGTAGTAGGTGGTTACCGGTGCTTTGGTTGATATACAACCCCAAAACAACCCGGCGATCCCTAAAAGGGCCCAAAAACGTCCGACAGCGATCCATGGTTGCCGCATTATTCTCCTCCCGAGGCATCCTTTCCGAAGATAAGTGAGTTGGGGTTTCGTTCCAGCATATCCACAAGGGTCCGGATGGAGCGCGCTGTTTCCGTCAACTCCTCGGCCAGTTCCCCGAACCGGAACTGGAGGGGCGAATCGGATTTCAGCAGATCGTCGACGTAACCCATGGTTGACCGGGCCTTTTCAAGAGCTCTGCGCCCTTCCTCCATGGCCGCCGTCAGGTTCTCCGCAACCGGCTCCACCCGAAGATCCAGCTTCCGGAGAATGCTCTTCAGGGTATTTAAAGATGAGCGGAAATCGTTGATGGAATCCACGAGTTCCGGCCGGCTCACCAGGCGGTTGACCTCTTTGGCCAGGGCATTGGTGCCTTTAAGGGTGCCCAGGAGTTCTCCGCCGATCTTCTCCATGTCCACCTTTTCCAGCTTGGCCAGGATCGCTTTCATCGATTCCGTCATCTGGGCGAGGCTTGCCGGAATGGTCGGCAACTCCGGAAAAGGCCCTCCAGCGTTGACCAGCCGGACCGGAGTGCCCGGATGCATGTCAAACTCCACAAAAAGCTGCCCGGTCAGCAGGCTGCCGGTCTGAAGCTGGGCCCTAAGCCCCCTGTCCACCAATTTTTGAAGTGTTTTGAGAGGTGACAGGTCTTCATCCGCGCCCCGTTCGATGATTCGCTCCGGTTCGATCTCGATGAGCACCGGGATTCTGAAGGATGTGTCCCGGTTGTCGAATTCAAGCCGAACATCCACAACCGACCCGATCTTGATCCCCTTGAATTCCACCGGTGCATCCACGGTAAGCCCCCTGACCGATTCATCGAAAAATAGGATGAAACGGACCTTTTGGGTAAAGGCGGTTTCCTGGATGCTCTCGTAACTGTCATACAACGTAAATACCAGACCGGAGACATCTTCCTCCATTTTCGTCCTTATGGATTCGGGGGTTTCGAACGCAACCCCCCCGTAGAGAAGCGATTGAACCGATTCGGTTCTCACCTTGATTCCTTCGGCACTTAAGGAGACATCCACACCGCTGGCATTCCAGAACCGGGTGTCGCTGCGCACCAGTTCGTCGTAAGGGGATTTAATGAAGGCGTGGATAAAAATGCTTTTGCGGTCGTTACCCAGTTCCCATCCCGTAATCTCTCCTGCCAGGATTCCCTGATAATATACCGGGGACCCGGTATCGATGGAGCCCAGGTTATGCGTGAGCAGGGTGATCTTCGTTCCCGCCACATCCGCTTTAACAGCGGGTTGTACATCCAACCCTGTAAAACGCCTCTGGGGCGCCCCTTTTCCCGGCTCGATCTCGATATAGACCCCAGACACCAGTGTGCTTAGATTGGACGCACCGCGCAGGGTCAGGCGGGGTTTTACCACCCAGAAACGGGTATCCCGTCGAAGAAACTCATCCGTCCCCCGGGCCATTTTAATCGTCAGGATGACCCGTGAAAAATCGTCGCTGAAATGCACCGCCGCCACCTTCCCGATGGCGATATCCTTGTATTTAACCTGTGTCTTACCCGCTTCGATCCCTTCTGCGGTTTTAAACGTGACGGCGATCTCCGGCCCTTTTTCGGAAAGGGTCTTATAAATAAGCCATCCTCCAATCACTAGCGTCAACAGAGGGATCAGCCACACGATGGAAGGGCCGGACTTTTTTTTGACCACCGGTTCCGGAAGCTCTGCAGGATCGGTTGTTTGATTTTCCATTGAATTCATCACACCTTTTTCGCGTTGTCCCATATCAGTCTGGGGTCGAAGCTGTGAGCTGCATACATGGTGATCACGACGACTGCACCGAAGAAGGCGGCGCCGATCTCAGGCCGGATGGTGGACAGGGCCCCCAATTTAACAAGACCCGCGAGAATGGCCACCACGTAAATATCCACCATGGACCATGCCCCCACCCCTTCCGTCACACGGTACAGAAAGGTTCGGTCCCTGGAACGCCAGGAAGATTTTTTCCGGATCGAAATCAGCAGAAAAGACAAAACGATCAGTTTCAGTATGGGCACCACAATACTGGCAAAGAAAATGATCAGGGCGAGACCCCACATTCCTGCCTCGATGAGGTGGATCACGCCACTGAGGATCGTGTCCGGACTGCCGCTGCCGAATTGAATCACCGTCATAACCGGATAGATGTTGGCGGGGATGTATAAAATGGTGGCGGTCATCACCAGAGCCCATGTGCGTGTCAGGCTGTTTGGCTTGCGGGAATGCAGGCGGCTGTCGCACCGGGGACAGTCGCCGTGCCCGTGTTCATCTAAATAAAAATGTGGCACCAAAAGGGCGCAGGTATGACAGGAGACCAGGTTGCCAATGGCGGCGGTGGGTCCGTTCGCGCCGGTAGGCGTAACGGGGGCTCCGATAGGCATCGACGGCCAGATGGCGGATGCATCCAGGTTGGCATTGGCTGCCGCTGACACGATCATCAGTCCGACAAATGCGGCAAGGGACACCCCGGGTATGATGGTGGCCAGATCAATCAGCTTGGAGTATGCGATGAGCACGCCCAGCATAAATACCGCTAAAAGGCTCCATGGTGAAAGTGCTTTGACCATACGGTATACCCAGGCCATTTTAAAAGGCCGGATGCCGAAGCGCAGAGGAAGAAGGATATAGATCATACCGGTGATAATCAAAAGGGGGAAGAGAAAACTGGTAAGGATCACCAGGAGTCCGACCTCTCCCATCCCCAGGCGATAGAGTTCAACCGCACCGGATAGAAATACATTCTCCTCCACGCGTCCGCTGAGCTTGAGGGTCATGAAGGGAAACACATTGGCGATGATGAAAAGCATGGCCGCCGCCAGGTTGAGGGCAAGCGCCTTGTCGATGGTTTCGGGTATATGCCGGTATAAGAAGGCCCCGCAGCGGGAACACAGCGCTTTACCGTCACTGGCCAGCGGTTTTTTAACATGGAGCAGGTCGCATTCGTGGCAGGCGATCAGGGTGTCTCCGGTAAATGACGACCGGGTAGCACCGGATATAGGCTCATTTTCGTTCATGGGCGGTGGTATCGCTGTCTAGGGCTGCCCCAGGATGCCCCGGGGGCAGGACGGCGGTCAGTCACCATAGCAGGTTTACGACACCAGCAAGGCAACGGTTCATGGAAGCTGCCCGGTATCCATTCCAGGCATCATAGGCTGTTTATCAAAGATGTCGCGAAATCTGTCAGCCTATTATTTAATATCCTGTATTTATATGATTTTTTATCAACTGTCAACCGAAAGCCCCTTTTTTATGTATGGAACGACACCGGGCAATGGCCATAAGCGGAAGCCGGTGCCCCTTTGACGCCGTCGACCCCGTACCGGGATCCCTTTAGGGTCCAGAAAAAAAATAAATTTTTCTCATAAACGGCTCAAGTTGTGAAATGTAATCTTCATGAATCTAGGAAAGGGAATGTGCAGGATGGCTCCCGTGACTGCCATAGGACTTGAGAAGGGCAACACCCAGAAAGATGAAGGAAAGCGGATTGATGGTAGAATCGGCCAGCATCCTTTTCAGTTTGTTCTGGCCGATGGCATAAAGATTGGCCACGATAACGGTGGCTGCGGGGATAAAGGCGAGAGAAAGCCCCAAACCGAAAAACTGCATCAACTCTATGCCATAGAAGTGGCGGACAATCCGGATGATCCCGAATACGCCCGCCTTGACGACAGCAAAGCTGAATTTTTTTGAAACGGCTCGAGAGATCGAAGATGCGAGCTGTCATCCATTGAGATCGGTTAAGCGATTACCCGATTGGGCAAACCGTCTCCGTGTACCGGACCCCTCCATGGGGCGTATAAAACAGTGTAGACGATATTGCGACTCAAGCAGTTTGTGGGCGATCCATCCGTTTCAGCTCGAAGTAATCTCATAGCTGGCCGATTTGTAACCCTTTATCTTCTGAATATGAAAGGTCAATATGCGGCTTTCATATTTTTCAATATATTGCTTGAGTTTCTTTTTGGCCTGTCGGAACCGCTTGGTTTGTAAATTTGTGATCAAAGAGCCGACATCGGTGGCCCGTCCTTCACATATAATGCTGGGGCCGTCCCCGATAAAGACCTCCCATTCCCTGGCCACGGAAATTCCAAATTCCTCTAGAAGCGGATAAAATTCATCTCTGGTATATCGACCGTAGGCCTCCTTTTGGTCGCTGATCAGGTCCCAGGTTTGGTTGAATTTGACGGTATCCTGCCTTACATCGATGGAGTAGTGATCTTTTTTACCGGTTGTGGTGAGCACCTTGGTCTTGTAATTTTTTACATAATTCATCAGTTTCGATTTCAACTCCCGATACTTCTCATTGCGCAGCGCCGCCTCCAGAAGATCCAAATCGCTGCTGGTGCTCTCGAAGATGATCTCGCTGTATGACCCGACCAATACGCACCAACCCGCCACTGCGTGCAAGCCCAGCTTGTTAATTCCGGGAATGAATTTTCTGACCATGAATTTGTTATACTCATCATTTTTTTCCGGTAGGATCTCCCAATAGTGATTCAGCTTCACAGTCATAACAAACCCTCCTAAACTGTCTTAAAGTTCAATGCCTATTCCAATATCGGATATTTCATTTTCACCGTACAGGATTAACGGAAGATCGCATGAGGACGGGTCTAGGTAGAGAAGACGCGGGCACAGGTTCCAGACAAAACGCCGGCGAATTCACAAATCAATGATAACATGCGGATCGCAACAATTCCGTCTATGGGACATAGTATAATGCGATCCAAGTCAAATTGTCAACCGGACCGGGAGTCAATATTAATATATTACTATTGATATTAAAAAGTTATATATATAAATTCGCGAACTCAGCCATTTGATGCAATGGGATGAAAAGAACATCTCGTGAAAGGGGAAACGACCATCGAAGCGCCAACCACAGGAGGTTCAAACCGTACCCGATTTTTCAACCCTGTCGTCCTCTATATCCAACCGGTCATAGATGAGGACATACTCTTCAGTAAGCCCGATGATCCCTTTGTTATGCAGTTCAGTCAACAGCCGCGAAACTTTTTCTTTGGAGGTCCCGGACATGGCGGCAATGTCTTCCACGGCAGGAGCGGGGAACACCCGGTAGCCTTCGTCGGTTACCATATCCGATTCCCTGGAAAGCTTCAGAAGGGTTTGGGCCACCCTCCCGTTGGCGTCGAGATGGGTCAATCCGCAGATCTGCTCATCCGCCTCCCGTACCCTCTGGCTCATATCGGAAAGCAGCTTCAATGCAATGGTGGGATGTTTTCTGATCTGATCGATGATGATCTCCCGGGAGATCACCAGAAATTCACATGCACCCTCCGCAACGACCGTGGCAGAACGTGGCATATCTCCGAAAATGGCCATCTCCCCAAAGAAATCGCCGGATTTGAGGACATTTAAAATGATCTCCTTGCCGTCCGGATGGGTCACGACCACCTTGACCCGGCCCTTTACAATGAGATAAACCATCTCCCCCACATCCCCCTTGCGAAGAACAACACTGCCCGTTGGGTAGCTTCGCATTTCAGAACTCGCCACCAGATTCTCAAGCTCTTCGATGGTGAGATCAGAGAAATAGGGGATGTTGATCAAAAGACGAATGACCATCATGACGACTTCCTTACGCTTACGGGTGTCACGATCGAATCAGCCACCATTCAGGCGATTCGAACAAATCCTTTGATGACGACTCCGTATGCATCGATGATTATTGTCGGGTTTCCCGCTGAAGGAAGCACCCGGGTTCAACCGACGATATAGGTTCCGGTTCCCACGGCAATAAGGATATTTTCTTCGTTATGAAACTCCATGCGGGTGACCGCCACCTTGTTGCCTGTTCTCATGATCATGCTATCGGCAAGAAAATAGGATCCGCGTCCGGGTCTTAGAAAATCAACACGCAGATCGATGGTGCCCATTTTCGTCAGTATATTTTCCGCCTCATCAACGGAGCATCCTTCCATTTTATGCAGCACCCCTAAAGAGGCGTTCATTCCACCGGCCGCATCCAGCACCGCCGATATCACGCCGCCGTGAAGGGTGCCGTGCAGATAGTTGCCCACCAGGTCGGGTTTCATATCCACCCGAACTCTAACGCTTTCTCTTTCCAGTTTCTGCACCTGAAATCCCAGAACCCGGTTGAAGGGCAATCTTGTCTCCCACATCTCCTTTAAGAACGCAAGCAGCGTGTCCAGCTCGGCCATCGGTTCTCCTGTTACCGGTATAAAGCGGGTAAGAAATCAACTACTGAGTGGAGTGGGTTGAACCCAGCGATTGCTGTAGCCGTCGTAGAACCATTTGTTGTGGAATCCCCGGCGCTGGGTAAAGACCGGATTTTCCATCCATCGGATCAACTCCTCATATGCTCTCCTGATTTTTCTAAAGTCGGAGGAATCCCCTCCCCGGTCCGGATGGTGCCGTTTGGCCTGCTTACGGTAGGCGCTCTTAATTTCTTTTTCAAACCCCGGTGTGCTGAGCACCGATTTGTTGAGCCGCAGATGAACCAGTGATGAACCGTTCACCGACGGTTTTGCCAGCACCTGGGGTTTCACGGAGGAGGCCGGTACCTGGTTTTTTTCAGCATAAGCCAGAAGATGCCGCGACGCCAGATATTTTTTCCGGGTTCTTTTTCTCTCCGACCACCAAACATTACCGAGGATATTGGCCATATGATTGAAATCGTCCGCCGGTTTCCGGGTGTGGGTTCGGGTGAAAATATAGCTGAAGATCTCTTTGGAATCAAAGGGAAGGATGTCTAAAACGATTCTCGTTTCAGTGATGTAAAAAGTTGCGTATCGCGTGTTCAGCGCCTTGAGCAATCCGGTTCTCAGGGTGAGTTTGCGTCGCAGCCGCTGGCGGCATTCCACCGAGCAATACCGGCGGCGGCGATCGGTCAGGGCAACGGCGCATGAGAGGCAGTGGCGACGGCCCTGCCGGGCGTTCCGGCTTGTCTGGAGTGATTGGGTTGCTGCCATGTCCAACGATCCGACGGGTTGACGTTATTTGTTATTCTTACGGTATGGGGGCTGGGTCCGGCTGACCCGTTCTCATCTTTTCGGCGGTGGCGTTTCGTCGAGTCGTGACAGGATCAGGCCATGAAATGCATCCGAACCCGGTGATTCAAATACCCAGCCAAGATGGGTCAGGCACTGTCCGCAAAATACCAGCCGCCAGCTGAAACCCGGAAACCAGGAAAACTCCGGAGTGGCTTTTCCGGCATATCCGCAGTCTCTCACCGATCGAAAGCATCCGATTTCATATACGACGCCGGCCGGGTTGGCAAAAATGTGGCGATGGGTGCCGTTTTTGGCCATTCGATCCGCCGGACGTGTCACGGCCTGGCGGCATTGCCGGCACAGGATATATCGCTCTTCTTCAACCTCGTGGTTGTCGGGCGTCTCAGAAGGCTGACCTCGGGCATTGCCGCCGCGGGGGCTATCCGGTGGCGCCTTTTGCCACCATCCCGGACGCGAATCATTGGCCATGTCCCTCCTCCTAATCCCGGCCGGGCTGCAGTATTCGATACACGAGGTTATCCCCAGCTGTTGTTGGTGTCCCCTGCAGGGGTCTGATGCTCCAACAGGAAGATAAACTTAAAGGTGTCGAACATGATCTCATCACCGCTTTTCAGTTTCTCCGGCATGTGGGTCGATATTTTGTCCCCGTTAAGGTGCGTTCCGTTTTTACTGCGCCGATCTTCCAGATAAAAAGCGCTACCCCGATATTCAACGGTGGCATGGGACCCTGAAACGGAATCCCGAGAGATGACGATATCGTTGTGAACCCCTCGCCCAACCTGTATCACCCGTTTGTGGAGGCTCACTGTTTTCTGGCCGGTGATATTTTGCACATCGATGAGCAGCGCCTGGGGCATGCCCACCGAAGGGGTATCCGGTGTTTCAAGGGGAGGTGCCAGGGTCACTGTACGGGCCATGGGCTCTTTGCGTCCTCCGAAATCCATAACCGTCTCTCCCACCGGAATGCCGTCGGCCTGTTTGAACTTGAACTTAAATTTGTTAAAGACGAGTTCATCTCCGTTTTTCAACTTTCGCGGCTGATATGCATTCATCTCGATGCCGTTGAGAAGTGTTTTGTTTTTGCTTCTCTGGTCCTCAAGATAGAAAAAGCCGTCGTGATACTCGATCACCGCATGGAGGCTAGAGACCGTATCCCTGTCAATCACGATATCGTTTGACGGATCGCGGCCGATTTTCATCTGGCGGCGGTCAAACTCCCTGCTACGCCAATCGGTAATACCATTGACATCCACCAGTTCCGCCCTGGGCATACCGGGAACCGGTCCGGCCGGAAGCTCGGATATATTGACGACCGCTTCGGCGGCCTTTGATGGGATCGCTTTACGGTTTATCATCAGGATGAAAATGACGATCCCGAGCAGGCCCAAAATACCGATTAGAGTCCATGCGATTAACCGGTCCGACCAACGGGAGCCTGCGGTCGGCACGATAGGAGCCGGTTTAAGCGTCCGTTTTTCCCGGGAAGAGACGACCTCCGTCAGAACCGATGTTTTAGAATCCGATCCCGCATCCCTTGCCTTCGGTTCATCCCCGAGAACGGGAAAAGGGTCTGGGGATACCTTGGGGGTGATAGTTTCCGGTTTGGTAACGTTGGTTTCCCGGGGAAGTGGCCGATGGATCGCATCCCTGATTTTATCAAAGATGGGGCGAATATCTTGATCCGAAAAGGCCCTGAAATAGGCACCTTCGGTTCGGATGGCCAGGGTCTGGATCAGGCTGAAATCCGCCTTTTCCGTAAACGCGATGCCGAAGATCCTGATCCCGGCGTACTCGCTCTCCCGAGAAAGATCCACCTTCAGCCAGCGGGATCTTTCAATGTCTTTTGTTTTATCGCCGGTATCCACGATACCGTCAGTCAACAAAATGATCACCTGCTCGGCATATTCCCGACCGTTTACCTTCAACTCGTAAATTGCCCGCTCCACCGCCGCAGGGCTGTCTGAAAACAAACCGTCGTAACGGATCGTTTTCAGATTATGCAGCAACTCCGCGCGATCCTGCAGGCGGGCCAGGCCTGTCAGAGGCTGTGCCAAACGGGCATCCCGGTCGAAAAACACCATTCCGATCCGAGTTTTTCCACCAAACCCACCTATAAAGCCGGTGACGACATCCCGGGTGAGAAATTCCGGATCGTTTCGTTTCATACTGCCCGAATTGTCCAGGACGAGAATAATGTCGATAAAGCCGTTATCTCCGGTTCCGGCGGAAGGCCTTTCTGCTGCCGCCCGACCAGGAAAAATAACGGCCTGGCATATTAAAACGGCAATCAATCCTATCCATAAAACCGGCCGCTTCATATCTTCTCCTCGGTGGGGAACAGACCCCGGCAGGGGGAATGGCGCTTTCCTTGCACCGGAGGTCATTTTTCCGCCCTAAAGACAACCTGCCCACAGTATAAGGCTCAGCCAAAGGAGTGTCAAAAGGTCGCTGTCAGAGCCCGAGGTCCCGGTTGATCAGAACGATCTTAACCCGGCCTTCGGGAAAACTCTTCTCGGTAATGGTCCAGGTGTTGCAAATTCGGTCGACGCTGCTGCACTCCTCGCAGACCGCAGTCGAGGTGCAGGGTGTCTTTTTATCCAGGCGCATGGCATTGGCGGGGGCGACATACCGCTTCATGCGGATCATTGCATCCTCAAGATCCGGCACCAGCTTGTTTCGTCCCACGAGGATCACCACCGATCTGGGACCGAAAGTGATGGCGCCCACGCGGTTGCCGATCATGTCCAGGTTCACCAGTTGTCCCGATTCGGTGACCGCATTGGTGCCGGTGATAAACAGATCGACCATCAGGGACTGCCGTCGTCGCTCCATACTCTCCTCGGGGCTAAGATCCCTGGCATAGGTATCCAGGATCTCAAACCGACTGTCCTTTTTTAAGACATTGTACAACCCTGTGGCAATGTAGGTCATGGAGCCGCCCCATGAGATGCTATGCGGGTTTTCAGAAGCTATGATCTCCTCTAGAACGATGTGTTGCGCCGCATCGACATCATCGGCAATAAACACCTTGAACCGGTTCTTTTCAAGCATCTCTTTAACCTGTTCGAGCCGGATCTGCCACCAGTTTTCAACGGGTTTTTCCATTTTTATCTCCATTCGTTAGCGCCTGCTACAAAAGGTTTCTGTTTGGTAACGGTCCCCTGCATCCACCTTATATGATCCAATCCGGTTTGGATTGAAACGACGGTTCTGCCGTTCCGGTACCGATGGATGGCAATAACGGCTACTTCATCGTCTCCAGGAGGTCGACGGTTGCGGTTAGTTCCGCATACGCGCCTTCTAGTGATGCCATAAAAGCGCCGTGAACCTTTTCGGCCGGGATGACCCGATGATCGAAAATCAGGTCCCGGGTGGCACAGGCATCATGCACCACGGTACAGGACAGCCCCATATCATTGGCCGCCCGTGTGGTAGCGTCGATGCACATGTGGCTCATCGCCCCTGAAACCACCACTTTTTCGACACCGGCCGCCTCAATTTCCGCGGCAAGGTTGGTTTCACGGAAACTGTTGGGAAAATGCTTTTGAATGATCGTCTCACCTTCAAGCGGTTTGATGCAATCATGAATCATAGCCCCTTTGGTATTCGGAAGGAAAAAGGTGGCGCCCGGCTGAATGGAAATATGCTGAATGTGGAACGTCGGCCAATCTTTTTCCCTGAAAAAGGACAAAAGCCGTCCCGCTTTCTCACCCGCCTTTTCCATGCCCGTTAGTTCCATGTTGCCGCCGGGGAAATAATCGTACTGGATGTCCACAAGAATCAATCCTGTTTTCATGAAAACTCCTTTTGCTGTAGGCCTCCGGGCTGATCCATGTCAATCGTTCAACCATATCATCATCCTGCCGTCAACGAAATCTTGAGCGGGCGCTCCCCGTCGGCCAAACCTGCACAAAGCAAGGCAAGGCTGCTGACAAACCCCATGAAGTCAAGTATAACGGTTACTGGAAAATCGAACCCAATCCTTATCTGGAGGATCTCCAAAGGGACATCGTTACCCATAGCGGTCTATGGCTGACAAAATCAATCCCGCTTACATGACCCACCAGATTGCCGATATTGGGAAAAAAGAAAATCAGGTTCAATATCACATCACCAGCCTGAAACCGATCAGACCGGCAAACTAAAGATTACATCGAAGATAAGATCATCGACATCGACCGAACGGTGAAACCGGTTCCGCATTGAACCAGGCCCTGTATTCCAATGATCTTTCACAGAACTGGCGGCCCTAAAATGCTTCCGGTTGAGCATGGCGATCAGGATTGACAATTCCACTTTCCACCGGATATGGTGGCATCTTATCGTTCACACCAATCAACCCCATTCATCTGAAAGGAGGAGGGAAATGGATCTGTACACCGCCATCAGGGAAAGAAGAAGCTGCCGCACCTATTCACCCGAACCGATTGATGAAGAGGTGGTCGGAAAAATACTTGACGCCGCCGTTTGGGCCCCCTCCCCTCTGAATACACAGCCCTGGGAGTTTATCGTGATCACCCGCGAGGATGTAAAGGAGGAGATCATCGCTGCAGCGGAACGCTGCTGCGGGTGGGCCATCGATAAAAGCGGGTGGAACTGGCTCTCCGGGTACAAGATGGATTTTTTGCGCCCGGTACCCGTAATGGTGGCCGTCGTGGGGAATCCGGCCAAAACCGGGGTGGATCAGTTCATGGAAAACGGCAGCACCGCCTATCAGCATGCCTGTGCGGCAGCCATTCAGAATATGCAGCTGGCCGCCCATGCCGAAGGTCTGGGAAGCCTCTGGTTCACCTTCTACCATCGAGAGGAGATGAAGAAGATACTCGACATCAAGGCGTCCCGGGAGATCATAGCGCTGGTCTGTCTTGGTAAATCCACCGGAGAACCAACACGGACGCCCCGAAAGAGCGCCGCGGATAAAACAACCTACATCAAATAGGAGGCCCTATTTTTTTCTGGCTACCAGCGACGCCGATACATCGGTCTCTGTGGGATCTCCGCCCTCTTTTTCCTCGTAAAAGAGTATTCTTAGAGATGAGAAGGCATAGAGCAGCTCGTTTTCTTCCAGTAGAAAATCTTTGCGGATGGGATGGCCCTTTTCACCGGTTTTTTCCGTGTAGGTCTCGAAGATCAGGACACCGCCTGGTTTGAGGCTTTCGATCATGCCGGGGAAGAGCCTGCGGTTTAGATAACGAATATTGACGATGAGATCGTACCGGGTCCGGGGCAGGGTGTAGGTGTCGAGATCACAACAATGGGTGCGAATCCGTGAATCGCTCCCTTTTAGGGCGCGGATGGCCACATCGGAGATATCCAATGCATCCACCTTATGCCCCTTTTCAGCCAGGAAAATGGCATTCCGGCCAGGTCCGGCTGCGATGTCCAGCGCGCGGCCGGGCCGGACGAGCACGTGGTAGCGCGTCACGATACCGGAAGGGGACCGCGGATAGTCCCCTGTCCGGTATTTTTCGTTCCATCGGGTGCGGTCCTCTTTCATGGTAACCCCCTATGAAAGGGTAATCCCCGGCAACAGGGCCTGCCACCCCAGTACCGTCATCTCCCTTAAGACCCATTTTTGGGACTACCGCCCGACGGTAGCGGTTTTACACCAGCCCCTGATCCATCATGGAGTCTACAACCTTGATAAATCCAGCAATATTGGCGCCGGCCACGTAGTTGCCCGCTGCCCCGTATTGCTCCCCTGCCTCCAGGCAGGTCTTGTGAATATTCTTCATGATGGTCCGGAGCCGGTCGTCTACCTCCTCCCGGCTCCAGTGCAGCCGCATGCTGTTCTGGGTCATCTCGAGCCCCGATACGGAAACACCGCCGGCGTTGGCCGCCTTGCCCGGGCCGTAGAGCATGCCCTGATCCAGGAACAGATCCACCCCCTCGGGCATGGTGGGCATGTTCGCCCCCTCGCTCACCGCCATGACCCCGTTGTTCACAAGATTCTGTGCATCCTTTCCGTTGATCTCGTTCTGTGTGGCACTGGGAAAAGCGCAATCCGCTTTGTGGTCCCACAGCGGGTTGTGGTCGGCGGCGGGATCCACCGGTGTGTACACGGCGTCCGGATACTTCTCCACATACTCCTCCATCCGGCCCCTGCGCATATTCTTGAGCATCTTCACATAGGCCAGCTTGCTTCGGTCGATCCCGCTTTCGTCATAAACATACCCGGCGGAATCGGAAAGGGTCACCACCTTGGCTCCCAGATCCAAAAGCTTTTCGGTGGTAAACTGCGCCACGTTGCCCGATCCGGATACCAGGCAGACCTTATCAGCGAGCGTCTGATTACGGGTGGCCAGCATCTCCGCTGCAAAATATACGCAACCGTAACCGGTGGCTTCCGGCCGGATGAGGCTGCCGCCCCAGTTGAGGCTTTTTCCGGTGAGCACGCCGGTAAACTCGTTGGTCAGTTTCTTATACATCCCGAACAGATAGCCGATCTCCCGTGCGCCGACCCCGATATCCCCTGCCGGAACATCCGTATCGGGCCCGATATGCCGGTAGAGCTCAGCCATAAAACTCTGGCAGAACCGCATCACTTCGTTGTCCGATTTTCCTTTGGGGTCGAAATCGGAGCCGCCTTTTCCCCCTCCCATGGGCAGTGTGGTGAGGGCGTTTTTAAAGACCTGCTCGAAGGCGAGAAATTTGAGGATACTCAAATTCACGGACGGGTGGAACCGGAGTCCTCCTTTGTAGGGTCCGATGGCGCTGTTCATCTCGATGCGGAATCCCCGGTTGACGTGATAACCACCGCGGTCATCCATCCAGGGCACCCGGAACATGATCACGCGCTCGGGTTCCACGAGTCGTTCCAGTATCCGGGTTTCCCGGTAAACCGGATTCTGGTCCAGCACCGGTTTGACCGACTCCATCACCTCCCCCACCGCCTGGTGGAATTCCCGCTCGTTGGGGTCCCTATCCGTAACTGTCTGCATAATGTCCGTCATCCCTGCCTCCCGTATGAATGAAAGCACCCGGCCAGAACCCGCCGGGCAACGTTATGCCCCGCAATGGAGCTGATTGTTAAAATCCTTCAATAACGGCACTTCGGCAACTGCGAGCATCAAATCTCAAACATCACTTTCACCCGGATCTGTCAAGACATAACTGACGATCGGGACACAAAATTTGACATTTCATAACAATTAGGAATAACAGGATATCTTTCCACGCATCGCATCAGTAGGAAATCCGCTTTAGGGTCCTGCGGCTTCTGCGCTCCGATGGGGCAGCATCAGCGGCAAAGTCACTGTGAAGATGGAACCATGCTGCTCTTTACTCTCCACGGAGATGCCTCCCCCGTGAGCCATGGCGACGGCACGGGCCAGGCTCAACCCCAGGCCGGTGCCCCCTTCTGTTCTGCTTTGATCACACCTGAAAAATCTTTCAAAAATGTGGGGCTTGTCATCGGCTCGGATGCCGATTCCCGAATCGGAAACGGTGAGCTGAAGTCCGTCGGAATCGCTGGAAAGAGACAAGGTGACATGGCCGGATGCAGGTGTGTATTTAATGGCGTTGTCCAATAGATTGGCCACCAAGCGCTGCAGCATGCGGACATCCCCCTGGCAAGTACACCTTTCCCCGATTTGGGAAAAGAGTGAAATGTTCTTGTCCTCGGCAATCACGCGAAACAACGCTTCCGCCTCCCGTGCCACAGAAGTCATATCGACCCGTTCTCGTGCCAGGCTGCCCACACCGGCCTCTGTTTTTGAAATGAGCAGCATGGTGTTGATCATGTCCAGAAGTCTATCGCACTCCTCGATGGTACTGGCCGTCAGATCCTCATAGGCACCGAGTGTGCGGTCGGTGGTCAATGTGACCTCGGCAAGGCCCCGTATTCGGGTGATGGGGCTTTTCAGATCGTGGGCGATATTGTCGCTCATCTCCTTGATGCCAGTGACCAGACGCTGGATCCGGTCCAGCATTCGGTTGAAGGTAACGGCCAGTTGGTCCACCTCGTCCCCTCTTCCCGCCACCGGCACCCGGTTTTCCAGGGCGCCCTCCGAAATATCACGGGCCGTCCGGGTCACGGTTGCCACCCCGGACAACGCCCGCCGGGCCATGAACCAGCCGATAAGTGCGGAAAGGAGGATCAAAAACGTCATGCTCCCCACAAAAATTCGATTGAAAGCGTCGATAAAACGGCTGTTGTGCTCCAGCGCCTGCCCCAGCTGCAGGATGATGGTGGAGCTGATGAAATCGTATTGAACCCGAATTTTCTGCTTACGCTCCGGAATCTCAATGGTCACCCTGACAGGGTGCTCGCCGCCTAACATTCGCTGTACCACAGCGCGGTCCACCGGGATGTTCTGCCAGTAGGACATGTTGGATGAGGAAAAGGCCACACCGCTCAGATGAAGAAAACGAAAAAAGATCTTCTTCTCCCCTGCGGCTTGGGCTTCCAGTATCGCAGCCCGTTTAACGCCCTCGATCCCTCTGACGGCAAAAAGGGTGGAAAACCGGTTTGTCTGCTCGGTGAGCTCCTTGTCGGTCCGTTCCTGAAACACGGCGGTAATGAGCAGATAGAAAAAAAGAAATGCGGCGCAGGAGGAGAGGGTGAACACCGTGGCATACCAAAGCGTCAGACGGAATGCCAGTGTGTGCCGCTGCTCAAACAGCTTCTTTAAGGACATATCCCGCTCCACGTACGGTATGAATCAACTTGGTGGGAAACCCTTTGTCCACCTTGTCCCGCAGGCGGCAGATTCTGGCCTCCACGACGTTGGTCATGGGATCGAAATGGTAGTCCCACACGTGCTCCATGATCATGGTTTTGGACACGACCCTTCCGCTGTTACGCATGAGGTATTCTAAAAGTGAGAATTCCAAAGGCTGCAGTTCGATCCGCCGCCCCTCCCGGACCACCTCCCGGGAGAGCAGATCCATGGTCAGACCTGCCGTTTTCAACCGGGTGGCTTCCGATCCCCCCCCGGCCCTTCTGAGAAGTGCCTGTATCCGCGCCAGAAGCTCGGTAAAGGCGAATGGTTTGGTGAGATAATCGTCGCTTCCCGTCTGCAACCCCTTGACCCTGTCGTCAATGGAATCTTTTGCGCTCAGGATAATGACCGGCGTTTCGACCTTCTCCTTGCGGAGGGCTTCGATAAGGGCCAACCCATCGATTTCCGGCAGCATGATATCCACAACCGCCGCATCATAGGGTTCGGTCATCGCAAGGTCGAGTCCCCTTAGTCCGTCGGATGCGTGATCTACCGCAAAACCGGCGGCTTTGAGCCCCTTGATAATAAACGAGGCGATCTTGAGATCGTCCTCTACCAGAAGAATTCTCATGGGGGTGTGTTCCCTTCCCGTCAAAATAAGCCAGGTGATATCCTATACAGGAAAAAGGCGCAGATACATTTCGCGCAGTCGCCTGAAAAGGGCGGGGCCGTACTTTCCGATGAGAATAAGGGCGATAATTCCAATCACGGGAATTATGATGGTCTCGGGGGGTCACTGCTCCCCGACATTGATCGGCAGGAAGGTACCGTGGGCATCCATCTGTTTGCTCCTTTTTAATGCAACGTCACGATCCAGTAATAACGGGACCAGTATAGCGCATTATCCAGACGAGTGGAACCTTTCCTTTGCCGGTCGGTCAGGGAGAGAGCAATTTGAGATATCCGCCGATCATATCCGCAGAGCGGGTGATCTTCTCTCCAGCACCTGGCCGAAGGAGTCCCTTTCGTTTGAAAATCGCAAGGGCGTTTTCAAAATAGGCGTTGGAGATCGCTTCCTTCCGCTGAATCCCGCCCTTTTTATACATCCGGTGTCCAAGGGACCGGATCGATTTCAACCGCTCTTTCTGCCTGAATCCCCCGGGATCGGCGGCATCGATCCCCTTGACAACGATCCAGTAGGATTCCAGAAAAGGCAACAGAAACGCGGCAAACCGCTTTATTTCCCTGAACCCTTTTGATGAGTTGAGGGAAAACGTATCGGGAAGGGTGGGAT
>Ga0066187_1000167_pt1 | contig 27035 bp, 22 predicted proteins | sample WorMetexBAHAMAS1_FD_58706 | JGI IMG/M metagenome (GOLD analysis project Ga0066187, IMG submission 58706) | Marine gutless worms symbiont microbial communities from Max Planck institute for Marine Microbiology, Germany - Inanidrilus exumae... | ecosystem: Host-associated > Annelida > Digestive...
CAAACTTAACCCCTTTTAGGGGTGACACAAAGCCCTGCCCTCCGGGTAGGGATTCTTTACAAAAAGGGGATTGGAAAACCGGTTTAAAGTATTTGCATCGGTCAGCTGAGCAAGGCTGTGAATTAGCATACGGAGATATAGGATCAATCCTATACACTGAAAAAAACATGATAGATGAAGCTGTGCGGTGGTTTAGAAAAGCCGAAGAAGAAAACTGTCTCTTAGCTCCAGCTGCATACTATTATGGACTCATTTTAAATCTTGAAAAAAACGAATGGCGCCAAAGCCTAAAATACTTTCAAAAGTCTGCAGAGGAAGGATTTGATTTGGCATACGGAGACTTAGGGTCCGCTTTATATCTTGAAAAAGGCGACATAGATGAGGCGGAAAAGTGGTTTAAAAAAGCTGAAGCGGCAGGTTGTCTATTAGCGCCAAGTGCATATGACTACGGGATGCTTTTGATTGAGGAAAGGGGAGATACAGAGAGAGGGAAACGCTATTTAGACAAGGCTGCTGAAGACGGGTATTAAAATTTTTTGGACATTAATTTCATTTTTCCAGGTACCGGCATAAATCCCCAGTCGATACAATATGCGCGAACCCAAATGCCAGATTTTTCAATGTTGATAGATGAAGCTCCTCATTCACTGTTGCAGTTCCATCTGAAACGAAAAATACTCGAAAATCCCGAACAAACGCATCCCTTGCGGTTGTTTCACAGCAACAGTTTGTAAGCACACCGGTGATAATAAGCTCATCAACCTTTATTGATCTCAGGCTCTCTTCAAGCCCAGTACCATGAAAAGCACTGTAGCGGTTCTTATCAAGAATCCCATCAGCTTCAGGAGGATTTAATCCTTTGATAAGTTCCCAATCCTTTGATCCGTACTGAATTAAATCCCCCCACCATTTAACAAGCATTCCACCATCTTTTGAAATATCCCTGTGCCCGTGCCTGGTATAAACCACTCTCATACCTCTTGACCAACAACACTCTATAAGAGACAAGACATTGCCCAAAATCGGTGCTGCCAACGAAAGGAAATATTGCTGCATATCAATGACAAGCAGTGCACACCTGTTGGGTTTCGGCCATTCAGGACGGATATTGTATTCCTTAATTTCCGCAAGATAATCTGACGACATCATCAACTCCGTTAAGAATTCTCATTTGGGCTTCATGATACCGATTAGAAATGGTTTCGGTCAAGCGCTGATCTATTTGATGCATAGATTTTCATTTATGCAAATCCCAATTGTGGTATGTTACTCGAAAATAGACACCCACAAGGGATTAGACAGCAATGCTTAAAAACACATTCCTCCACATTCCAGGCGTTGGAAAATTAACTGAACAGCGGTTTTGGGATTCTGGTATCCTATTATGGGATCAATTTCCCAGTAATGATTCTATTCGCATGACACCTGCAAAGATGGATACAATTACCGCTTGCCTTGATGAATCGCGTCGGAATTTGGATTCACGAAATCCAAGATATTTCTCGGAACTTTTGCCGGCGAACCAGCATTGGCGGTTTTTCCCTGAATTCAGGGACTCCGTCGCGTACCTTGATATCGAGACGACGGGGCTGGGTAGCTGGAACAATGCAATCACAACCATCGCTCTATATGACGGAAATTCAATCCGCCACTATGTCAACGGACAGAACCTGGATGATTTTGTAAACGACGTCAAAAAATATAAGATCCTCGTCACGTACAACGGCAAAACTTTCGATGTTCCGTTTATCGAGAGTTATTTCGGGATCTCGCTAAATCATGCCCATATCGATCTGAGGTATATCCTCAGCAGTCTCGGATACAAAGGCGGCCTCAAATACTGTGAATTTCAACTTGGAATGGATAGGGGAGGGTTGTCAGATATTGATGGATATTTCGCAGTCTTACTTTGGAAAGATTATCAGAAAAGTGGGAATCAAGAGGCGCTTGAAACACTGCTGGCATATAATATTCAAGATGTGCTGAATCTCGAGGCGTTAATGGTGACCGCGTACAACTTAAAAATGAAGGAAACACCGTTTTATGCCACCCAATTACCGGAACCGGAATTAATCGAAAATCCCTTTCAGGCAGATGTCAGAATTATTGACAGGATCAAGGGAGAGGTGAGGTTTGAGCATGGGAATTTCTGGTGATCGGCAGGGGAGGGCGGTTTAATATTAAGGTCAGAGACCGCTCTTTTAATCAGTCAATTTAAAAAGAATATCTTAAGAATTACAAGAGGATGATAGGTACAACAACATGGCAGTTATGTTTCGTTTCGAGCCCCTGTTTTCGGCGAATGTTTATCGACCATGTCGCTACTTCTAATGAAAATTAGTTGGCACAAGATGTTTGGATCATATTAAATTCCGGAATGCACATCGATCCTTTCCATATCAAATGCAAGTTTCCATAGAAAGCAGCTTTTCCCGATTCATTCGCCGAAGGTCGGTCGGCGAGCTATCCGCAATCACTTCATTGAGAATCTGGCTGGTTCCCGAGATGCTGACGGCCACGCTTGCTGCAGTGGGCACAACCGCCGTTGCTGCTGAAATGCTCATCCTGCCAGCATACCCGGCCCATGAGATCTCCTCAAGGTGTTTTTGCAAAATAGGATTGGCGGAATAGACATCCACTCCGAACTGTTTGGCATACTCCCGCTTGGTTTTCGAAAAGCCGATTGCGGATTCAAGTCTTGAATCTTCCAGATCGCTGGCCTTGCTGCCAAATAGCGATTCTCCCACCCTGTAAAAGGCCTTTCCAACGCCGGACACAGCCCCCTCCAACGTATCGATGGGGCTAAGAATAAGATCAACGGTTCCTTCCACGACATCTTCCCCGGCCTCCAGCATAGCCTTGTTGAATTCGTCTGTCGTTTTCACCTTTTTCATGTTGGCAATCGCGTGGATTTCAGAAATTCGTTTTTGGAGCAAAGCTGTTGACGCGGCTTCCATCTTTCCATATCGCGAATAAATTGTGTATATGTTGATATAGCCGTCGTTCTCGACCGTTTCATCTACCCTGTGATAGGGTCCTTTCAACCAATCCATGGGCAAAACCTTGGACGCACTGAGTGTCGGAGGAGCTTCAAATGCTTCCCCGGCATTCAAAACAGTGACAGTTCCCGGGTACGCCATAACAAAGTATAACGATAAAGCCAAATAGTAGAAAAGGGATTTTCTTTTCTTATATATATGCATGATTATTCTTCCTTTCTCAAATGCTCAATTTGAGTATGAGAATACGCCGTCAAGGCTCAACCTCTCTTTGCCGTTGTTTTTTAATCGTTTCCAAAAATCGATTTCCCATTGCTTGCGTTGGTATATATTGCGTCATTTGTGTGGCAATGGGTTCGGCTTCGTTCAGACGCTGTCGCTGAATATAAAATAAAGTTAAAGCGTAAAGGTACTCCGGGTGTTTCGGCTCAATTGCCAAGGCTTTCTTCAATGCCTTTTCTGCATCACTATCTTGTTTCAGCTGCTGATGAAGCAATCCGAGATTGTAGTGAATTCTTGAGCGATGAGGGAGTCCTCCAGCCGCCTTCTGGAGGTGAGTTACAGCCGATTTAGGGTCATTCATTTCTACAAGCAAAAGACCGAGTGAGTAATGGACGTCATATTGATCAGGATGTGATTTCACCACTTCACGGAGCAGCATTTCTGCCTGACTGTTATTTCCTTTCCGGTTGTAGAGCATCGCCAAGTTTACCTTGGAGGGATAGAATTGTTCGTCAATATCAATGGCTTTTTGGTAGTGTTCTACCGCGCAGTCTATTTTCCCCGTTTCGGCACACAAATTTCCCAAATTATGTCGGGATGGAGCAAAATCGGCTGTTCTTTCCATGACATTCTGATACTGGGAAAGCGCTTTTTCAAATTGCTTTCGTGTTTTAGCGGGCCATTTGTCTTCGGACACGGAAACGAGCTGTCTTGCGGCCTCGATCCGAACGGCTTTAACAGGGTCATACAGCAATGGTGTCAACAGGTCCATTCGCTCGTCCGGATCCGTAGCATTCAGGTTTTGAATTGCTGTATGACGCATGAGGGAGGCCTCGTCTGTGAGCGAACGAACGAGAGCAGCCCGGCTTTTTTTACTTTTGTAGCCACTCAGTTGAGATAGAGCCGTTGCACGTACTATGCTTGGATACAATCGATCATCGACCAGACGGATGTGCCCGTCCAAGGCTTTGATCTCCCTGTGCCGACCTTCAGCCAAAACAGTTCCGTAATGAGGGCGCTTCCTCTGACCGTACCACTTGGTGATGGTGTCCACGGACCATTGGGCGGTTTTATCGATGTGACAGCGGTTGCAGGCATTGGGTGTATCCAGAGTGACGGTCAGATCGGGACGGGGTATACGGAAACTGTGGTCCGGCCGATAATCGATGACCATGTAGTTACGACCGGGCATATGGCACTGCTCGCAAAGGGCTCCGCTGCCTACTGCAAATAGAACATCCCCTGCTTTGTTTTGAATCGGCTCTCCGGTTTCATGCTCCTTTTTATGGAAATGGTGGTCTTTGGTGTCGTATACAGCGCCTTTGTGGCACTGAAGACACAATGCATTTCCCTCTTTGATACGGTTGCCTGTATGGACATCGTGGCAGTCGCTGCAGCGGACGTTTCTGTCATACATCTTGCTTTGCATAAATGACCCGTAAACATATACCTCCTCAAGTATCTGCCCATCTGCGTGATACATCCCTTCGCTGAGTAGCTGCGGGATCCCGTAATCGAGGAAATCAACATGCCGGTGAATATTGTCATCAAGGGACATGCGCCGTGAGTGGCACGGTGCGCACAGCTCGATCTGCTGCTGAGAGGTCATGCCGGATGTCTGAACCGTCAGACCGTAATTGTCCACCGCCGGTCGGCCCATTTCAGGCAGCTCCGCCCAGCGTACGTGCTCGGAACCCGGCCCGTGGCAAGCCTCGCAGCCCACACTGATCTCCGACCACTGGGTTTGGTAGGTGTCCGACGACAGGTCGTAGTTTTTCCGCAGATCCGTGGAGTGGCACTCGGCACACATACCGTTCCAGTTCTGGGCCTGGTTGGTCCAGTAAAGCCAATCACCGGGATCGATCTGCCGATCTGGATACAGATGGTACCAACGCTTTTGTTTCACATCCCAGGCAATGGGGAGGCACTGAAGGCGTCCGCCGGGAAACGGTACCAGATATTGCTGGAGAGGCTGCCAGCCGAAGGTATGAGTGATTTGGAAATGTTCCATCGCTCCCTCGGGCCCCTGAGTATACACGAAATACTTCCCGTCTTTTCTATAAAACTTCGACGTTACACCGAACTGTTCAAATTCGACGTCGTTAAAATCCCCCAGCACAGTTTCCGCTGTAGCCGGGGCCATGGCCCATCGATGATGGGATTGCTCCCATTTATCGAACTCCGCCTTGTGGCAGGATCGGCATTGGCCGCTGCCCACGAACGCTGCTTCGGTTTTCAACCCGGAAACAAGCCTCCTGTCCATCTGCCGCCTTTCCACTAATAGATACAGTGGAATCGACAATATGATGACCACCATGGCGACTAGACCGGTTATTTTCCAAGCTGTCATTGAAGGTTCGTCCATCGGCAAAATATTTTGTTTATATCGCCTATATCGATTATCTGGCAGAAATAACCTGATCCACCCTAAATCCGCTCCGTTTAATTAATCGGCCGGTGTTCACATAAATCACATTATTTTCGATGGTTATGGGAAAAATATCCAAAGCACGAGGGGCCGGCGATTGGAGGACCTCACCCTTGATGTTGAAAGTCGAAGAATGACAAGGGCACTCGAATTGTTTTTTTTCTTCATTCCAAGGCACGGTGCAGCCCAGGTGCGTACAGCGCCGATGAATGGCCAGAAATCCGCCGTTCGCTAAACGTGCCAAATAAAAATGCCCGCGGGGAAATGCCGTAACCGAATTGGGTAAAAAACCCGCCACAGAACCGACGGCCATCACCGTACCGAATACCCCGGATGGTATCGAACTGCGCCTATCTTTTAAAAAGGACCACACCACCCAGATCAATTCAGCAAAAGCAACCGCAGCGAGACCCAACCACATTTTCAAGAATAATTTTCTCCGCGGCATTTGCGCTTCGTCGATCTGGTTATCGTTTTGTTTTCTTATCATAGCTTAAATGGGGGATACTAAATTTACCACGGAACCGTTAGCACCATACCCTCTCCCCGAAACCATAAATTCACAAGCGTCAGTATGGCGAAGGACGTTATCAGTAGCACGAATACGGCCTGCACCCTCTCATTGAATGAAGCTGCATGTCTTTTTTTCAGCATTTGTGTGAAAACAATGACAATGACAACAAACAGCACAACCGGTAAAATACCATTGGTGATAACGGGCGAGATGCCCGCCACGAGCGAACCGGGTCCCATCAGCCATTCGTCTAACAGGATCAATGCCGGGATTATGACCAACGCGAGGACAACCGCATTGACAGCGGTCCTTCGACCGGTCGGCGAGGCGAACCACACGCCTTTTGTATCGGTATCGTATGGTAGATAAGGGATTGCCAGAAACGCTGTCACCAAAAGAATCGGGAGGATGCAAACCGCAAAAACGGGATGCAAATGCATCAGCATTTCCTGGAATCCCGCGAAATACCAGGGCGCTTTGGTGGGATTGGGGCTCAACCCCGGATTGGCCGGATCGGCCAGTGGCGCGTTCATGATGATAGACCACAACAATACGGCAGCAATGAGTACGGTCGCGACAACCACTTCCCTCAAAATTAAATGGGGAATCGTGGCAACACGGACCGGTCGCTCCACAGGACTTTGATCCGGCTGTCTGGGAATGACAAGCCCCCCGGATTTTCGGACTCGCCAGAAATGGAAAGCCATCATAACAATTAGCAGCACCGGTACGACTGCTGTATGAACGGCGAAAAACATGCGCAATGTGCCGGGTCCGATGTCTGATCCGACGCGAATTGAGTTTTGAAGCAAGGCGCCGATCCATGGTATGTATTCCAACATGCCGGTGGATACGGTCACAGCCCAGTAAGCCAATTGATCCCAGGGAAGCAGGTAGCCGGTAAAATTAGAAACCAGAACCATCAGGAACAAGCAGATTCCGATGATCCAGTTAAACTGTCGTGGCGGATGAAACGCACCGGTTAAAAATACCCGAAGCATGTGCAGCAGCATTATCAGTACCAGCAGGTTCGCGCACCAGTGGTGCAGATTTCGAATCAATCTTCCAAAGGGCACTAAATGAATTAAGGCTTGAACCGATGCATAGGCGGCCACCGGTGTCGGTTCGTAGACGAACTTCAGCATCACGCCGGTGATGAATTGAATCAACACCAAAACGGCGGCCATTCCACCCAGCCCAAACGTCAGCGTAAAACGAAGTGTCTCTTGGGGCACCGTCGACGGACGAAAATGGAAAACCAGATTGCGGATCAGATATCGTTTTCGCTCCTTTTCGGTTTGAGGGACAACTGGATCGGAGATAATCGATGAGCGAATGCGTCTAAAAAACCCTATATCCGTTGGTGAATTATCAGCCATGTTTATGAAAACTTCTGACCTCTGTACCCGGCTTTTCGTATGGTATAATCGGGTAGTTTGACCGGTGGCGGTGAAATTTCAATATGATTGATACTGGTAAAGGGAATGATCAATAAGCTGTCATCTTTTTCCACGACGAGATGATGGCATCAAAGGCTTCTTTGATGATTTGGTCAATACGTTGTTGATATTCCTCTTTTTCCCCTGACCTTTCATATTCCAATGTCTGTTTGGCACCGTCATTATAATGAATCGTCAACAATCCTCTTTTTTCGTTATTCAATTTTCCAATCCTTCCTGTTAGATGGAGTCTATTTCCCATAGAGGGTTTGCATAAAGCAGGGGGAAACGCGGGACGGATGGCTTCGGGTCAAAATGAAGCTTATTTTCTATTAAAGCAAGCCCTCCAGCCATTTCACCGCCTCTTCTTCTGAGTAAAAGATCTTTGTTGTTGTCATTGGGAAAATAAAATCCTGCTCGATTTCCGTGGCTTTATGTGCAATCTCTGAACCCACGACTTCGGCGAAGGCCGTAAACGCGTTTTCCAGGCCATCCAATCCGTACATCAACAGATCCTGCGCGACTGAAATGCCACGGTTTCGAATTATGAGTAGTGGTATTCTCGCTTCCGTCCATTCAATTTTCTGTGCCAACAATTCTGCAGCATCTCTTTTCGTTATCTCGATCCCTTCCTTAAAACGGATTTCCAAAATACCGTCCTCTCGCAACAGCATCATACCGGTTCTGTGGTTGAATATATTTTGAGTTTCCATATCGCTAATCCCTTCCACAAACAGTTAAGATCTCTGCCACCCTTTCAGTACTGTAGTTTTAGGTGGCGGATTCATCGGAGACAGTTGCCGGTACCCCGGATGTTCTATATGAAGACATCGGCTTCTAGCATCTGTCAAGCCCTTTAAAAAATTGGGATCGTGCCAGGTCTTAACCGTTTTTGGAGATGCATCAGGCCCGAAGCATCGGCGCATGAGGGCTGCCACCGAATCTTGGAATGTTCGATTTCCGTATTCATCTGCAAATACCGTCAAGGTGCAGACGTCGAGCTTTGACCTTAAGCTTTGAAGCCATCGCGCCGCTTGATTGACCACCGCTTGCGGATCGTTTGCTTTCGCATCAGTGGTTAGTTTTTTAAATAGAAACGCTTCACTGGTTTTGATCAGTATTTTTCTGTTGTTCCTCCAAGCCCGTATCCTGTGAAAATATCGGTGAGCGGCAATCGATAATGCGGCAACAACCGCAAGTAGGATTATCCATCCGCGCCATGAAAAATGCCTTTTCGGTTGAATATCCTTTTTCCTTATCTCTTCAGAAATGTTGGTAAATGCCGGATTCGGTGCAACCCGGATAGAATGTTCCGGAAAGCGGATTTGCTTCAACGCCTTTGCCTTTAAATCAAACCAGGGGATAACCAGCCCCGGAAGTGTAATATCACCTTCACGCTCACAGACATAGACAACGGTTTCGATGCGTTCTCCGACGATGTCGCCGCGATAAGTTTTATCCTGTATTTGGGGGGATTTTGGATAAATGGCTACACCTTCCACAGGTTCAAACCGCAGCGGCGGAAATCCCATGCCCAGCACATCGGGCGCACGAAGTGAGATCGTGCGCGTGATCGCGTCTCCGACGTGCACAGTCGTCTGATTCGGATTCCACTTTTCTACGGCTTCCATTTTCGTTGTTGAAACCAACGTTGCCAAACCCTCTGCACCAGTCGGGAGCTTGGCGGTTACTTGGAACGCCCTGGTGCTTGCCTCCAATTGAAGCCAGGTGCCGTCACCTTCCGGCAGATTGGCCCGAATCGTGATGGGCGGGATCGTGTGAGCATGGGTCCGGTGTGGATAGAATGCAAAACTGTATGCCCATGTCGTATAGGCAATACCGTCCTTTTCTTCGCTGCCGTAAACCGGCCGTCCTGGAATATGTAAAAGAATACCCCCTGATACTTCCGGTATGATAAATTGGGGTGATCCCTTTGGACGCCCTGAAAGAGAGAGGGTTACATAAAAGGGCACCTTTTGACCGATCCAAACCGGTTCGCCCGGGGACCCGGTTGCACGAGCGCGCAGACGTGGCGGATCTGTTTCCCCCGCAGCCGAAGACGCGGAAAAAAAGAGTATAAGAACGGATACAAAAAGTCGCAGAGACCCAAGGTCTAAAAGTCCAAACCTCTTGGAAGAAGCAGGATATTGTGACGCTTTGACTTTTCGACCCATAGACTTTTTTACCTTATTCATTTGCCATTTTCCGATATTGATACGCGAATTTTATTCGTAAAAAGTCGGCAGGATTTGTCTGCACTCTGCGCAGCCACAGGGCACGAAGGGCCTTGTCGTCGAGTTCCTCTCCGGTCCCGGCCACGGTCTCTGTGTTGGCATCCTCCCTGTTCTTTGCCCGATCATCGAAAACGATCTCGTCAGGTTCGTCGTCCTGCCCCATGCCTTTTTGGCTTTCCGCATCGTCAGGGGGTGTTAGTCTTGCCAGGCGGGCCTGTGCAAGATTCAAGTTTTCTGCTGCTGCTTTCCACTTCGGGCGTTCTTGCAGCACCTGTTGGTAACTCTTGATCGCTTCTTCGTATTCACCGAGAAGCATGAGTGCATTGCCTCGGTTGAACATTCCCTCTGCTGTGCCTGTTCGGCCAAACGTTGCTGCCGCTTTCTCGAATTCGCCCGCCCGGTACCAGGCTGTCCCTTGTCGGGCCGGTGATGTAAAAAGTGCGGCGGATTCGGTAAATTTGCCTTCGTTGAATAGACGCTGTGCTTTTTGGTCGACAGTTTGAAAGAAAGTCGAAAGGTCAAAAGGTCCAAAAGTCCAAGAGTTTAATGTGGTTGGGCTCTGACTTTCCGACTCTTCGACTCTTTGACTCTTCGACTCTACATCATTGTGACTCCCGAGTACGAGGACGAGGACGAGGCCAAGGACGAGGACGGGTACGAGGAATGTGTTAAGGGCATTGTAGCTAACTGTCCAGCCCGGCCGGAACCACCATAAAGAAAATAAGGCAATCAGAGGTATCAACCCGTACCCATAGTCTCTCCAGCGATCTCCGCCCTCCGGATTAGCCGCCGCGGTGAACTGGGTTTCCACGATACGTGCCAGACGATCCACATCTGTTCCGTCGGGCGTCACCGTCACGTACGAGCCTTGTCCGGCATCAGCGGCCGCTTTGAGGTTGTCATTATCCAGCGCCGGTGCCGTCAGGCTGCCTGGCGGGATGACTGCATCGATACCTGCCGCTATTCCATAGACGTGGATTCGAGGCGCTCCCTTGGACCGTTTTTGTCGGATACGTTCTACAACCACCGGTGGCACGCTGTCCGTCACAAGCAGCACCGAACCCGGAAGACCGCTCAATGTCAATTGGGCTTGTGCGAGACTGACCGCCCTGTCCGCCGCATCCCCTTCAGCCGGCATAATGGACGGGTCAAGTTCGGCCGCAAAATCGGCGATTAAGTCGCCGTCTTCAGTCAGGGGCATGACCAGGTGAGCACTTCCCGAATACGCCACCAGAGCCGTTTTAGCTCCCTTTCGCTTTTCCTGCAGGTCTTTGATCTTCTGGGCGGCTCTTTCCAAGCGTGAAGGCTGTATATCCCGGGCCATCATGGTGGGTGTCACTTCAATAGCAATGACAAGGGCGGCCGTGTCGTCTGCAAACGGGGCCGGTTCACGCACCCAAGCCGGTCCGGCAAGCGCCAGAATGGTCAATATCAATACAACACCTAATAGCACATGGGGCCGGAGACGTTTTCCCTTTGAGGGCTGATCCAAGACATGGGATAATAAGTGGTCGGCCACGATCCCCCGCCAGAGGCGTCCGGCATCCTTCCGACGAACCTGGGCAATCAGGATGATCATCGCCGGAATCAGGGCAAGTAACCATGAAGGTCTTATGAAGTGGAAGTCAGTCATTATGAAGATACAGTCGCATAGTCTAAGAGTCAAAAAGTCTAAGGATTACAAATTTTTTTCAATCGTCCTCGTTCTCGTCCTCTTACTCGATTGCATTTTTTTTCTTTCCGAGGTCGAGGACGAGGACGACACAAGACGAATGCCATGATAAACCAACACCAATACCAAGGCGGCACCCAGCGGCCAGTGGAACAGCTCCGATGTGGGTCGATGTGTGAGCACTTCGGCTTCGCGCGCTTTCATGGCATCGATCTTTGCATAGATCTGCTCCAGCTCTTCGCGATTCGAGCCACGAAAAAAACCGCCGCCGGTAACCTCTGCGATAGTCCGAAGAGAGTCCTCATCGATGACGTCTCTGCCTGAAATAGAAGGAGCACCCATGGCAATGGTATGAATGACAATCCCGTAATCTTTGGCGATACGTGCGGCGTTGTCCGGAGGAATTTTGCTGCCGCTGTCATTCCCATCGGTTAACAGTATAAGAACCCGTTCCTCCAGATCGCTTTTTTCAAAAACGGAAATGGACAAGCCAATGGCATCGCCGATCATGGTTTGGGGGCCCGCCATGCCTGTCTGGGTCTCATCCAACAAGGTGCGACAGGCATCGATGTCTTCCGTAAACGGGGTTTGAACGAAGGCTGCCGAGCCAAAGACAATCAAACCCACGCGGTCGCCTTCGCGTCGTGCCAAAAAGTCGTCCACCACCAGCTTAACCGCGGACAATCGGTCGATGTCCTTCCCATCGGGAGCACGGAAATCCTGCTTGTCCATAGAAGTGGAAAGATCCACCGCAAGAAGCAAGTCTCGCGAGGCAACGGCCCGTGTCAGAGGTTCTCCAATCCATTGGGGCCTGGCCAGCGCAACAACAATCAGGATCCACCCGACAATGACCAACACCAGCTGAAGGCGGGTTGCCTGTTGTATACTGCTTCCAATAGCTCCCTTTTTACCGCTGACAACCTCCAACCGCTCCATAAAAGGAACTCGCAAAGAAGGTCTGGACTCGTGGTGCGGTGGGAACCAGCGGCGCAGCAACCATGGAATGGGTATCAGAAGGAAGAGGTATACGTAATCAAAGTTGATCATAACTCTTTATTCACATTCGTAGTCGTACTTTTACTCGTCCTCGACAGACTTCCAACGCTCTGATCCGAGGATGAGTACGAGAAGGAGGACTAGGATGATATAGCAGTCCTTCGATGTTCTGCAATCCACTGCTTTGCCGAAATCCTAAGATCAGCAAGCTGGTCCACTGGTATAGATTCGGACTCGTAAGACGACCGCACAAGAACACCGCCGACCTCCCCCTTGAAATAAGGTACGGGCGTGGTGGTATTTAAAAAGGCAATCCAATCTTTACCGCTGAGAGAAGCAACCTCAGCGCGTGGAAACACGGATAGCGCCGTACGCTTCAACAACGCCGACAGGTGCTGGGCATCTGTTGCTTCCAATTCGGCAAGTGCTGCACGGCGATAGGCATTGGCCTGCCACCGTTGCCACCATCGGAGGGATAAATAAAGACCAACGATGGCACATACAGCAAAAAGAAACCACCAGCCCGGCGCTAGCGGCCACCACAGCGAAACCGCCTCCGGCATTACGATGTCATGGAGGTTTTCAAGGCTGGCAGGATCTTTGATGTCTTTCATTTTTTTCTTCTTGACCTGGCCTGTCCGAGGAGCCGTTGAACCTGTGCGACCGGGTCATCCGCAGCACTGATGGGCACCAAAGGCACTGCCCGTTGGATCAGGATGCGACGCGCCTGTTCCAAGCGGTCTTCAAAGTGAATGGCAAAACTTTCCCTGATCTTTTTCTTTGTGGTGTTCACCTCGAGTTGTTTGTTGCCGTCTGAAAAAACAAACCGCCCAGTAGTGGGGAGTTCCTTTTCAAGAGGGTCGTACACAAATCCGACAATGACGTCGTTGTGCCGAGCCAGCTGGGTTGCAAGACGGCGGGTTTCCGGGTTCGCCCCCTGCATGTCGGTAATGACACACACAAGGCTGTCGTGTGGGGCCAGGCGGGAGACCCTTTTCAGCACGTGGTTCAGCATATCCGGATTTGACGGTATCGGATCGCTATTGGACAGTTTATGATTGAACCGGACGATTTCACCCAGAATGCGCAGCACGGTTTTTCTGCTGCGGTGTGGCCGAACTTCGACAATTTTTTCGTCGTTGAATATAATTGCGCCGGCACGGTCCCCCTGATCAAATACCCGCCAGGCACCCACCGCACCCAGTTCTGCTGCAGTGACCGATTTCATTTTTAATCGAGAGCCGAAAAACATGTTTTGCCGCTGGTCAATCACCAAAAAGGCTGGCCGGTCACGCTCCTCAGTATACACGCGAATGTGAGGCTTTCCCGTACGCAGGGTCGCCTTCCAATCCATGGTGCGTATGTCATCACCGGGCAGGTAATTACGAAGCTCTTCGAAGTTGAGACCCCGTCCCCGCAGCTTGCTGGCATGTTTTCCAGCCAGCAGGCTGTGCATAGGTTGTCTGGGAAGGAAAGAAAACCCGCGGGCTTTGTATTGAAGCTTAACAAGATCGTTTAGAGTCGTATAGACACCGGCCTCTATCGTCCTCGTCCTCCTACTCGTTATCGATCTCGAAACCATAGGGATCTGAATCCTCTCTAACTCGGTTCCCCTTTTTGGGGTAGTTCGAGCGTTCAAAATATTGTACCAACTTTGAAAGCATAGAAACAATCCTCGAGAGCATTACTTTCCCTTGTTCTATTCTTTCTTTTGGACAAGCTTCTTTAGCGACCATGGCGTCAAGACAGGCGGCACATTCCGTTGCGGAGCCACGTGCATCATCGAAAAACTTAACGCGTTGCTGCATGGCTCGTCTTCCGTTTCCTTCTGCAGTATTCAACAGTGCGGAAAGGCTTGCACGATCCAACTGATCACAAACTTCTCGTATTAGAGGAATACGTTTTGATTTGAGTTCTTTGAGCAGACTGGTAACCCATCCGATGAATGATAGCTCAAGCTGATAGACATCGAGTTTCTCGTGATCAAAGGAGGGTCTTTGGTTTTTTGACACTCTTTTTTCCGGTCTTCGTACTGGTTATCGTGATAATCATCTATGGTTTTGTGTATATTTTTCTGATCCCTGAACTCCGAGAGCGAGGAGGAGTACGAGTACGATTAATTCAGGAGATCACTTGACAACTGAATTTCAGCCCACCGCAACCTGCTTGAGCAGTTCCTCGATCACCCGATCCGGTGTGATCCCTTCTGCATCGGCTTCGTAGCTGAGATAAACCCGATGACGCAAAACTTCCGGAGTGATGGCCTGCACATCGTCCGGAATTACATGATCGCGGCCGTTGAACCAAGCATGGGCTCGGGAAACCCTGTCCAGGGCGATGGTGGCCCGCGGGCTGGCGCCGATCTCGATCCATTGGCCTAAGGGTTCACCGTATGATTCTGGATGCCGGGTGGCCTCCACGATATCGGTGATGTAACTCTCTATCGCTTCGGACATATGGAGGGCTTGAATTTCACTGCGTGCGTCGAAAATGATTTGCTGTTGCAAAGCCTGCTGATCAATTTGAAAACCGCTTTTTTCTTCACCCCGAACCAGGCGCATGATCTGGGTTTCTTCATCTTTGGGTGGATGGTGGATGAGAACCTTCATGAGGAAACGGTCCATCTGTGCTTCCGGCAGGGGATAGGTGCCTTCCTGCTCGATGGGATTTTGTGTGGCCATCACCATGAACAATGGCTCCATTTTGTGAGTCTTACCGGCAACGGTGACTTGCCGCTCTTCCATGGCTTCCAAAAGAGCCGCCTGCACCTTGGCCGGTGCACGGTTAATTTCGTCCGCCAAAACCAGATTTGCAAAAATGGGGCCCGGTTGGAAAATCAACTGCTGCTGACCATCATCGCCCGTGTGCAGAACTTCAGACCCGGTTACATCCGATGGCAACAGATCCGGTGTGAACTGGATACGGCTCAGCCTGGCATCCAGGTTCATGGCCAACGCCTTTATGGTTCTGGTTTTTGCCAGGCCGGGCAGGCCCTCCAGCAGCAGGTTGCCGTTTGCCAGCAGACCCAGCAGAACCCGTTCAACAACATCCCGCTGTCCGATGATCGACGCCGCCATGCGCTGCTTCAGATCGTGGATTTGCTCCAAAGCCGTCATTTGGTCTCCTCATCTTGATGGTTAGCCTCGCCGGGGCTATAAGATAAGCCCCGGGGCGAGGCGTACTTTTGGTGTTACTGTCTGGCAGCCGCCTGCTGTATCTTCTTCAGGACTTTTTCGACGCCTAAGGAACCAACCGTTTGGCTGGGCGGAAACTCGATGAAGGTTTCCAAAAATTGTTTCACAAGAGCCTGGGCCGGTACAAACATCCACATCTGATCTCCATACCATCGGGTATACAAGGCCGCATCAGGCGTCACTTCAAAGGGGTCCTGACGGAGGCTGATGACCAGAGGCCAGCTTGGGGTTTTCCGGTAGGCCTCGTTGATGGAACCCTCCATGAACGTAAAATGGATTTTGAATTGTTTATAGCGGATGGCATTGAGGTTGCCACCGGCATCAAAATAGAAAATCTCATTTCTCGCGCCGGGTCCCTTTCCCGAAAGCAATTCTGTCTGGTCGTAACCGTCCAGATGGGTTTTAAATGTTTTATCTCCTACCTTGAGCCCTTTTTTCAGTTTTTCCTTGATATCAGGATCTCCTGCTGCAGCCAGTAAAGTGGGGACCCAATCTTCCATTGAAAAAATGTCGTTGATGATCGTTCCGGGTTTCACCATACCGGGCCATCGGACCATGGCCGGCACCCGGAAACCGCCTTCCCAGGTGGTTCCCTTTTCACCACGAAACGGAATGGTGCCGCCATCCGGCCACGTAAATTTCTCAGCCCCGTTGTCCGTAGTGTAGATCACAATGGTGTTGTCCGCTATCCCGAGTCCATCAAGTTTTTTCAGCAGACGCCCCACATCATGGTCGTGCTGTGCCATTCCGTCTGCATAGAGGCCATATCCGGTTTTTCCGTCCCATTCCTTGCTCAAACGCGTCCAGACGTGCATGCGGGTGGCATTGTGCCAGATGAAAAACGGTTTTTTGGCTTTGACCGCCCGTTCAATGAAATCGATGGAGGCATCGACAAACTCTTCATCGGCGGTTTCCATGCGCTTCCGGGTCATGGGACCGGTGTCTTCAACCCGCCCGTCGGCAAAGCTGCGGAGAACGCCCCGAGGGCCGAATTTTTTGTGGAATTCGGGATCTTTGGGGTAGTGGTAGGTTTCAGGCTCCTCTTCAGCATTTAGGTGATAAAGGTTCCCAAAAAATTCATCAAAACCATGGGCCGTGGGCAGATACTTGTCCAAGTCGCCAAGGTGGTTTTTACCGAATTGACCGCTGGTATAGCCGTGGGGCTTCAGCAGTTCGGCCAGGGTCGGATCCTTGTCCTGCAAGCCTTCGTCCGCCCCAGGCATACCGATGGTTAATAGACCTGTACGAAAAGGATGCTGACCGGTAATAAAGGCGGCTCGCCCGGCCGTACAACTCTGTTGCGCGTAATAGTCTGTGAATAGTGCGCCCTCATTGGCAATCCGGTCGATATTGGGGGTGCGTCCGCCCATCATTCCGCGATGGTAAGCACTGATATTATACATGCCGACGTCATCGCCAAAGATCACGAGAATGTTGGGTTTTTCAGCGGCCATGGCAGGCGGCATCGCCCATGCGCCTACCAAGGCCAGGATCAGCAATAGATAAAAGAATTTCTTCATTGTCTTCTCCTTTCCTGTATAGTGTTATTTCTTTCTTAAAAAAATCACCTTATACGTCTGATTAATAGCTGCCTGATAGTAGAAACCGGCCAGCGCATCTTTATCTTTGTAGTAGTAGAGCGTGTAAGTCGATCCGGGGTAACCCTCGTCTTGAAGTTTAACAAAAAGCTGCAGCAGGTTTTTTCGCATAGTTACCAGAGACTTCGAAACATGTATGGGGCGGGGATTGAAATACTTCACCACCGTTGAACCGTCTTGGTTGACATTAACCACACGAATCAAATACTCTCCGTCGATACGTTGCCATTCACCCGCCAAAATACTGTAATCCGGTTCATTTTTCTGGATCGTCTCGGCGGCGCTACCGGATATCGGTGGTATCCATATTGCCTGGGCAAAACTTATCACCCACCCAATGGCCAATGGGCGAATGAACGCCATTTTATGACCTACCCATATGCTCACTGATGTTTCATCCTATGAAAAATCCAGAATGGTAAACGATTGTTTGATTTTCCTTCCTTACGGCGTCAGCTTTGGCAACGATCGGCCATCTAGACGGTAATAGCCCTGACCTCCCTTGCCCGGTCATCCATTTTCAGTATCGATATCCCTTTATCATTTTTCTCAGGTAAATTTGCCAGATAATCCATGATTGCCTGCCATTCTTTGATTTCCTGCTGGGCCTTGCCGGTCACCGCAATGTCCCTATCAACAGCGGCCTTCGTTCCCAAGACGTAAGGGCTCTTCGACTGCCTGGGGTCGACAAGCGCCTCTGTTCAGGTTTCAAGCGGCGTTCCGTCCTTCTTTTTCGCCACAAGCTCTAACGCCCCCTTGGTCAGTTTCGGGATAGCGACAACGAAGAGTCCTGCGTAGAGGGGACATGCGAGACTGTAAAGCTTTGTGGATGACTTCGCTGTGTCAATCTTCGGCACTGCCGGCGGTATCGTCTGCAATACCTTAGCCAAGCGGGGCGAGAGCAAAAATATCGTATACTGACTGGACCCCCGTATTCCCCTTCTTCAGGCCTGTACGGATCACGCCGTTCCCCGTAAAGCCCACATCGGTTCCCGTGGCCTTGCGAAAAGCATTGGTGCTGGCCAATTATCGATCGGACGATGCGCTCTCTCAGTTCCGTTATTTGTTCATGGGCGGACATGTTTTTGCCCTTTCAAATCTCAATTACTTCTTTATCCGTTGCGCCCGACTTTGAGAGTCACAAGATTACCCTCCGGGTTCAAGAAAGATCACTTTCCGATCCTCATAACGTCTCACATCACCAGTAACAAAAAGCAGAGCAACGAGGAACAAGGAGCGACGCTTTTTGCTGTCCGGATGCATGTAATTGTTATGTTTGGCAAACGTTTTTATTTTAGTTTCATATCTACTTTTAATACTTTACCTGCGAATCTAAATGGCGGCTTGTAGTTATGAGTTACCGGTGAGCCCGTATCTTCTCCTATTCCAAATGTATCTACGCCATAGCGTCCCGGCACAGTGCGGTTAATGCGTTTTTCACCCACTTTTTGTCCATTCACATAAAGAATAGCAGTGCCACCTTTGCCAACTCCTCCGCCATCGTAGTTAAATACCAGCTTTATACTTGCTTTACCATCTGGTAATTTTTCAGTTGATTTTATTGTAGTTATTTCCTCTTCAAAGAAGTTATAAAGAAAGACCGGGTAGCCATTTTTAACATACAGTGTATAGCCGGCTCCCAGACCTCCCAGGGCATGAATAACGCCATCTTTCATACCAGCAGATGTATTTACAAAGGCTTCCATTTCCCACGAGCGATTTTTATTGTTAGGCGCCGCGGTTTCGGGCAAACGGGTGGCACCTTCGTAAAACGTAAACTCTATTCTGTCGCCAAGTGGCGAAGGTTTTGGCAATGCTAAACGCTCTGCTCCACGGTCGTCCAGTGGGTAAACATTGTATTTTTCAGCTTCTTCATTAAACTTTCTCTTAAGTTTTTCAAGCTTTTCAGGATATTGGCCAGCCACATTTACTGCTTCTGAGTAATCTTCGGCCACATGGAACAGTTCCCAGGTTTCATTTTCATATCCCGGCGCCACGCCTTGTTTCCATGGCAAGGTATGCTGATGGGCAGCTACCCATCCTTCATGGTAAATGGCTCGGTTACTCAATACTTCAAAATACTGGGTCGTTCTAACTTCAGGTGCTTCAGCATCTGTGAAAGTCGGATAGAAAGAGACTCCGTCCATTGGTTTTTGCGCGATACCATCCACATGGCTCGGAGCTTCGATACCCGTAGCTTCCAATATGGTCGGCAATACATCAATCAGGTGTAAAAACTGGGAACGTACACCTCCTTTATCTTTAATAACCTTAGGCCATGAAACCACCATTGGGTTTCGGCTGCCACCAAAATGAGAGGCTACCTGCTTAACCCACGGAAAAGGTGTGTTACCCGCAAATGCCCATCCGATTGGGAAATGAGGTTCTGTGTCAGGACCGCCAATCTGGTCAATTCTTTTAAGGTTTTCGTCAATGGAAGTTGGAATTCCATTTAGGGCTTTTACTTCGTTTACTGTACCCTCCAGACCGCCTTCTGAGCTGGCGCCATTGTCACCAACAATGTATATGACAAGTGTATTGTCGGCATCCGGCAATTCATTTACGGCATTTAGCAAACGTCCAATTTCATAATCAGTAAACTCCATGTATCCTGCAAAATTCTCATACAGCCGGGTATAAAGCTTCTTTTCTTCAGGGGTTCTTGAGTCCCATGTCGGTACTTCAGGATTTCTTGGGGATAATTTAGCATCAACAGGAATGACGCCCAATTTTTTCTGACGTTTGAACACAATTTCTCTTTCTTTATCCCACCCATGGTCGAATTTACCTTTGTATTTTTTACTCCACTCCTGTGCCACATGATGTGGTGCATGCACCGCTCCTGGAGCATAATACATAAACACGGGTTTATCAGGACTTATTGATTTTTGTAATCGCAGCCATTCAATGGCTTTATCGGTCATGTCAGTTTGAAAGTGATAACCTTCTTCCGGACTTTTATCTTGTTCTACAGGAATTGTATTTTCAAAAATTACAGGATAGTATTGGTGAGTTTCACCCGCATTAAATCCATAGAAATAGTCAAAACCCATTCCGGTCGGCCACCTATCGAACGGCCCGGCAGCCGATGTCTCCCAATCTGGTGTATTGTGGTTTTTGCCAAACCATGAAGTATTAACACCATTGTATTTCATAATCTTACCAACAGTTGCTGTGCTTTTAGGCATCATGTTGTTATAGCTGGGGAAGCCTGTAGCCCACTCAACCAAAAAACCATTCGCTGTATTATGATGATTACGACCAGTTAATAGCGCTGCCCTTGAAGGAGCACAAACAGCTGTGGTATGGAAATGAGTATATCGTAAGCCTTGTTCAGCCAGCTTATCCAAATTTGGTGTTTGAATAGAACCACCAAAAGTACTGGTCATTCCATAACCGACATCGTCCAATAAAATGACAACAACATTAGGAGCGCCGGCTGGGGGTGAAACTGGCTCGGGCCAGTCTTCTTCAGATTCTTTATAAGTTTTTCCAATTTTTCCTTCGAACTTTTCCAGCTCTTTGGGTAGGTAGTTTTTTGGTTGTGTTGCACATCCGAGTAGAAACATTGCAACCGCAACAACTATCAATGCACGTTTCATAATCCATCCTCCTCTTTTAATCCTGATCGTAGCGGAGTGGTCCTTTATTGCAGGTCGAAGTTTCATAAGATCTTCCTTCTCAAGTTTCTTCTGTTGAGCAAACTAACGCCCCGCATAACCGGCTGGGAAAAGGTGCAGAGTGAAGCCACGCGCCATTATTTGTCCGAGTTCATTTTATTGTTAGCTCCTCCTAAAATTATCTAATTTTATTGTTCATACAAGACAACATCCGGCATTTGATATTTTCCGCTTTGAATCTCTTCGCTAGGCCCATACAGACGCATGACAAGATAGAAGTCCTTTTTGGGTATGGGCAGGAAATTGCCTTTTCCTCCATACTTTTTAACATCCGAGCTTAAAATAATAGTGTAATACCCTTCCGAATCTTCGGTCAGAGTCCGATCCCCACGACTGTGCCGATTCAAGGCGTTCTTTGCCATCAACTTGTTGTCTAGTCCATATACCGTCACTGACCAGAATTCACTGACGTCCGGAGCCTTGAAGCGCATAGTATACTCATTTTTACCATTAAGCGGTATCCCTTTTGAGTCCTTTTGAGATTTTCTATACGCGGCTTCAACCGGTGGCAGCCCCCACTGTCCCAGAAGGGTTCCAACTGCAAAATAATCTCGACGCCCATCTCCTAAACTCTCACGGGTTCCAAGCAACAAGCGGGCGTCTGTAAGTGTAGTGGCAAGATCTGCAATTTGTTGGTATCCCAGCTTTTCTCCTTCTTCAGCGGCTGCGATCTGCTGAGGCGTGAGTTTTGTGTTGCAAGGCTCTAAGCCAATGGCTTTATACTGATCAAGCCATTTCTTATCTGCCTCTCCAAGAGAACCATCGCAAAGGACGAAGTTCACGCGTTCAAGCCAAGTTGTTTTTTCAGGGTCAGGATAGTTTCGAACTTTCGGCTTTGGACCGTTCGCTCCCAAATAGGCAGATAGGGTGCGGATATTCCATTGGTCCATATACCCTATGGCTTTTTTTGTATCTTCATCGCCAACTGCCATGATACGGCCCATCAACTTAATGATGTTTGTGTCCACCCTAATGACCTCATCAACTGATTCCGGCACTTCACCCTTCCATGACTTTGCCGCATACATGAACTGACCACCTCTATTGCCACGAATACGCGAACCGAACATACCGTTAGTGTAATGGGCGAGATCCATGGTGTGCAATATCCAGTACCTCCCCTCATCCATATCTGGAACACTCACAATTACCGGCTCTGCTGCAACATCCAGCCAACCCATCAAGTGCAACGTATCGTTATTAATCGTGGGGTGGGCTGTATACGTGTCATCAGCTAATCCGCGAATATTCTGAAATCTGTTCAGCGGATAATCAGTCTTCACAACAGTTTCATAAAAATGCTTATAGGCTTCATCCATTGAGTAGGCATAGATATATGCATCAATTGCCATTTTCGGAGTGACCTCAGCAAAGGCTTGAGTCAAAAACATGATACTGCCAATAATCAGAAGTGTCATTTTTTTCATTTTCATTTACCACCGATTTGTTTGTGGTTACTTTGTGAAATACAAAGTTTTCATTTCTGACTTGGAGCTAGCGCTCCCAATCACCGACGCCACCACGTTATCTCGTGTCAGACATACTTGACATGACTTTATCCATCATTTCTGAAATACTCAATGATGTGGATCTTTGTTTAGGCGGATACTTTGCCAAAGTAGCCATATGATGGCCTAAAACATTTAAGATGGCATTATACGCATAGGTTTTTTGCTGGGTTATTGTTGCGCGTGCACCCGGTGCACTATCGAAACTTTCGTATGGATCTTGCCGAAGATTGTAAATCCATGGGATATCCAACTTAGTGGTTACGCCATAGTATCCAGAGCGAGTAAAGAAATGTGCTTTCCATTGGTTAATTCGGACCGCTTGTAAATTTGATTCAGCATAATAAATAAAATTATTTCGTGCTGACTTATCTGTCTTCCCAGTCCAATAATCCAAGTTATTAACACCATCAATATAGTTCTTGTGCTCTGTATCGGTTCCGAGCTTATCACCCTTGGCAATACGCTCTCGGATATCGGGAATTCCGGCGGCAGCCGATAACGTCGTAAACACATCCTCATGACTTTGAATTCCATTCAGCTCTGTCCCGGGCTTAATCTTTCCAGGCCAACGAACCATCATGGGTACACGGACGCCGCCCTCCCATGTTGTCATTTTTTCACCACGAAAAGGTGTTGTGGCACCATGTGGATAAGTTGAATGTTCAGGACCATTGTCGCTTGAGTAAATGACAATTGTATTTTTATCTAATCCATTTTTTTCCAGAAAAGCTAGAATTTGCCCAACATTTTCATCATGCTGAATCATACCTGCACCATGAAGATCATGATACCTGGTATGCTCTTTAACCATTTCCCTATATTTTTTTGGGACATGAGTAAAGGTATGCATTCGACTCGCTGCAATCCATACAAAAAAAGGTTTGTTATCCTTTTTTGCCTTTTCCATAAATTTAAATGAAGCGGTAATAAACTCCTCATCAACTGTCTTCATTCGCTCTCGAGTCAGATCACCTGTATCCACAATCTTCTGTTTACCGATTTTACCAAACCTCGGATCTTCTGTTTCGTCAAATGTATCAGTGGCCCAAGTATGAAGAACACCACGAGGCCCGTATTTTTTATGGAATGCCGGATCAGTAGGATAATCTTCATCCTCTGCTTCTTCTGAGGTGTTCAGGTGATACAGATTGCCAAAGAACTCATCGAACCCGTGAACAGTGGGCAGGTGTTCATTTCGATCACCCAGATGGTTCTTGCCGAATTGGCCGGTCGAGTAGCCTTGGGTCTTCAGCACTTCAGCGATCGTTGCATCGTGCGCCTGCATTCCAACAGGGGCACCGACCATTCCAACGGTCGTCAGACCGGACCGAATGGGATACATTCCGGTGACAAACGCTGCGCGACCAGCTGTACACGATGGATGGGCATAGTGGTCCGTAAATATTGCGCCCTGATTGGCAATGCGGTCAATGTTTGGCGTGCGATACCCCATCAAACCGCGGCTGTAAGCACTGAGGTTCGAGAAACCGATGTCATCTCCCCAGATGACCAGGATGTTCGGCTTTTCTGCAGCAAAAGCTGAGCCTGCAGCAAGGATCAATACAAATATCATGACTGTCACCGCCGCGATTAAATTTTTTGATACTTTCATGTCGTAACTCCCTATTTTTTTTACAGTTTATACTATATTAGATGGCAATAGCCCTGACCTCCCTTGCCCGGTCATCCATTTTCAGTATCGATACACCCTTGTCGTTTTTCTCAGGCAAATTAACCAAATAGTCCATGATTGCCTGCCACTCTTTGATTTCCTGCTGGGCCTTGCCGGTCACCGCAATGTCCCTGTCAATGGATGCATTCGTTCCCAATACGTACGGACTTTTTGACTGTCTGGGATCGACAAGCGCCTCTGAACGAGTTTTAATCGGTGTGCCATCCTTCTTTTTCGCCTCAAGGGCTAACGCACCTTTGGTAAGCTTCGGGATAGCGACAACGAAGAGCCCTGCATAAAGCGGACAGGCGAAACTGTACAGCTTTGTGGATGATATCGAGATATCAATCTCCCTATAGCCAGTATCCATGTCACCCAACTCGATGCTCCTGACCGAATTCAGCTTCGGGCCGTCAGCATCATAGGTAAAACGCAGTCCGGATGTGCGTGGGAAGTATTGCCCGGGCTGAGTGGGATCATCGAGAAGGAAGAACTCCAGAATACTCTTCAGCTCATATCCGGTAAAGTAGCCTTTGACCATGGCACTACCGGCAGTATCGTCCACAATGCCGTTTCCCAGCGGGGCAAGGGCAAAAATGTCATAAACCGACTGAATCCCCGAATTTCCTTTTTTTAAGCCCGTGCGGATCACGCCGTTTGCCGTAAATGCCACATCGGCCCCCGTGGCCTTTCGAAAAGCATCGGTTACGACATTCGCCAGTGGTGTGCCGCCTGCGATATCCGCGTAATTCATCGGCCAATCCCGGTCTATCGCGGCCAAGGGCTGGGTGACGCTGTAGCCGCGCGAAGCGAAAACGGCGGAACCGGCAGCTTCAAGAAAATGGTTCACCTGTTTGTGAACAGAAGCATTGCCCTTGATTGTATCGTCAACCGGATGAACATGAAAGGATTCCACCTTTGCCCGCCCGTCGTCCAGTCCGACCACAAGCTCCCCGAGGTGCTCGCCGTACCTGCCTGATTGCACAACAGGCCTGTGATCTACCAGTACCGGCTTCGTCATTATGGTGTGGGTATGGCCACTGATGACGATATCGATTTCTGGAACGCTATTTAGAAGCTCCGTATCTTCCCCCTCAAACACCCCCTGATTGTTCGGTAAAATTCCCCCATGATGCAGCGCAATCACGACATCCACGGCCTTATCTTTCTTAAGCATCCCGGCAATTGACTTGGATGTCTCAACGGGGTCCTTGAAGACTGCCCCGCCCGGATCCATCGCATACTTTTTGGCATCATATCCCAATAGTCCAATAATCCCAAATCGAATGCCGCCCCGGTCAATAATGGTATGGGGTACAATCACTTTTTTCGCCGTCAATTCTTTTAAGATTTCAAGGCGTGGTTCATCAGCTCCAAAATCGGTATTCGACGCCACCACGGTTGTAAATTGTCCTGCTTTCACCGCTTGATTGATTGAACGACCCAGCCCGTCCGGCCCTAGATCGAATTCATGGTTGCCGAGCGTCACGGCATCGTACCCAAGCTGAGACATAAGCTGCAGTTCAGCTCCCAGGTCCCGGGTGGCCGCCGCAAATGCGGTTCCCATGCTGTAGTCCCCCGCGTCCAGCACAAGCACCGGACCAATTCCCTCCAATTCCTTTTTACGCTGGGCTATCAGCGTGGCCAGGCGGGAATATCCGCCAATCGTTGAATCGTTATGGAGAGTCATGGGATCGTAATCATTCAAAGGACCGACCCCCACGAAGTTGGAATGCATATCGTTCGTATGCAGAATGGAAAAACGCTTTCTCTGAAGTGCGTTGACTGGAAATGAGATAAACGGTGAGGCAGCGGCAGATGCACCCAAAACGGTAATGATTTTCAAGAACTTGCGGCGATCAGTTACTATTTTCGAATAATCATTCATCCTTAGCCTCCTTAAAGAAATATGATTTACAGATAATTATGATTCGATGCCTAAAAACGCCAGCTCAGCCCTAGTATCGGCCCATGCTGAGACACATCGTACAGAAAATCGTCTTCATCGTAATCCACGTCCAAATAACGATAACCCAGTGTCGTGGCAAAGGTTTCCGTCCACCGGTAACCGAAATTGAGGTTCATGTCCCAGAAATAGTCGGAAGCAACGCCGAATCCGCCCCCCAGCAGATGACTGCTGATGAAAAAGCGGGAGTCTCCAATGGGAAGCAGCCATTTGGCGCCAAACATGGGATCGAGCCACGATTCGCTGTTTGTGGCGGTTCGTTGGGTCAGCAGCCCGGCAGAGAGGGTCAGGTCCGTCTCCACCGACCACATGCGGAACCCGGCCATGACATCCAAATAGCCGCCGCCGGTTTCGAAAAGGCGGTAGAATCCCGCAATGGACAGCAAAACCGATTCGGTTTCCACTTCGATGGTGGAAAACAGGCGTCCGGCCGGGGTGGGATCTTCTGATGTGACATTGACGTACTCGAAATCTCCGAACAGTCCCCATTTGCCCTTCCTGGCCTCGCCCACCACCATCAAGGATCCGTTCAGATCCTCGAGGATATCATCCCAAAAATCGAGATCCACATTCGCACTCGGCAAACCCTTCAAGGTTGAGACATTTCCTGCCTGACCTGCCAGCCATACATAGGGCGATAAATGAAATTGCCAATCGTTATCTGTGTTGTTCCGGGCATAAGACGGAACAGCGGCCAGCAACACAATCAGTATGGAAAGAATAAACCTGCGACTGAACAAGACTATCGTATTACCCATTTCCTCCCCCCTAAACTATAGTTTGGCCCTTTTTATCCATATCCCCTGAATAAATATCGCTTTGTATTAATCAGCAAGCATGTTGGTGGGATTAAGAACAAAATCCCTCAACAGACTAATCCAGTATTTCAAGGATGTTCCTTTTTTTTGTT
>Ga0066187_1000168_pt1 | contig 26941 bp, 33 predicted proteins | sample WorMetexBAHAMAS1_FD_58706 | JGI IMG/M metagenome (GOLD analysis project Ga0066187, IMG submission 58706) | Marine gutless worms symbiont microbial communities from Max Planck institute for Marine Microbiology, Germany - Inanidrilus exumae... | ecosystem: Host-associated > Annelida > Digestive...
ACCAACTGGGCGGGCTCTGGCGTGCCATGCCGCTGACCGCTCTGGCGGTGGCCACCGCCACGATGTCCATGGCCGGCTTCCCGCTGTTTTTCGGTTTCATCGGCAAGGAGATCATGTACCAGGGTGTGTTAACCGAAGAGATGTTTCCCCATTTCGCCACCATCATTACCCTGCTGTCGAATTCGCTGATGACTGCCGTGGCCGGCATTATCCTGCTGGGCCCCTTTACCGGAAAACGCCCTGAACCGCTTGCTGCAGTCACGGAAGCACCGCTGCTCATGCGATTTGGCCCCGGCATCATGGGCGGGCTATGTCTGCTTTTCGGCATCATCCCCTGGTGGGTCTCGGACTACCTGGTCCAACCGGCGGTCCACGCTTTTTCCGTCGTCGAAAAAGAGATCGCCCTGGCCATGTTCCACGGCTTCAACACGCCGTTGTTGCTCAGCATTGTCACCCTGACTTTGGGAGGGGTGATCTATTTTTCCCGCAAAGCCTTGCGCCCAGCCGTTTCAGCCGCCATGGATCGGTTTCCCATGACCGGCCAGGGCGGCTATGAAACCGCTCTGAAGTGGCTGCTCGTTACGGCCCATGGAGTGGCCGATGGGTTGCAGAATGGATCGCTGCACCGCTACCTGCTGATCACGATCAGTGTATTTGCAATCACCACCGCCAGCGTCTGGGCGATCAACAGCAACGGCGGAGCACTCGCGCTGGGGCCGGTGGATCTGCCGTTGTCCCATTGGCTGCTCGTTGCCGTCATGGCCGTGGCCGTTTTGGTGGTCGTGCGCGCCCGATCCCGAATTCTGGCGGTTACCGCCTTGGGTATGGTCGGCGGTGGTGCGGCACTCGTTTTCTTGATACACGGTGCCCCCGATCTGGCACTCACCCAGTTGCTGGTGGAGACGCTGACCTTGATCATCGTCTCCATTGTCCTGCTGCGCTTGCCTCCGATGTCGGGGTCAGCGGACACGGGCGCCAGTAAACGCTGGCTGGACGGCCTGGTGGCCGTGGCCACCGGAATTGTCGTTGCAGCGCTCTCGGCGGCAACCAATAGTGGCGCCATCGATCGCCAACTCACCGCCTTTTTCGAACAGAATAGCTACATCGCCGCCCACGGGCGCAACATTGTCAACGTCATACTGGTTGACTTTCGAAGCCTGGATACACTCGGGGAGATCACCGTGGTGGCGACGGCCGGATTGGCCGGTTTTGCCCTGATCGCCAAACGGAGACATTGAGGCAACACATGCAATCCTATATTTTACGAGCGGCCACACGCCTGCTGGTTGGACTGATGCTGGTTTATTCCGTGTACCTGCTCTTCCGCGGCCACAATGCCCCGGGAGGCGGTTTCTCCGGGGCCCTAGTCGCTGCGACGGCATTCTCGCTGTTTGCCATCGCCGAAGGGCCCGGTGCGGTCCGTAAGGCCCTGCGGGTCGATCCGCGAACGTTGATTGCAGGAGGGCTGTTGTTGGCGATCCTTTCCGGTCTCATAGCCGTCATGGCCGGTCAACCATACCTGTCCGGCATGTGGTGGACGACGGAGGCCTTGGCCGGGACCCTCGCGGTGGGGACGCCCCTTTTTTTCGATATCGGAGTGTTTCTGACGGTCCTGGGAACCATCTTGACCCTGGTGCTGAAGCTGGAGGAGCGTTGATATGGAGATCGTTCTGGCCGTGTTGACCGGCGGGATGGTGGCCGGTAGTGTATTTCTGATGCTCAGCAAGCATCTGGTGCGTTTTATTTTCGGCCTCGTGCTGGCAAGCAACGCCGTCAACCTGCTGATTTTTGCCGCCGGCCGTCTGGAAACCACCCGGCCGCCGCTGATTCCCGAGGGCTCGCTACAAGTTTCTGGAGCAGTGGCCAACAGTCTGCCCCAGGCATTGATTTTAACCACCATTGTCATAGGCTTTGCCTTGTTGGCGTTCATTTTTATTCTCTTCTTCCGGACCTATCAAACGTTGGGTACCGTGAATACGGAAGCCATGACCGACGCCGAGCCGGTTTCCGACGATAACGCCGCGGCAGGAGGAACGCAACCATGAGCAGCGGGCTGGCTGCCCCGATCATCATTCCATTTGCCGCTGCTGCCGTCGTGCTGCTGGCACGCCGCCAGCCGACCTTTCAGAATGTAACCAGCATGCTGGCGGCGTTCCTGCATCTGGCATGGGGCGGCGGGTTGCTCTACAGTGTGCATCATTCCGGCATCCAGGTTCTGCATGTGGCCTCCTGGCCGGCCCCTTTCGGCATTGCCTTGGTTGCCGATCACCTCAGCGCCCTGATGGTGGTCATCACCGGTGTGATCTATACGGCGGTGTGCGTGTATGCCCAGGCGGAAATCACCTTCGACCAACGACAGCGCGGATATGATTCGCTGCTTCACATCCTTGTGGGGGGGATCAGCGGCGCTTTTCTGACCGGCGACCTGTTCAACCTGTATGTCTGGTTCGAGGTCATGCTGATGGCGTCGTTCGCACTGTTGGTCATGGGCAGGACCCGTGCACAGCTCGACGGCGGCGTCAAGTATGTGGTCATTAATCTGATCTCGACCCTGCTCTTTCTTACCGGCTTGGGACTGGTCTACGGCCTGACCGGAACACTCAACATGGCCCATCTGCACGTCAAACTGGGCATGGTGTCGGATCCGGGCCTGGTGGCGGCCGTCGCTGTCGTTTTCCTGACCGCCTTCGGCATCAAATCCGGCCTTTTTCCGCTGTTTTTCTGGCTGCCGGCCTCCTATCACACACCGCCGGTGGCAACATCGGCCATCTTTGCCGGATTGCTGACCAAAGTAGGGGTTTATGCGCTGATTCGAACCTTCACCCTGATTTTTCCATTTGAAGACAACGGGCTGCGGGAGCTGGTATTGACGGCGGCGGCGGCCACCATGATTGTTGGTGTTCTGGGTGCCGCGACCCGTTATCAGATCCGCCGCATCCTCTCCTTCCATATCATCAGCCAGGTTGGCTATATGATTCTGGGACTTGGCCTTTTCACCCCACTGGCATTGTCCGGCGCGGTGTTTTACCTGATTCACCACATGATCGTCAAAGCCAATCTGTTTTTGATCAGCGGACTGATTCAACGGTGTACCGGTTCATTCGAGCTTGAACGGGCAGGCGGACTGTATCGCTCCCATGGAGTGGTGGCGTTTTTATTTTTCATTCCCGCCTTTTCGCTCGCGGGGTTCCCGCCGCTGTCCGGATTTTGGGCCAAAATGATATTGATAAAGGCCAGTCTGGATGCGGGGCACTTTGTGCTGGCGGGCGTGGCCGCCGTTGTCGGCCTGTTGACGGTTTTTTCCATGGTTAAAATCTGGACGGAAGTCTTCTGGAAACCCCAACCGGCAATCACCGAAAGCCCGGCCGCCGCAACCCAGCCCATGGATGCACGGATGCTGATCCCCATTGCGGCCATGGTAGTACTGACCGTTTTGATCGGCCTGTCTCCGGAACCCGTTTACCAGCTTGCCAGGACCGCTGCAGAGGAGTTGCTCGACCCCGGTGCTTACGTCTACGCGGTGATAGGGAGGATGCGATGAATCTGTTTTTCATCAACACATTTATCGCCCTGGGTTACATGGGCGTTCAGGGCCAGTTCAGCCTCTCCGGCTTTCTCATCGGCTTTACCCTGGGATACCTGGCCCTGTGGCTCACCCAACCCCTGTATGGAAAATCGCGGTACTTCAAGCGGGCGCCGAAAACCCTCAGGTTGATTGGCTTTTTTCTGGTGGAGCTGGTGCTCTCCAACCTGCGGGTGCTCTGGGACGTTGTCACACCGCGCCATATCAGCCGTCCAGGCATCGTGGGTGTTCCCCTGAGTGCGGAATCCGAAATGGAGATTTTGCTGGTTGCCAACCTGATATCGCTGACTCCCGGAACCCTCAGCGTCGATCTTTCAGACGATCGCCGCACCCTGTTTGTACATGTCATGTTTTTGGACGATCCCGACCGCTTTCGGGAATCCATCAAAGCGGGGCTTGAACGGCGGATACTGGAGGTGACGCGTGATTATTGACGTTCAGACCCTGGTGATGATGAGCAGCCGATTGGCGCTGGCTCTTCTGATCGTGAGTATCGCACTGGTGTTCATCCGCTTGATCAAGGGCCCACAGGCGGTGGACCGGGTGGTTGCACTAGACCTGATTGGCGTAATGATCGTGGCCTTTTTGGGCGCCTATGCCGTGCATATGCAAGACACCTCTTTTCTGGACGTGGCCATCGCCTATGCCCTTATCGCATTTCTGGGCACGGTGGCACTTGCGCGGTATCTGCTTCGTTCACGCAAGCGGCCGTGGGAAGAACCCCATAAGGAGGAAGAAGAATGAGTGAAGTTTTCGCCTCCGCCTTGCTGATCATCGGCAGCATCTTTTGCCTGGTGGCTGCCGTGGGCATGCTCCGTCTGCCGGACATGCTGATTCGATTACATGCCGCCACCAAGGCCGGCACACTGGGTGCCGGCTGCATCCTCTTGGCCGAGGCCGTGATAGCGAACGAACTGGGAACGACATTGAAAGCGGGGGCGGTGATCGTTTTCCTGGTTCTGACCGCGCCTGTCGGGGCCCATTTGATCGGACGGGCTGCGTATCATCGCGGCATTCAGTTGTTTGAAAAAACCTGGGTGGACGAAATGGCCACGCCCCCAACGATTGCCACACCCCAAAAAAAGGATATCGATCCGGCCGCTGCCGACGAATGAAACAAGAAGAGTAATTAAGGAACCCTAGCGCTTTTGAGAAGGGATCTACAACCCAAAAAGAAGGCCGCGTTTTGGCCGCCCGGAAATCCGGTTCCCTCTAAGAATGGTGATGCGCTATAGAGCGGATGGACTCAGCTGATGCGCTGCCTTACCATCGCCGAAATAAACTCGCTCACGAGAACCACGCCGAAGACGGATGCGAGGATCAGGGACACTTCGTGCCATTGGAATTGGTTGATGGAGGAGTAAAGCAGGATGCCGATGCCGCCGGCCCCGACAAAACCCAGGACGGTGGACTCCCGGATGTTGATGTCCCAGCGGTAGACCGCGGTACCGTAAATCACCGGCAGGACCTGGGGCAAGATGCCGTACATGAGCACTTGTAGCCGGGAAGCGCCGGTGGCTTCGATGGCCTCCACCACCCCCTCATCGATCTCCTCAATCGCCTCGGCCACCAGTTTTCCCATGAAACCGATGGACCGAAAGGCGATGGCCCAGATGCCGGCAAGCGGTCCCGGTCCGAAGATCGCCACGAAGAAAAGACCCCACACAACGGTGTTGACCGAGCGGGAGGTCACCAGGATAAACCGCCCGATAAACCATGTGAAGGTGTTGAAGGTGGTGTTGCGCGCTGCCAAAAAAGCGATGGGAAAGGCGATGACAAAGGTCACCACCGTACCCAAAGTGGCGATGTGAATCGTCTCCAGGAGCGGTTCGGCAAGGGTTTCCCAGAACTCGAGGTCCGGCGGCCACATCCGTTCCGCCAGATCCATGGCCTGCTCGTGAGCATCCAGGAAGTAGAACCAGGGCAGGTCCAGGTTGCTCACGGACCATACGGCCACGGCCACGATACCCACGTACCAGATGTACCGGATGAGGGTTTCCCTGGGCGAAAAGCGCTTCCACACTTCGGGATACTTTTCGGCGTGTTCAGCGGGGCTCATCGCAGGTACCCCCTGACCCAGCTGGAGAAGAACTCGCCCAGAAACACCAGGGAAACGATGGTGATCAAGATGGCCAGGCTGAAGTCGTAGTCGTAGCGGCTGAAGGTGGCGGCCAAAACCTGGCCGATGCCGCCGGCGCCTACGATCCCCACCACGGTGGAGTGGCGGATGTTCGCGTCCAGACGGTATATGGACACCCCCAAAAACCTCGGCAGGGAGTGTGGGGAGATGCAGTAGATGAGAAGCTGGGTAAAACTCGCCCCGGTGGCCCGGATCGCCTCCAGATGGCCCGGTGGCATGTTTTCCACATCTTCTGCGATCATCTTTGATATAAAGCTGGTGCTGGCAACAATGAGGGTGAGCACACCTGCCAGTGGCCCGAATCCGAATATCTTAACAAAGAATATGGCGATGATGATCTCGTGAAAGGTCCGCGACAGGATGATCAGGGTGCGGGCCACCGCATACACCGGTTTGGGCACCAGGTTGATCGCGCCGCATAGCCCCAGGGGCACGGCCAGGATCATTCCGAAAAAGCTGGCGGCCAGTGCCATTTGAATGCTCTCGACCACCCCTTTGATCAGCAGCGCTGACCGGCTGAAGTCGGGAGGCACCATGCGGGAGAACATGTTGCCCGCCCGGGGGATGCCGGTGGCGATACGGTGCCAGTTGATGTCCAGCGCCCCAACGGACCAGAAGAGATAGACAACACTGAGAAACAGGAGTCCGTAGCGCAAAGCCGGGTTTTCGATCATGCGGATCCGGTTCCAGCGGGGGGGCGTTGCGGCTTTCTTTTCTGATAATGTGTTCATCCGGCGGCGGCTTCCCGAATCAAATCGCTGTCCTTTTTGGGTTTCTTGCCGTCATCCGAAGCATCCTCGTCCCCTTTTCGGATGGTGAGGCTCCAGTCCTCCTCCCCGTAGATTTCGGTCAGAACCGCCTCGGTCACGTCCCGAGAGGTGCCCTCGAATACGATCTCACCACTGCGTAATCCGATGATGCGATCGGAGAAAGACTGGGCAAGGGCCACATCGTGGATGTTGACAAGGGCGGGGGTGCCCCGTTCCCGAACCAGCTCCACGAGAAGCCGCATGATCTGGCGGCTGGTTTTGGGGTCCAGGCTGGCCGTGGGTTCATCCACCAGGAGCAGATCGGGGGCCTGCATGAGCGCACGGCCGATGCCCACCCGCTGGCGCTGCCCGCCGGAAAGCGCATCGGCCCGGGTGTTGTGGTACCCCTCAAGCCCCACCCGTTCGAGAAGCTTGAAGGCGGCCACCACGTCTTCCGGGGGGAATTTCCGGCGCCAGGCGCGCCAGAAGGAGACATACCCCAGACGGCCGGACAACAGATTCTCCATGACCGTCAGGCGATCCACCAGATTATACTCCTGAAAGATCATGCCCATGCGACGTCGCACACGGCGCAGCTTGCGCCGACTAAGCGACGCGATGTCGATGTCGTCTAGCATGATCTTGCCGGATGAGGGTTGAACCAGGCGGTTGATGCACCGGATCAGGGTGCTTTTCCCGGCACCCGAGGGTCCGATGATGGCAATCACCTGGGGCTGGTCCACGGTAAAACTGACATTTTTCAACGCCTTGGCGCCAGTGGGATAGACTTTATTCAGGTCCGTAATGGTGAGCATGGTGTGCCTGTTGCGGTTTGGCGGAACGCTTGGGATATAAATGAACCGCCGGCTCTATATGGAAACCGGCGGTTCGTTTGTAAGCGTATCAGCTCTTTTTTTTCTTCTTTTTCTTTTTCTTGACCTTGAGTCCCTTGAGCGCTTCATCGGTGTATACCACACCGTTGGTCTTTTGGATGGTCAGAATATCCGACCAGTGGTCCTGGTAGGTGATGGGGATGAACCGGTCCGCCTGTTTGCCGAACTCTTTGTCAAGGCCGGTTCCCTTCCAATCGAAAGAGAGGAAAGAATAGACGATCTTGCGGGCAAGATCCGGATTCAAGTTGTGCATGTAACCATAGGAGGTGGTGGGGAACAGTTTGGATTCCCAGATGACCCGAAGATCTTCCATCTTGACTACGCCTTTTTGCACCATTCTATCCAGAACACTGGAGGCGATGGGGGCGGCATCGTAATCTTTGTTGGCCACGCCCATGATGGAGTTGTCGTGCTTTCCGGAATAAGTCACCTTGTAATCCACATCCGGAACAACGCCCAGCGCCTTGAAAAGCGCACGCGGGGCCTGATTGCCCGAGTTGGAGGAGGGGGTGACATGGGCGATGTTTCGGCCCTTCATATCTTTTGGGGTTTTGATATCCGAATCTTTGTGGGTGATCAGCTGCAGCTTGTAGCCAAAAGACCCATCCGCCTTGCCCATGATGGAGAAAGGAACGTAACCGGCCAGATTCACTCCGAAACAGGTAGGTCCGGTGGAGATGCCGGCCACATGCAGGCGCCCGGAACGCATCGCCTCCACCTGTGCGGCATAAGATTCCGCTCCATACCAGCGTACCTTTTTCCCGGTGTTTTTGGCCAGATAATCCATAAATTCGGTAAACACGTTCTCATATACCGATGGATCTTCTACCGGTGTGTAGGAAAACACCAGCGTGTCGGGATCCAGCCATTTGCCGGGATCTTTGGGCGTGTCGGCCACCAGATCGCCATCCTCGTCACAAAAGCGAGGATCAAGGGTGCCGCGATTCTTACACGTGTCGGCGACGGCCTGTGAAACCGGACCGAAGACCATGGCCAGCGCCGCCATGCCGACGAGGCTCAACAGCAGCAACTTACGAAACCACAGGGTTTGCTTCATCGTTCCCTCCTTTGTTTTTAATGATGATGGCCAGATGTTGTTGGGACCAACAATTGAGAATAAACCATTACTTACCTATCGTCGGGGGGCTCACTTGTCAAATAAAATGTATCCGGTAAACCGGTCAAGACAGCAAGTGATCCACCATCTCCGCAAACCCGTATCCCCCCTCTTTTCCTGTTACCCATGAAGGTTCGGCGGAAAGCCGGCCCTTGAACGCCATAACGTTGGCAACCCCCACCGAATGAGGAAAAAAATCAAACATGGGGCAGTCGTTGGGGGAGTCGCCGATAAAGAGAACACGATCCCGGTCCCGGTCGACGGCAAGATCGAACAGTTCCTTAAAAAGGATGCGGGTCATGGCCAGTTTGTCATACGCCCCAAACCAGCCGTTGACGTGGATGGAGCTGGGTTTTGCAATGGCGCCAGCCGCCTCGAATAGCCTGACGATCTCGTCGATCCTTTCCTGGGGAAGGGGTGGGACGTCTTCACAGAAATCGATGGCAAGGTCCGCCTCCCGGTAGGCCTGGTCCGCCGAGACGGCGCACCCGGGGACGGCATCGAGGATCCTCTCTTTTAGCCCCGCGATCTTTTCCCGGTCTCGGATTCGTTCCGCCTCGGTTTTCCAATAGCGCCGGATCATCTGTTTCCGATCGTCGTCATACCTAAAGTAGAAAGCCCCGTTTTCACCCACCAGTCCGTCTACCGGCCACATTCGGGTGATATGGTCGCACCAGCCGGCAGGTCGGCCAGTGACAGGAAGCACCCGGATCCCCGCCTTTTGGAGTCGTTCCATGGCGCCGAACACAACCGAGGGCAGGCGCCCTTGGTGGGTCAAGGTGTCGTCAATATCGGTCAACACAAAGCGGATACCGGCCTTTTCCTTGGCCGGAAATTTGTCGATGGGTTTCATAGCGGCGTCCGGTTTGAGAGGTTCGGATGGGTTGTTGCGCCCATTTCAAACCGTCCCAGTTTGGCGAATCTCTAGGTTGGGCTCAAATTTCAATCCTCAAAATACTCAATGTACTCCTGCGGTTAAAAAATTCCCCCGCCTTAACCTGAACCAAACTGAAACGTTCTTGAAAAAGGCTCTCTTGTCTCGCCATTCAATTTGTATTACCTGGAATATGTTGTCAAACAAAACTGGAAAACCTTATCAAATGTGAGGTGAGGTGTGAATGATATAAATGGTCTGATTACCATCGTGACAGGTGGTGCACAGGGCATAGGCGCCGGAATTGCGGAAGTATTCGCCAAAAAAGGCGCCAGAGTTGCCCTATTTGACATCAAGCAGGACCTTCTATCGAACCAACGTGATAAAATGGTTCAAAAAGGCTTCGAAGCAATGGCCGTGAAATGCGACGTCACGCAAAAAGGGGAAGTAACGGCTGCCGTCGCATCCGTGGCTGAACGGTGGGGAGGCATCGATGTGCTGGTCAACAACGCCGGCGCCAATCGCGACATGGGCTTTTTAAAAATGCTTGAAAAAGACTGGGACGATATCATCAACGTCAACCTGCGCTCACAGTTCCTATGCTGCCAGGCTGTCCTGCCGCACATGTTAGCCAAAGGATTCGGCCGCATCGTGAACATTTCTTCTCGCGCCATGAAGGGCAACCGCGGCCAGGCCAACTATGCGGCTGCAAAGGGGGGCGTGATCAGCCTGACCAAAAGCCTGGCCATCGAGTTCGCCCACAGGCGGATCACCGTCAATGCGATCTGTCCGGGTCTGATCGAAACCCCGCTATTCCATCGAACGCCTGAAAAACTCAAGGAAGCGCTAATCACCACAATACCGGTCGGGAGAATTGGGCAACCGGAGGAGATTGGCAACGCCGCCGCCTTTTTCGCCAGCCGTGACGCCGGCTACATCACCGGTCAGTTTTTCTTTGTTTGCGGTGGCAGGAGCCTTTAAGGGCTCAGGAGATACCGTACTTTTTCATCTTACGCCAGAGCGTCGACTTGTTGATATTGAGATATGCTGCAGTTTGGCCCCGGTTGCCGTTAAAGCGGGTGAGCGCCTCGATGAGTGCATCTCTTTCCGCTGTCTTTAATATGGAGGAGGGGGGTCTCTTCTCCCGGGTTTGATGTTTAAGTGAACTGTCCTTAATCTCCTTAGTGAGGTGCTTTTCCCGGATCACATCTTCATGACAAAGAACGAATGCAAACTCGATGATGTTTTCAAGCTCTCTGATATTGCCTGGAAAATCGTACTGCATGAGAATGCCCAGCGCATTGTCTGAGATCCCCTTGATCTCTTTCGCCTTCAGGGCGTTGAACTTCTGTATGAACCGCTCCACCAGCAAAGGGATGTCTTCCCGTCGATCGGATAGCGCCGGCAGGACGAGTCTCACTACGTTCAACCGGTAAAAAAGATCTTCTCGAAAAGCCCCCCTGGCAACCCGCTCGGAAAGGTTTCGATTCGTGGCGGCGATGATGCGGGCGGTGACCCTCTCTGCCTCCGTCGCCCCTAGCGGTTCAAACTCCCTTTCCTGGATGACACGGAGCAGTTTTACCTGGAGGGCGGAGGAGATGTCGCCGATCTCATCCAGGAAAATCGTGCCGTTCTCGGCCCGTGCAAAACGACCCGGTTTATCTTTTTGGGCATCGCTGAAAGCGCCCTTTTTGTAACCGAACAGCTCCGACTCCAGGAGCGTATCGGGCAAGGCGGCACAGTTGATGGCGATAAACTCTCCAGTCTGACCGCTGACATTGTGGATGGCGCGGGCAAAAAGCTCCTTTCCCGTTCCGCTGGGCCCTTCCAGAAGCACGGTACTGCCGCTGGCGGCCACATCCGGCAGGATATCGAAAATCGTCTGAATCTCGTGGTTTTTGCTGACGATGTCGTCGAAACGGTACTGTTGATGAATCTCTTTTCGGAGGGTCTCCATGTCGGATAGATCTCGGAATATCTCCACCCCCCCGATGATGTTCCCCGGCTTGTCCCGAAGCACGGAAGTGCTGACACTGGCAGGCACGCGATACCCGTCGCTGTTCAGGATATTGATGGGCAGATTGATACGCTGACGGCCGGTTTTTATCGTCTCCCCCAGCACACATGTGGTTTGGCATATATTGGCGCGAAAGACATCAAAACACTTCTGCCCCAATGCCTGCTCACGTGCCACACCCGTGATTTTTTCGGCGGCGGAATTGAAATAGGTAATGTTGAAATCCAAGTCGATGGTAAACACCCCATCGGCAATGGAATCGAGGATGGTTTCAAAACTTTCGTTTCGGTATCTGGAACCTTTCTGCTTTTCCTTCATGGAACGAATCTCCTTTCAGGGAATTCCAAACGGAAAATGATATATTGCCAATTTGCAATATATTGCAACCTTTTGTTTCACAAATGCATGATATTGCACTTTAGAGATTTTTAAAGCAATCTATAACATTCTGAAAAATCAGGTATTCCCCCTTTCCAAACGAGTCGGTCCGATATGGCACACCCTTTGCTAATCCTGTTGGGCAGAACAGGAGGGGACCGCAGGCACCGATCGAGGCATCGGGGAAAAAACCCTTCGAAAAGCCCATAGCGGTCCTGGAGGCAGCGGTATGAAAATCGCCATTCCAGTGTTTCGGACTAAAATTTCCCCGCGGTTCGACCAGACCCAGGGATTTGTCCTGATGGAGGTCCAATGCAATGATGTCGTTGAGCGGGAAAACCTGTTCACAGGAGGGTGGACCCTTTCGGGCATCATCCGTCTGTTGATGGACAGGCATGTGGACACCGTGATTTGTGGAGGGATCGACCGTCGCTCCTTGCAACACTTGAATACACGGGGCATCCGGGTCTTTTCTTGGGTGACCGGAGAGGTAGAAGACGCGGTCTCATGCTTTCTCAACGACGGGATGGAATCGGGCATCATCCTGGGGAACCGGGGCATTTGCAAAGAGCGATGGCGATTCAAATCGGGATGTCCGCGGCGGATCAGCGACCACCGAATCGCAATCGGCAAAAACAAGGTGGCGATAGATGAAAATATTAAGACCCTTCGATCTAAAGGAGGAAAAAATGCCAGCACAAGACGGAACAGGGCCCATGGGAACCGGCCCGATTAGAAATCAGATCAGAAAAGGCGAAAATCGGTCCGGACAGGGCCGCAAAAAAGGATGGCAAAACGGTTCCGGAAGGGGTCGCGGTTTCAAAAAAGGCAACGGTCAGGGGCGGTGTGCCGCTTCCGGCAGCGATCGCTCTCGGCGGTGGTTTTCGAAAAACAGGGGCAGCAGCACAGAGGAACCGACAGCCCGGGAGGCGGAATCGTTCCACAACCCCCTTTTTGATATGGATGAACGCCTCAGGGCGCTGGAAGAAAATCGATGATCCGTACGTTGATGGTCAGCTCCAATCTTCCATTTCTTTCAACCCTTACCGGCGTACTGAAAGAAAACGATTTGCAGGTCACGACGACGGACCATAGCCGCACGGCGCTTTCCATCATGGCGTCGCAACGGTTCGATCTATTGATCGTAGACGAAAAAGTGGGCGGCATGACCGGGCTCCAACTGATTGAACGGGTGGTCTCCAAACATCCGATGGTCAACTGCGTCGCCGTCAGCACCCTTCCGCCGGAGGAGTTTCACGAGGCATCAGAGGGGATGGGCGTGATGATGCAACTGCCTGCCAAACCGGATAGAGAGGATGCAGAAAAAATCCTCGTGCGATTGAAAAAAATAAAACACCTCATGAACCCAACAGGTTAGATCGATGATTGTCAGTGTCGCAAGCGGAAAAGGGGGAACGGGCAAAACCACGGTGGCAACCAACCTCGCGGTTTCCCTAAAAAAAGGGGTACAACTATTGGACTGCGATGTGGAAGCACCCAATGCCCATCTGTTTTTAAAACCCCGCATCGACCGATCCGAATCGGTTTTTGCATCGATACCTGAAATCGAGCTGGACCGGTGCAATCGGTGCCGAAAATGTGTCGACATCTGCCGCTTCAATGTAATCGCCATAGCGGGAAAAGCCGTTTTAACATTTCCGGAACTCTGCCACGACTGCGGGGGATGCTTCGCGGTATGTCCCGAAAATGCCATCACAAAAGCCGGTCGCAAGCTGGGAGAGATTGAAACCGGCGGCGTAAATGGCATCGAATTCGTTCATGGGCGGCTACGGGTGGGAGAGGCCATGTCTCCCCCTTTGATCAAACAGGTCCGTACCCATACCCGACCGGATCGGATGACCATCATCGATGCACCGCCCGGCACCTCCTGTCCCGTGATAACGGCGATGAAGGATACTGATTTCGTATTGATGGTCACCGAGCCGACACCGTTTGGCCTTAATGATCTGATGCTTGCCGCAGAGGCGGTAAAGGTCCTCGAAATTCCATGCGGCCTGGTGATCAACCGGTCGGATATCGGAAACGACGGCGTCGACCGGTACGCTCGTAAGGCGGGCATCCCGGTGCTGATGGAAATACCCTTTGATCGGAAGATTGCGGAGGCCTATTCCAAGGGTCACCTGATGGCGGATGTGATGCCGGAATGGAGAGAAAAATTCAGGGATTTGGGCCGCCGAATCGAAAAATTGGCTGGTGCAAAGATGGGAAATCGATGAAAGAAATCGTCGTTCTAAGCGGAAAAGGCGGAACCGGCAAGACCAGTCTCACGGCAGCACTGGCACACCTTGCAACCAACAATGTGCTTTGTGATGCGGATGTGGACGCGGCCGATCTTCATCTTCTGGCGGCACCCGACGTCAGGCAGCAACACGATTTTACGGGAGGCGGCGTCGCCACCATTGATCGCGAAAAATGCTCGGAATGCGGGAGTTGCCGGGAGCTTTGCCGGTTCGATGCCATCGGAGAGGATTTAAAGGTCGATGCCATCTCCTGCGAAGGCTGCGGCGTATGCGTGGACCTCTGCCCGGAACAGGCCATCGATTTTCCGGTGAAAACCTGCGGACAATGGTTTGTTTCAGACACACGATTCGGGGCGATGGTCCATGCCCGACTCGGCATTGCGGAAGAAAACTCGGGAAAATTGGTGACGCTGGTCAGACGGGAAGCCAAAAAGGTGGCAGAGGCAAATGATCTGGATTTGATCATTACGGATGGACCGCCTGGAGTGGGATGCCCTGTAATCGCCTCGGCCGGAGGGGCCACTGCCCTGCTGGTTGTCACCGAACCCACGGTATCCGGAATTCACGACATGGAGAGAGTATTGGAATTGGCCGCCCACTTCCACGTGCCGGCGATGCTTTGCATCAACAAACATGATCTGAATGCCGGTCAGACCGCGGCCATCGAGCAACTCGCCAAAGTGCGACAGATCCCGATAGCGGGAAAGGTCCCCTTCGATCCACTCTTTACTGCGGCGATGGTTCGAGGCAAAACGATTTTCGAATATGGCGGCAACGGCGCTCTGGGTAAGGTCGTTAGGAAGCTTTGGGAAAACATCATCTCCTCACCCGAGATGAATGAATAAAAGAAATGATCAAAAATACATAGTAAAGGAGAACAACGCTCATGAAAAACGGAAGAATCGCGATACCCTCCAACGGAGAAGGTGGGGTAGATGGAACAAGAGCCGGGCATTTCGGTCACTGCGATGTATTCACATTTGTCGATATTGAAGAGGGAGAGATCAAAAAAGTGTCGACCCTTCCCAACGGAGAACACGTCCAGGGGGGGTGTATGGTGCCGGTGAATCTTCTGGCCAGCCATAAGGTGGATGCCCTGATCGTCGGGGGGATCGGCATGAGGCCCCTGATGGGATTCCGGCAGGTCGGCATCCGCGTCTACCACGACGACCAGAGGCCCCATATTCAACCCGTTGTGGAAGATATGATTGCAGGCCGTCTGCCCGAGATCAGGGACGACCAGGTATGCGGCGGCGGAATGCATCATGCATAAAGGGGAGGTTCAAATGAAAATCGCCATCACCTCTCAAGGGAAAGATCTTGATTCACAGATGGATCCCCGATTCGGCCGGGCTGCATACATCTTGATCGTCGATACCGAAAAACTCACATTTAAAGCCCTGGACAACGCCGCCAACGTCAATGCGTTTAAAGGTGCCGGTATCCAGGCTGCGGCCATGTTGGGGGACAGTGATGCCCAGGTATTGCTGACCGGTTTCTGCGGTCCCAATGCGTTTAAAACACTTCAGGCAGCCGGTGTTAAAGTGGTCAACAATGTGACAGGAACGGCAAGAGATGCCGTGAATTTGTTTAAACAGGGACGCGTATCGTTTGCCGAAGAAGCCAATACGGATGGACACTGGTAGATAGTACTCGTCCAGAAGTGGTCTATTTTCCGCTGAGCGGCGTCTTCCTCGGCGTTCCGGCTGCGGCGTACAGCAATACGCCTCGCCGCAAACCCTTGTCAATCCCTGCTCAGCAAAAAATATCCTCATTTCTGAATCGAGCACTTGTCGTGCCTAAATCCTTTGCGGATGGGCACTGCTATAAAGGACAAGTGTCAGGTGACGATGGCGAGCGAAAGTGAAAAAACAAGGACTCACCAATGAATGACAAATCGTTTGATTTTTATCAGGACCATTCGACACAGTTTCTGAAAATGGCGCTGGTATCGGATCGGTGCAAAGGCATGTTGAATCCGGACGGGTACGGTCGGCGAACGGGAAAATGCGGTGATACCGTGGAGTTTTTTCTGAAGATAGACAAAAACAGGATCCACTCTCTTTCGTTTGTCATGGATGGGTGCATCCACACCCGGGCCTGCTGCAACACCGTCGTCCGTCTGGCCGAGGGGAAAAAAGTGGAGGATGCTTGGGAGATCGGGCCGGAGGAGGTGATCGGATACCTCGAGACGCTGCCCCCGGACCATTTCCATTGTGCGGAGCTCTCCATGGGGGCATTGTACCTGGCTTTGGCGGATTATCTGGAACGCCGCCGGGCGCCCTGGAAGAAGATGTACAGCAGCATGTAGAAATGGCCCCCCCTTGGGCCGCATGGGTTCGGGCGCGGTCGACGGATGGATGTTTCACCTATGTTTCAACTTTGTTTCACATGTTTCACCTTTATGTGCAGGCGGATGCCTTTTGATGATGCAGATCTGATTTCTCAAATTGTAACGAAAAGAGATTCTGAAGACGGGACTTGAACTTACCTACAGATGTCATAAAGGGTTTGATTTTATTTTCTATCCACCCCTTTGCAGGCCCACCGGTTGGCAAATGCCAATAACAGATCATTTACATGACCCATGGCGATGGTTTGGGGATTGCATCGCCGTTTACGAGTCGGTGCCACGGGCACCCCATCGGAACGGCACCGGCAACATTCCCGACTCCAGTCTAAGGATGTTTTATTGGAGGGTCGTTTTCGGGAGGATCTCTACTACCGGTTGCAGACGGTGCCGCTACCGCTTCCCCCGTTGCGGAAGCGGCCGGAGGATATTCCGCTTTTGATCGATCACTTTATCCGTAAATACAACGCGATCTACGGCAAGCAGGTGCGTTCTGTGGACCCCAAAGCCGTGAGAAGGATGTCCGCTTACCGGTGGCCGGGCAACGTCCGGGAACTGGAGAGATGCATCGAGCATGCCTTTGTTTTTGTCAAGGGACCGGTCATTTTCGCCCACTATCTTCCGGAGCTGGAAGACGGTCTCCCACCCCCGTCGGAACCCTTCACCCCCCTCAAGGATCCTGTGGGGCGAAAACCGATGTTGGACAGAAATGCCCTATGCAGTGCACTGGACAGATGCGACGGCAGGCGGCAGGAGGCAGCCGATCTGCTTGGCATCAGCCGGACTTCCATGTGGCGACACATGAAACGGCAGGGATTAATTTAAGCACTCAGCAGTAAACAGAGGCCCGTCCACTCCCCTATAGATCTCAGGATCCCATCACCCTTCCATTGATTCAGTTGGAACATCGCCTTGAATACAATTTGATTTTTCTGCATGAATTGTTATTAATATCTGTGGTGGGCGATTCTTCACGTAGAGATGTGCTGAGATCTTGATATGCGAAATCTGCTGATGGCGCATTGAGTTGATGGTCTCCGGCGCTAAGGAGGAACGCTCGGGTGACTAATCCATGGAATGAAAGGATCGTTCGATGCCATCCATTGATCAGGCAATCATCGACAAGGTAGATGAAATATATGCAGATGGAAAAAATGAGGCCCTGCTGGAAATTGGCCAAACGCTTCGACCTCACTTTCAGCCAATCGTCGACACCTTTTACAGCACCCTGCTCAAGTATCCGGAAACGAGCGGCACCCTTGAAAACAAGATTGTCGAAAAACAGTTGCCCCTGGCCATTATCGAATGGTTAAACCTTATCTTTCCCAAACAATCCAGTGATATAACCGTTCAAGAAATCACAGATCGGCATAGGGAGTTGGGTGCGCTTCACGCCAAAATCAATGTGAACCTGAACTATCTATTGTATGGACTCTCCATCATAAAAGAAGAAATTTATTCACGACTAAAGGAACATGCGCGAGCTGAGGATTTCATGCCCCAGATTTCAACCATTTTCGATTTTGTAACGTCCACCCTTGTAGAATCCTATATTGCCAATGAAATGGTCCATGAAAGCAATGAACTCTCCATGCGGATAAAGGGCTTGACACAAAATATGGCGATCGAATGTGAACGCATGCGCTCCATGCTTTTGGACTGGTTGAGCAACACCCTTAATTGGATCTACCAGACGGATCGCCCCGACCTTGATGTCTTACCCAAACTGCAGCTGTCAAATTTCGGTTTATGGGTGGTCTATAAGCTGGACTTCATCACATCAGACGCCAAGATAAAAAGAGAGCTGAACCGGAAGATTGCCTACATCGATCACCTCCTGTTTCTCAGCGCGAAGAGCAAATGTGATGATGATCATCATCATTTTTTAACCTATATCAACGAGCTGAACGAAAGCGTCACCAGTGCATCGTGGTATATCTCGTCTATCGTCGACCAGGTCATCGAGGTCGACACGGGGATGGATCCCTTGACGCGCCTGTTCAACAGGCGATACCTTGAAACCGTTTTGCGCAGACAGACAAGCATCAGCATGCAAAAGGGCATTGTCTATTCCGTGTTGTTGATAGACATCGATCATTTTAAAAAGATCAATGATCAATACGGGCACATCTCCGGTGATTTAGTCCTTAAACACTTTGCTGAAATACTCCTTTCCTCGGTCCGGGCAAGTGACTTCATCTTTCGCTATGGCGGAGAAGAGTTCCTGGTTCTCGGCGGCAACCTGGATATAAAGGCCGCTCACAATCTCGCCGAAAAACTCAGAACCAAAGTCGCCAGGAGCAAATTCATGCTGCAGGATGATATCTCCATATCCGTGACATGCAGTATCGGCGCAGCTCAGCATGGCGGTCACCCAAATTACAATCTGCTTCTCGAAGCGGCGGATAAAGCCCTTTACAAGGCGAAGCAGCAGGGAAGGGATCAGACGGTGGCGGCTTGATATCCGCCGGCCAATGGATTGGCATTCATGATGCTTTCGTTCAGCTGCTGAAATATCCGTGCCATTTCAACTCCGCTCGCTCCACAGGTCCGGTTATTGGAGTTTTTTGAGTTCTCGAATTTCACAATGTTTCATCTGTTTCACCCCGCCTGAGCATCCTATACTCTAATTGTTATCAATTAATTGGTTGCTAAATCTTTTTCCCGTTTCAAACCGCCTTTGTCGGCCCTTGAAACATCTCTTTTGTTTCAAAATATCAAAAAACCCTGCCGGCGCGGTTTCATCTACCCTAATAAAGTAATTTATTCATTCATTTCAGATTGTTATTAACCTGGCATGTCCTTTGCTAACAACAGGGTCAGAACAAAGGCGCCTTTCGGGTGCCACTGAATCCATCCCCAACAGACAGAGGAGAAGCGATGAGTCATTACGGAGAAGCGTTGGACGACATTATGGAACGATATCCGGCACAGACCGAGTACCTGATCTTTATGCTCCAGGATATCCAGGCCACCTACGGATACATTTCCAAGGAATCGATGCAGATGGCATGCGACCGGACCGATGTCCCCCTGACCCAGGGGTACTCGGTGGCCACCTTCTACCAGTCCTTTCGCCTGGATCCCACCGGAGAGCACGAGATCCGCGTCTGCTCAGGCACCGCCTGTCATTTGAAGGGAAGCCAGCGAATGGTGGAGGAGTTGTCCCGCCGGCTGGATGTAGCGCCTGGAGAGACCACGGAAGACATGCGGTACACACTCAACACGGTCAATTGCGTGGGCGCCTGCGCCTTGGCAACGGTGGTGGTGGTGGATGAGGAGTATCAATCCAACATGACGGCCAAAAAGCTGGAAAAACAACTCAAAGCCCTGGACAAAGAACTGACCCCCGAAAAACAGGAGATAGAAGATGTCTGAACCGACTGCGGCGATAAAAACGGAAGACTGGCGTTTAAAGTCCCCTGAAGATCTGCTGGCACTTCAAGAGCAGATCCTGTCCGAGCGGGATCCGGACCGGCCGGAAATCGTGGTGTGCCACGGCACGGGCTGCCTGGCCAACGGCAACGCCAAGGCACCGAAGCAATCAAAACCGATATGGCCCATGCGGGCATCCAGGCTCTGATCCGGCCCGGCATTAAATCCACCGGTTGCCAGGGGTTCTGCTCCCGGGGCCCCCTGGTGCTGATCCGGCCCCAGGGCCTTTTCTACCAGCGGGTGAAGCCCAAGGACGCAAAGGAGATTATCGAGCGGACCGTCATTGGCGGCGAACCGGTGGAGCGGCTTTTGTACAAGCTTCCGGAAACCGGGGAACCGGTCTTTCTGGAAAAGGAGATCCCGTTTTATAAACTTCAAAAACGGGTGGTACTGCACAACATCGGGAAAATCGACCCCTCGGACATCAATGACACCATTGCCGCCGGCGGGTATCAGGCACTTGCCAAGGCGTTGACCACCATGACGCCCGAACAGGTGGTGGCAGAAATCGAACAGTCGGGGCTCAGGGGCCGGGGTGGGGCCGGTTTCCCCGCGGGCCGCAAGTGGCGCGGTGCCTTGAAGGCGGTGGAAAAGAAGGGACGGCCCATCTATGTCGTGGTCAACGGCGACGAAGGGGATCCCGGTGCATTCATGGACAACGCAGACTGCGTGGTGGATGTGGGACGCTATTTTCTGCGTTTCCTGGAGGAGGAATCCTGCGGGAAATGCTTTCCGTGCCGCCTGGGGCTCACCCGGATGCGGGAGATCCTGGATCGGTTTTCCCGCGGTGAGGGCAGCGAGAAAGAGATCGAAGATCTGATGAGCCTGGCACAGGCGGTTCAGGACGGATCGCTGTGCGCCCTTGGATCCAGCGCCCCCAACCCGGTACTCACCACCATCCGGTATTTCAAGGATGAATACATCGCCCATGTTAGAGACGGAAAATGTCCGGCCGGCGTTTGCAAGGAGCTGATTACCTATGCCATCGACCCCGAGGCCTGCACCGGTTGCACCAGCTGCGCCAGGCAGTGCCCGAACCATTGTATCTCCGGCGAAAAAAAGGAGGCCCACGTCACCGATACGGTTCGTGCATCCGGTGCGGCATCTGCCGGGAAACCTGTAAATTCGGCGCAGTGACGGTCAGCTGATAAGAGTAAGGAGGAAATACTCGACATGATTGAATTTCATATCAACGACAATCCGGTTAAGGCGCGGAAGGGATAGACGGTCCTGGAAACCGCCCGGCACCATGGGATCGAGATCCCAACGCTCTGCTACCATGAATCGGTCTCCTCCAGCGGTGCCTGCCGGCTGTGCATGGTGGAGATAAAAGAGGACGACTGGTCCAAGCTGGTGGCGTCCTGCATCTACCCGGCGCAAGCGGGCATCCGTGTGTTCACCGATACGAAAAGAGTCCGGAACGTGCGGCGCTGGGTGCTCGAAATGCTCCTGGCAGCCACCCCGAAAAGTCCGGAAATCCGTGAGCTGGCAGCAGCATACGGTGTACTCACAACGCGGTTCCCCATCAACGATCCGGAGCAGGACTGCATGGTGTGCGGTCTGTGTTCCCGGGCGTGCGAAGAGGTGGTGGGATTGTCCGCGGTCTCAACCGGATCATCGTCGCCGGCTGTGAAGGCCGCCTGATGCTCAAAAAATTAGAAAAGGAGCTGCACCTGCTGGATCTGCACAAGGGTCAAATCGACAGGGTCAATTTAAGGGGCCACGTGGCGGCGGTATCCGACCGGTCGTCCCTTGACAACGCGCGCAAGTCGGCAAAACTCATAAAGGCGGCCGTCGCTGAGATGGCCGTCCTATCCCCCACGCCGCAGCAGATTGCGCGAATCGAAGGGCCGGTCATGATTCTAGGAGACGGTATCGACTCCTTTACAGCCGCCCAGGAATTGTCCCGAAACGGGATCGATTTTTTTCTGGCCGTCTCATCCGTTGATCCGGAAGCGGTTTTGTGTCATATTCACCATGCGTATCCAGGTGAACGTCAGTATTACAATCGGCTGAAAAACATCGTCTCAGAAGTTGCGAATAGTTCCTTCGCCACGGTGCTCCCCCCCGGCCGGCATGCTCCAGGAGGATGAGGTTCAAGTGGCGGATTGTTTGTGGGATTTGATATCGGAACGGTCTATCCATTTCACACACGAAAACAGGGAGGCATTCTATAGCAGCCTGAATTAGTGTTCATCCATAAATTTCCCTTTTTCCCGTCCGGCTGCGGCGGACAGTTAGCGGCGTCCTCCGCGGGTTATCCGGCTGCGACGTACGGCAGTACGTCTCGTCGGAAACCGCGTGTCTTCTGTGCGTCCTTGCTCAGTCCCGCCTTGGCGGGACTCATTTCTGACTTGAACACTTAAAGTGCCCTTTAAGTTGCCGTGGATAGGCACGAATTGGAAGCAAGCTCTAAAGAAACTGGTGAATAGAGAATGATAAGGGCTTTGGCATGTCACAAAAAAAGGTGATTGTCGTCGGAGGAGGCGTGGCCGGGCTCACCGCTGCGGAAGGGTTGGCGCGGCTGGGAGCACGGGTGGAGGTGGTGGAAAGATCCGCCTTCTGCGGCGGCCATGCCATCGCCTTCACCTGCAAGGCCGTGGACGAATGCGTCAAATGCGGTGCCTGTCTTGCAGAGGACCGGCTGGAAAAGGCGGTATCGCACCCCCGCGTGCGGATTCGGACCGGCACCCGGATCAGTGGGGTGGAACGAAACAGCGGCTTTGCGATTCACACGATTCGCGACCCGGCCTTCATCGATCCGGACCGGTGCAACGGGTGCGGCGTCTGCTACGACCGATGTCCGGAGCCAGGCGCGGTCATCAGGGGCTCTTCTTCCCACCATAACCCCTTTTACGCGATATCCAGGGAACGGTGCCGCTTTCAAAAAGACCGCTCCTGCACGATCTGCCAGGAGGCGTGCCCGGAAGGGGCCATCCACCTTAAAGCCTCCGAGACGGAGGAAACGGTAAAGGGGGATGCCGTTCTCCTGGCCACCGGTTTCAAGCCGTTCAGCCCGGAATGCAAACCCTACGGATATGGTGTACTGGACAATGTGGTCACCCATCTTGAATTGGAGGGGCTCCTTTCAAAGGGAGAAGGGTTAAAACGGCCATCTGACGGCGGTGCGGTCCGGCATCTGGCATTTGTCCAATGCGTGGGCAGCCGGGACGGGAGTCTGGGCCATCTGTGGTGCTCCCGGGTTTGCTGCGGTGCGGCGCTGCGCATGGCGGGACTCGTCAGGAATCGGCAGCCGGAAACCGACATCACCGTTTTCTACATGGACGTTCAGAACTTCGGCAGGGATTTTTACACGGTGTATCCGACCCTTGGCGGAATGATGCGGATGGTCCGCGCCATTCCGGCGGATCTCTATCCGGAAGAAAAGGGACGGGTTCGCGTGAACTATCTGGACACCGATACCGGACAGCCTGCCCGGGAAGTCTTCGATCTAGTGGTTCTCTCGGTGGGGATGACGCCGCATCCCGAAACACCGGAGATAGCAGAATGGCTTGACATGCCCCTATCCGATACCGGATTTGCATCGGCAACCGGAACGCCGGGTGTGTTTTCGGCCGGTGCCGTGACCGGGCCCATGGGCATTGCGGAGGCCATTGCAGGGGCCGAAGCGGCTGCCTGGGAGATGGGGCAATATCTGGAACTGATTTAGAATCATTATTTTTTAAGGCGATGACGTGAAACCCACCGTATTGATATTCGGTAGTATCGAAGAATCTGAAAAGATCGGCCGGGCGTTGACGGATGCGGGAATGGCCGTCACCCGGGCCGTTCCGCACGATGAGGTACAAGAAGTTGCAGTGGCACCTAAAACGGCAAGCACGCCGCTTTCTACAAATATCGTGCCCATCTCCGAGTGCATCTCCTGCACCGGTTCATCCGGTGATTTCAAAGTGCGAGTGGTCCGCGACGGGGTCACCGAATCGCTTTCGGCCCACTTCGTGGTCATCGCCCGCCATGTGCTCAAGGAACCCGGCTACGCCCTGTACGGGCTCACCCCGATGGAGCAGGTCATCCCCCTTTCCGAGCTAGAAAGGCCGCTGGGTTTGCAGCAAAACCTTTCACCCGAAGTCGCCGAGTTGAACCGAACCGCCTTTCTCGTTGGAATTCACAGGGAAAGCGACCCACAGGAGACTCGCCGGGCCATGTCGTGCGCCCTGCGGCTCCAAAAAACCGGGAAACACCAGACCTACCTGTTCACGGGCAACTTAAAGGTCGCCGCCGACGGATCGGAATCCCTTTACCGGGAAGCCCAGGGTGCGGGAACGGTGTTTGTCAAATGGGAACACGAACCGCCACAGATCCGGCAGACAGACGGTGGCGACCTTTTTATCTCCTTTACCGATGCGGTCACAAGGGACCGCTGCCGGCTTGCCCCGGATCTCATTGTGATCGACGAACGCCCCTACCCTTCTCCTTTTACCCGGCAGGTGAGCCAAGCGCTTAGGCTCCACAACGGGCCGGACGGCGCGGGACCTTCGGACAACGTCCACCGGACCCCGGTCCTTACCAACCGCAGGGGGATCCTGGCCGTGGGACTATCTGGAAACGAGGAAAAAGAGATAGGGGCCCTGAAACTCACCCTGGCGCATGCCGCCCGGGATTTGGAGGCCGACGCAACGGCTGCCGCCGTCATCGACACCGGCCTCTGCGTCCGGTGCCTGACCTGCCTGCGTGTCTGTCCCCACCTTGCCGTGGAATTGTCGGTCACTGCACCGGCCATCCACCCCCGGGCCTGCGAAGGATGCGGTATCTGTACGGCGGAGTGTCCAAGAGGCGCCATCCGCATGGCGACGCCCATTACCGGCATCCCCGCTCTTTCTCCGGAAGACATTGCACCCGCCGCTGAACCGGCATCCTTCACCCCCGTCATGATCGCCTTCTGCTGCACCCGCTCCGCCGTTAAAGCGGGGGATGTGGCGGCCCATTTAGGATTGCCCCTGCCGGCGGGACTGCGGACGGTATCGGTTCCCTGCACAGGCGGGATTTCCGCCGCCCATCTCTACGAGGCGTTCCGGCGGGGAGCCGATGGTGTTCTGGTGGTGACTTGCCACCCGGGCAACTGTTTTTCCGAATACGGCGAGAGGCATCTGGCAAGAAGGGTGGAAGAGATTTCAAGCGGGTTGCGCCGAATGGGCCTTCCGTCGGAGCGGCTGGCGGTGGCGAGCCTTGCCGCCAACATGTCCGGAGGGTTTGCAGAAACGGTCGACGAATTCGAAGAAAAGATCCGCGCCCTGGGTCCTAGCCCGGTGGCAAGAACCCGATCGCCCCTGGTGGGCAACGACTGACAGGAATGGACCATGGAAGAGAGCGATGCCATCATTGATTTGAACCAAGCGGATCCCGGCCGGTTCCGGTCCTGGGGGTTCGACCAAAGCCACTGCGTCACCTGCGGGGTCTGTTCCGCTTCCTGCCCCGCCACCGGCACAGATGGTTTCGACCCCCGGAAACTGGTGCGCATGGTGATGCTGGGGCTGGAAAACCAGGTGGTGGAGGCCCGCTGGCCCTGGATCTGCACGATGTGCGGCAAGTGCGAAAACCTCTGCCCCATGGGGGTCAACATCGCCGACATGGTTCGACAGATCCGTTCCCTGCGGCCCCGGGAAGCGGTGCCGGGGATCCTGCACAAAGGCGTTGAGGCCGCCCTCGATACCGGTAACAATCTACGGCTCCCCAAGGAGGACTACGTCTTCATTCTGGAGGACGTGGCTGAAGAGATTGCCGAGGAGCCGGGATTTGAAGGATTTACGGTGCCGGTGGACAAAACAGAGGCCCGCATTCTGACCACGATCCACAACAAGCTGGTCAACACCCACACCGAGGATTTGAAACACTGGTGGAAGATTTTCCACGCCGCCGGTGAAAACTGGACCGTCCCTTCCCAAAACTGGGAGGGGACCAGTTGGGGCTACTTCTCAGGGGACGACGACGCAATGCGAATCATGGCCGGACGGCTGGTGGATCAGATGGAGCGGCTCCGCGCCCGGGGTCTTTTGTGGTGTGAGTGAGGCCACGCCTACCTGGCGACCCGGTCGGGTCTTGCCAAACACTTCCCAAAAGCGCTGGACCAGTCCGAGTTTATCACGGTGTTCGACCTGCTCATCCACTACATCCGGTCGGGGCGGATCCGGCTGGACAAGACCCGGTTTAGAGGCCTTGCCACCTACCACGATCCCTGTAACTACGGCCGGAGATCCCAAACCCGTTTCGGATACGGCTATTTCGAAGAACCCCGTTGGATCCTCAGCCAATGCACTGACAACTGGGTGGAGATGTATCCCACGGGAATGAACCAGATCTGCTGCGGTGGCGGCGGAGGCGCCCTGGTGACCGGATACAATGAGGAAAGGGTCCATTACGGCCGCCGAAAGATGGCACAGATCGCGGCCACCGGTGCGGACACGGTGGTGGTGCCTTGCCACAGCTGCCACGGACAGTTCAACAACATCAAAAAAGCGCACGGCATGCCGGACCTGAAAGTGAAATATCTTTGGGAAGTGGTGGCGGACAGTCTCGTTCTATAGAGCCTTTTACTTTTCGATTTGTCCGATCACCAAGAGCAACTGTAGGCCCCGTTTTCTCCGGATCCACCAGAACACCAATTCCGATTGAGGATCCTCATACCCGTTTTCCACATTACTCGCTGAGACCATTCCGAAAGCAGAGATAATACCCTTGCATTTTTCATCCCCACGCTCCGGCGCGATACGCCTTCAATAAAACGACCGAATTCATCAAGAATTGACTTCAATCAGCGGTACTCTATACTTTTGCGGTAGCGGACAGCAGTTTCTGATTTAAAAATAAATCGAAATCTGATCGTTTGGGTATGAAGTGTATGTGTATGGCAGTAAAACATCCGAATCAGGACCACACCAGAAGCATATGTAGAAAAACTCTATGTTCACGTACGGCTTAATCGGGGGCATTTAGTCGGCCACTATATGTAGGGCATGGTTAATCAGGAACGGACGTAAGAATATAAACGGAATTATTTTATAGAAATTACCCTGAAGCGCCTGAACACTAGTGGTCGTATTCGGCAGAAGCGGAGCTATAGATTCAGTTGGAACTGAACCGCTTCGCGGATTGCCTTATCCCTGCCAATAAGGTCTTGCCGACCAAA
>Ga0066187_1000169_pt1 | contig 26823 bp, 29 predicted proteins | sample WorMetexBAHAMAS1_FD_58706 | JGI IMG/M metagenome (GOLD analysis project Ga0066187, IMG submission 58706) | Marine gutless worms symbiont microbial communities from Max Planck institute for Marine Microbiology, Germany - Inanidrilus exumae... | ecosystem: Host-associated > Annelida > Digestive...
CGGGCGCCGGCGCCCGGAACGGTTCTCGGGCCGTTGGATGAGATCCCCGACCGCAAGGGCAGGGAGTACCAGTTCGGCCGCGGCAAGAGCGCCTTTTCCATGTTCGTGGTGCGGCGGGGCGACGCGGTGTTCGGGTATCTAAACATCTGTCCCCACTACAGCCTGCCGCTGAACTACCGGGAAGGCGAGTTCGTCAACGACAACGGCTCGCTGATCCGCTGTTCCATGCACTTCGCCGAGTTCCGGATCGAGGACGGCTACGGCGTCGCCGGGGCGGCCGAGGATTGTTTCCTCGACCCGATCCCAGTGCATGTGGAAGATGGCCAGGTGGTGATCACGCCGGATTAAGCAATATAGGCGCGGCCCTGTGTTAGGGTCGCAACCCGACATTCGCGACCAGGACAGAATGATCTCCAGGCCCAGCGGCCGGTCACGGCAATGAGACTGAGCTTTGTTCCCCTGATTGCAGCCTTGCTGCCGGCCGTGGCGATCCATGTCAGTTACGTGATTGCCGCGTCTCACGGCCATGTGCCGTGGTGTTTTCCCTATATCGACAGCTGTACCTCGATCAGCGCCACGGGTCGCCAGGCGCCAGAGAGTTTTGTTTTTCGCGCAATGATGATCCCGGCGGCCGTCGTCCTGATGGTGTACTGGACATTGTCTCACGCCTGGCTGAAGAGCCTGGGGAGCGTGATGACGCGCACCAACCGGTCCATGCTGGTGCTGGGCGTCGTGGCCGCGCTCGGCCTCATTCTCTATACCACCGTGCTGGGGACGAGCGGACAGATCCCCTTCATCCAGCGGCGCATCGGCGTCACGACCTTTTACATCTTCAGCGTCGTGGCGCAGCTATTGATGACCGTGCAGATCGTGGTCCTGGCGCGCCGCCGGCCGGATGCCGTATCGGCCGGCGTGCGTCGGGCGCTGGTTGCGACCATCGGTCTTGTCGTTTTTCTCGGAGTCTTCAGCCTGGTCCTGTCCGCTACAACGGAGGCCTACGAGCGGGTCGAGGACGCCTTCGAATGGCTGATCACCCTGCCGATCCTGTGCCACCTGCTGCTGACCTACTTCGCCTGGCGACAAAGCGGTTTCCACGCGCGGTTCGGCGTGACGGGCGAGGGGCCGGAAACTTAGCGGCTAGCGCGCCGCCCACAGCATGCCGCGTTCGAATATCGTCGCCATGTTCTTGTTCTGGAATTCCGTGGCCACATGGCCCAGCGCGCTGTAGAACACGCGGCCCTTGCCATGCCGGCGCTTCCAGACGACCGGTATGGTCGCCCCCTCGATCCAGGTACAGTGTTCGCCGGAGAAGGTGGTCGTGGCCAGCACCTCGTTGGTCGGATCAACATGCATGTAATACTGCTCGGACCGGTAGGGAAAATCGTCGATGCCCTGCGTGATCGGGTCGTCCGAATGCCGGACGTTCACCTCGAAATCGATGATGTTGCCGGGATGGGCGACCCACTGACCCCCGGTCATAAACTGATACTCCACCTCGTTGCGGAACGAGTCGCACATGCAGCCGTGAAATCCGGCAAGCCCGACACCGGATTCAACGGCCGCGCACAGATTGGCGACCTCGTCGCGCTCGATTGTCGCCATCGTTACGACCGGAATGATCAGGCTGAGATCCTTGAGTTGCGGGTCGGCGAACGCCCGCGTCGAGCTTTCGACCGCCACCGTGAACCCATGGGTTTCCAGCATGCCGGCGACGATCCCGGCGCTTTGCTCCGGCGTGTGCCCGTCCCATCCGCCCCAGACGATCAATGCATCGCGTGTCATCGGCCTCTCCTGTCAGTCGAACCGGCCTAGGGGCGCGCCTTCCGGAAGCGCCGCCGGCCGTTCGCACCGGCTGTCGATCTCGACGATCCGGCCGGTTGTCGCGGCCCTCTCGGCGGCCTCCATGACCTCGAGCACATGATAGGCCAGCTCCATACTGGCCCGATGCGGCCGGCCGGTCCGCAGCGCCGCCGCCATATCCGCAGCCCCGATGATACGGAACTCGCCGTCCGCGTGGGGAAACACCGGTTCGACCGGTTCCCACTCATCGCGTCCCTGGGACACCTGCACGGTACCGCCGAAATGATTGGGATCCGGCACCAGCATGGACCCCTCGGTCCCATAGATCTCGATAGGGCTGTGCTGGTGTTTCCAGACATCGAAGCTCATCACGACGGTGACGTGCGCCCCCGACGCAAACTGCAGCACCGCAGAGATATGCGTGGCGACGTCCACCGGGACCTGTGCGCCCGTGCGCGGCCCGCTTTCGATCGTCCGGCTGTCGAATGTCGCCTTGGCCATGCCCATGACGCGGGCGACCGGGCCGAGCAGATTTACAAGGCAGGTGAGGTAGTAGGGGCCCATGTCGAACATCGGCCCGCCTCCCGGCTGGTAGTAGAAGTCGGGGTTCGGGTGCCAGCGTTCGTGCCCGCGCAGCATCATGAAGGCCGTGCCCGCGACGGGCTCCCCGATGCGCCCGGAATCCAGCAGATGGCGCGCGGTCTGGTGCGCGCCACCCAGGAACGTGTCGGGCGCGCATCCGACGCGGAGTCCCGTTTCTTCGGCCACGGCACGCAACCGGTTGGCTTCCGCCAGCGAGACCGCAAGCGGCTTTTCCGAATGCGCGTGCTTGCCGGCCGCCAGGATCTGCAAATCCACGTCCACATGCGCCTGGGGCGTGGTCAGGTTCACGACGATCTCTATTTCAGGATCGGCCAGCAGTTCATCGACCGGCATCGCCGTGATCCCGAACTCCGCAGCCCGGGCGCCGGCCGCTTTGCCGTCGCGATCGGCGCAGGCCTTCACTTGCAGGATGTCGAACCGAGGCGCTGTCCTCAGATAGGCCCCGCTGATGAAACCGCACCCGACGAGGCCGATCCGTACCGGTTCCGTCACCGATGCCTCCCTCTCGCCTGCCTTATCGCAGCTTGCCGTAGAACAACCGAGCCTAAGGGTGTTTAATTCGGACAACAAAACAAATCAGGGTCCGCGTGATGCCCACAGGCGGACCGGGCAGAAACCCAATGGGCAAAAGGCCGGGAGGATTTCAATGAACAGACTCAGTGCTGTTTTTATGTCGTTCATCATTGCCTTGGCGTTTGGCTTGGGCTCGGCATCGGCGGAAACCGTTGTCAAATGGCTGCATCTCGAGACTGCGCCGAGAATCGTCGCTGCCTGGGAGCAGGTTGTGGCGGACTACGAAGCTGCGAATCCTGACGTTAAGGTCGAGATGCAGTTCCTTGAAAATGAAGCGTTTAAGGCCAAGCTGACGACGCTGCTGCAGTCGGACGACCGACCCGACATTTTCTATAGCTGGGGCGGCGGCGTTCTGAAGGCACAGATCGAGGCCGGCGTCTTGCGCGATATCGACGGTCTGATGCGCGGAGAATGGGAAGAAACGCTGAGCCCGGCGGCGGTAAACGCATTCACTTATGACGGCAAGGCCTATGGCGTTCCTCATCTCGTTTCACAGGTTGGCTTTTGGTACAACAAGGCGCTGTTCGCCAAGGCGGGCGTCAAAGCCGAAGACATCAAGACCTGGGACGATCTTCTATCGGCGGTGAAGACGATCAAAGCCGCCGGCATCACGCCGATTGCCGTCGGCGGCGCCGAAAAATGGCCGTTGCATTTCTACTGGACCCATCTGGCCATCCGGATCGGCGGCAAGGCCGCTTTCGAAGCGGCGACGTCGGGCGAAGGCGAGGGGTTTGCAGGGCCGGTTTTCGTCAGAGCCGGCGACGAGTTCAAACGGCTCATCGACCTGGAGCCGTTCCAGCGCGGTTTCCTTGCCAACACGTTCCCCGAGTCCGCGGGCTATTTCGGCGATGGGAACGCAGCCATGCAGCTCCAGGGCAACTGGGACTACAACACGCAGAAAACAAACAGCGTCAGCAAAGAGGGCATTCCCGACGAGAATCTCGGATGGTTCCCGTTCCCGATTGTCGAGGGCGGCGCCGGCGAACCGACGGACACGCTGGGCGGAATTAATGGATGGATCTTCTCGAAGTGGGCGTCGGACGAAGCGGTCGATTTCATGCGGTTCTTCGTAAGCCCGGACAACCAGCGCATGATGGGTCGTGAGGGTTTCTTCATTCCTGTGGCAAAAGGCGCGGCGGACGAAATGAAGAACCCGTTCTTCAGGAAGATCTCCGAGAACATCGCCGCCTCGAAGTACCATCAGATCTTCTACGACCAGATGCTTGGGCCCGACGTCGGGCGCGTCGTCAACGACGTCTCCACGGACCTTGCCGCCGGCATCATCACGTCCAAGGAAGCGGCCGCGACGGTTCAGGAAGCGTGGGAGTTCGAGAATTAGTCCCTAGCCTTGAGGAGAGGGCGGCCTTGTGCGGCGGCCCTCTCCGCACTCTAGCGAGCCATCGACGTGGAACTATCCTATCCGCCGCAGGGACGCTTGGATGCTAGCCGAACTTCCGCGTTGGAGTTCCATGTCGTGACGCGGCAGCGCCATACGCACGCCCCGAAGGGCCAATGACCAGTTCGGCTCTGGCATCGTCGGCGCGGCAAGGCCCCACGGCGCGGCGCCTGGTCGCTCAATTCCTGCACGCCAATCGCCATGGGCGGCTTGCAACCGTGGCCTTGTTTCTGCCGCCTGCGCTTCTCCTTTTTACGATTTTCGTCGTGTTGCCGATTGGGGAGGCGGCGTTCCTGGGCTTCTTCAAGTGGAACGGCTATGGCGAGGTCACGAATTTTATCGGCCTCAAAAACTATGAACGACTGATCGGCAACCGGGTCTTCAAGTCGGCCTTGTTCAATACCGGGCTGGTGATCGCCGTCAGTCTGCTCGTCCAATTGCCGTTGGCGCTCGGCATGGCGCTGTTTCTGGCCCAAAAGGTCCGTGGCGCCTACTTGTTCCGGACCATCTTCTTTCTGCCGTTCATCCTGGCGGAGGTGGCAACGGGTCTGATCTGGCGCTTTCTCTATGACGGCGAGTTCGGCCTGGTTGCGGCGATCTGGGGCGCCCTCGGCGCCGAGGCGCCCTTCGTCCTGGCCGAACGCGAACTTGCCATGTACGCCATCATGGCCGTCGTCGTGTGGAAGTATTTCGGGTTCCACATGATGATCTACATCGCCGGACTACAGAATATTCCGCGAGACCTGATCGACGCGGCACGGGTGGATGGCGCCACGCGATGGCAGATAACGCGTTACGTGACGCTGCCGCTTCTGAAACCGACGATCATGATCTCGGTGTTCTTCGCTGTGCTCGGTTCCCTGCAGCTCTTCGACCTCGTCATGCCGCTCACGGGTGGTGGTCCCTCCAACTCGACCCATACCATCGTCACATATCTTTATACCTTCGGCATCGTGCGTCTGCGCATCGGCTTCGGCAGCGCGGTCGGAGTCGTGCTGTTTTTCATTTGCCTGGCGTTCGCTCTGATGTACCGCCGCAACCTGTTCGCACGGAACTAGCCATGAGCCGGTACCCGGTCGACGGTTTTCAGCTGTTCAGATACGCAACTCTGATGCTGGTTGCGGGCGTGGTCATTGTTCCCCTGTCGGCGACGCTGCTCGGCGGGTTCAAGTCGCTCGGCGAGTTGCGGGTCGATCCATTCGGGCTGCCCAGCGATTGGCGGTTCGAATACTACTGGGACATCCTGAGCGGTGGCCGCCTGTGGGAGTTGCTCTGGAACTCCCTCGTCATCGCCTTCTTCACTGTATTTCTGACTTTGGCGACGGCCGCCATGGCTGGCTTCGTGCTCGCGCACATCCGCTTCTTCGGCAATCGATTTTTGATGGGTTATTTTCTGATCGGGCTGATGTTCCCGGCGGCGACCGCAATCATCCCGCTCTTCATTAAGGTGCGCGACCTGGGTCTGTTGGACACCTATTGGGGCGTGATCCTGCCACAGGTCGCATTCGCTCTGGGTTTCAGCATCCTGCTATTCCGTTCGTTCTTCCGGCAGTTGCCGCACGAACTGTTCGAGGCGGCCTTCATCGACGGTTGCGGTTACATGCGTTTCTTCTGGCATGTCACCATACCGCTGTCGCGGCCGATCCTGGCGACCGTGGGGATCTTCGCGCTGGTGCAGAGCTGGAACAACTTCCTGTTGCCGTTGGTGGTTCTGAACTCGGACGGGTCGTTTCCCTGGCCGCTGGGAATCATGCAGTTCAGGGGCGAATACAGTTCCGACTGGAACAAGGTGTTGGCCTTCGTCACGCTGACGATCGCGCCAGCCATCGTCTTTTTTCTGGCGGCGCAACGTTACATTGTCGCGGGCCTGACCGGCGGCGCGGTGAAGGGATGAACTCCATCCTCCCGAAGACTTAGGTCATGGCCCTCGAAAGCCGCGAGGGACCGGTTCCGGTATCGCAGCACCGCAGCGCCTTGCCGCGCGGGCTGACCATTGGCCTCGCGCTCCTGGCCATCCACACCGGCGGTGGGCTCTGGCTTACCGGTTTTGCCTGGCGTTAATCGCCATCGGCCGCCTGGACGGTAGGATGCACGATCGACCACATTGCGAGACGCGCCCGCTATGTGATTGACTGTGCATCTAAATCCTGGATGACAACAGGGAGCGACAAATGGCGGAGCATTATGATCTGGTGGCGAGCCGCTTGCGGAACATGCTTGCGCGCATCACCGCAAAAGACCCGGATTTCGACGACCTGTGCAGGAAGCATGCGGCTCTGACCACGCAGATCCGAACGTTACACAGCGACACCGATCCAGTGGATGCCGACCGCGACGACGCGCTCCGGCGCAGCCGGGCGGCCCTGGAGGAACAGATGTTCGCCATCATGCAGGCCAACACCCGGGTCTAGCAGCGTCGTCGGATATCCCTAGGCCTTCCCGGCAGTCTCGAGATACTGCCGGTCCAGCTCGCGCTGGCGCTCGAGCGCCGCCGGCTCCAGGTCTGCTTCCGCGGGCCGGTCCTGCAGGAAATGTCCGAAGCGGTCTTGGCCCCGCACCAGCATCGCGCTGTCCTTGTCCGTTTTTGTCTGCCGCATATGGGGCGCGATGTACTGGGCATTAAGGCCGATCCGCCGATCCGTGCTCCGGTTCGCCATCGAGGCATGCAAGGTCCAGCCATGGTGAAAGGACGCCTCGCCGGGCCGCAGCGGGCAAAGGACGGCCTCGTCCTCGGCCACCGCCGGCACCGTCTGGCCCTGCAGCAAGACATTGGCCGGGTCGTGGGTTACCTGGTGCGTACGCTGACCCCCAAGGTGGCTGCCCGGCACCATCCGCATGCAGCCGCTTTCACCGGTCGCCGGCGACAACGCAAGCCACATGGACACCTGGTCATCACCGTCGAACCCCCAGTAAGTGAGATCCTGGTGCCAGCTTACGTGGGAGTCCGTCCCGGCCTCCTTGACGATGTAGGTGGCGTTGTGGAGCAGGATGTCCGGCCCGATCAACGCCTCGACCACATCCAGCGCCCGCGGATGGGTCGCCAGGGCCAGCGGCGACGTGAGGATCGTGTGCATCTTGGTCCTGTAGTGGAGGGGCCCCATGACCGCTTCGGCCTGTTCCATGCGGCCGCGATGGTGCGCCGCCTCTTCGTCGCTCAGGATCGGGACCGGCGACAGAAAACCGTTGCGCCCATAGAGTTCGGCAGCGTCTTGAATATCGTCCAGCGGCATGGCGATCTCCGATCAGCAGATCGCCGGCGCAGGGCAATCGGCTGGTTGGCAGTCGGTTGAGCGTTGCACATTAATCGCCGTTTGGGCAGCATCAGAATCGGCGCAGCATGTCCCTGATTTCGCTGGCAACCGACTCCAGCTCCGAGGAATCGGGGCTTGGAATGGGTGCAAAGGTGAGCGTCCGTTCCTTGATGTATTGGCGCGAGGTCACATCAGTCTTTTCCACCATCGGGACCACATGGGCGTGCGCGTGCGGGACGTCGCCGCCGGTAAACATAAAGCCCACACGCTCGACGCCGTAGAGCCGTTTCTGGACTTTCGCAATGCGCTGACCAAGAGCCACGACTTCTCCGGCTAGATCGGCGGGCAGGTCCTCAAAGTAGGGGGCATGGATCCGGGGAACCACCATGACATGGCCTCGTCGGATCGGGCCGATATCAAGCATTGCCATCAGCCGCGAGTCCTCATGAACCAGGTGGGGCCGGATCCTGCCATCGGCCATCGCACAGAACAGGCAATCGTCCGGCTGGGGTGTCTGGTCGCTCACCTCGCTCACACCCCAAGATAACGCTGGCTGACGTCCTGATTGGTCGCCAGCGCATGCGAGTTGCCCTCCCACACGACGCGGCCCTTTTCCAGGATGAAATGGCGGTCGGCCAGCGTGCTCAGTTCGGCGATGTTCTTGTCGATGATCAGGATCGCCATACCCGCCTCCTTGAGCCTCGCCAGGCACTTCCAGATCTCGGCCCGGACCAGCGGCGCCAGACCTTCGGTCGCCTCGTCCAGGATCAGCAGTCTCGGGTTTGTCATCAGCGCCCGCCCGATCGCCAGCATCTGCTGTTCGCCACCGGACAGCGTGCCCCCCATCTGGCCCGCCCGCTCTTTCAGTGTCGGGAACAGGTCATGGATCCGGGCACGCCACCAGGGACGCCGACCGTCCATATCGTAACGCGCCGTCGCCATCAGGTTTTCCTCCACCGTTAGGGTAGGGAAGATCTGACGACCCTCGGGCACCAGGCCGATGCCGAGCCTGGCCACCTGGTAGCTGGGGAGCCCGCGGAGATCCCGTCCGTCGAAACGCACGGCACCCGCGGACGGCGGGGTCAGGCGCAGGATCGAGCGGACGGTGGTCGTTTTGCCCATCCCGTTGCGGCCGAGCAGGGCAACAACCTCGCCCGCCAGCACCTGGATCGACACGCCGAACAGCACCTGGCTCGCGCCGTACCGGGTCTCGATCGCCTCCACCGACAACATCAGTCCACGCTCCCCAAATAGGCCGTACGGACCTCCCGGTCGGCCCGGATCTCTTCCGGCGTTCCCGTGGCGATGGCCCTGCCGTAAACGAGGACGGTGATGCGATCGGCCAGCCGGAACACAACGTCCATGTCGTGCTCCACCAGCAGCATCGTGTGCGGCCCTTTCAGCGCCGACAGGAGGGCGGCCATGCGGGTGGTTTCCTCCATGCCCATGCCCGCCATTGGCTCGTCCAAGAGCAGCATCGAGGGGCGTGTGGCAAGCACCATGGCGATTTCGAGCTGGCGAGCCTCGCCATGCGAAAGGGCGGCGGCCGGTGTATTCATCCGGGCGCCGAGTCCCAACGTTTCCAGCAGCTTTTTGGCCGGCTCCCGCAAGCGCGGGTCCCGCCGTGCCGACCACAGGAAACGAAAGCTGTGTCCCTGGCGTCCCTGTAGTGCCAGCGCCACATTGTCCGCAGTCGTGAATTCGCCGAACACGGAGGTAATCTGGAACGACCGGGTCAGGCCGAGCTGGGTCCGCCGGTGTGCCGGAAGCGGGGTGATGTCGGTCCCCTTGAACCGGATCGATCCGGAGTCCGGCCTGAGCTGGCCGGCAAGTTGCGACAACAGGGTCGTCTTGCCGGCCCCGTTGGGCCCGATCACCGCATGGATCTCGCCTGTCCTGATATCCAGAGACAAGGAGTCCGTCGCGACCACCGCGCCGAACCGCTTGCAGAGATCCCTCGTCGAAAGAAGCGGCTTAGCCATGCCGCGCTTCCCGGCGCAAGACCAGGCCGTAAAGACCCCGCCGCGCCACCAGAACGATGAGGATCAGCACCGGGCCCAGGATCGCCATCCAGTGTTCGGTGTAGGCGCCAAGGACTTCCTCCAGCAGCAGCAGCGCCGTCGCGCCCAGCACCGGCCCGAACAACGTGCCCATTCCACCCAGAATCACCATCACCATCAATTCGCCGGACCGGGTCCATGCCAGCAGCGCGGGACTGACAAAGTTGTCCAACTCAACGATCAGCGCACCCGACAGGCCGGCACCGGCGCCGGCGATGACGAAGCAGGCCAGCTTGTAGCGATACGCCGGGATGCCCAGGGCGTTCACGCGTTCCTCGTTCTGGCGGCAGGCCCGGATCACCATCCCGAACCGGGAATTGACGATCTGGCGGCAGAGCAGCAGATAGGCCGCCAGAAAGGCGAGACAGACGTAGTAGAAGACGGCGTCGTCCTCCAGATCGAGGCCGGGCAGCGCAGCCCGCTGGAACAGGCTGAGCCCGTCTTCACCACCGTAGCGTTGAAACGAGATGAACAGAAAGAACAGCATCTGCGCGAAGGCGAGGGTGATCATGATGAAATAGACGCCGCTGGTCCTGAGGCTTATGGCGCCGATCACCAGGGCGGCGACGGCGCCACCGGCCGTGCCGGCCAGCCAGAGCATGGGCGCAGAGTCCGTGCCGGCAACCGCCAGCGGCCATCCCAAGACCAGGCTGCCCTCCAGGCCGTGATGCGCGAGGATGCCCGCCACGTAGCCGCCGACACCGAGGAACGCCGCATGCCCGAAACTCACCATGCCGCCATAGCCGAGGATCAGGTCTAACCCCACTGCCGCGATCGCCAGGATCACCACACGGGTGAACAGGCTGACGAGGTAGGGCTCGTCCAGTGCCACCGCGATGACCGGCAGCAGGGCCAGCAGCGCCAGTCCGCCGAGCGGGATCAGATATCGGGAGGCGGCGCTAGGCATGAACCGGGAACAGTCCTTTGGGCCGGGCCGCGAGCACCAGGGCCATCAGGATGTAGACGCTCATGGAAGCCAGTGACGCACCGATCCCCGTCGCGGTCGCCGGGTCCAGGAACAGCTTGAACAGGGACGGCAGGAAGGCTCGACCCAGCGTGTCGACAAGCCCCACCAGCAGCGCCGCGACGAACGCGCCTTTGATGGACCCGATACCGCCGATCACGATGACCACGAAGGTGAGTATGAGGATCCCGTCTCCCATACCGACCTCCACCGACAGCAATGGGCCGACGACTGCCCCGGCCAGGGCCGCCAGCACGGCGCCAAGCGCGAACACAACCGTATAGAGGAAGCGAATATTGACGCCCAGCGCGGACACGACTTCCCGATGGGTTGCGCCTGCCCGGATCAGCATGCCCAGGCGCGTGCGACGCACGAGAACATAGAGGAACAAGGCTACGGCAAGACCGACCACGATTATGGCGAGCCGATAAGCGGGGTAGGGCGCCCCGGGGATGATCTCGACCGTGCGGGCAAGCGCCGCCGGCACGTCCAGATGCAGTGGCTGGGCGCCCCATACGATCTTGGTGATCTCGTTAAAGAACAGGATCAGACCAAAGGTGGCCAGCACCTGGTCCAGATGGTCGCGGTCGTAGAGCCGGCGCAGCACGATGAGTTCCACAACCGCGCCCACAAGGGCGGTTGCTGGCAGCGCGACGACAAGACCGAGAAGAAACGATCCGGTCAGCGCCGTGAACATGGCGCAAAAATAGGCGCCCAGCATGTAGAGCGACCCATGGGCAAGGTTGATCAGCCCCATGATGCCGAACACAAGCGTCAAGCCCGCTGCCATCAGGAACAGCGTGACGCCGAACTGGAGGCCGTTCAGAACTTGTTCGAGGATCAGGAGCGCGGGCATTCTCGGCGGCTGGGTCTGGACATTGTCTCATGCTTCGAGACACTCGCTACCGCTCGCTCCTCAGCATGAGGAGATCTCCGTTGCCTCATCCTGAGGAGGGCCGAAGGCCCGTCTCGAAGGGTGAGGAGACGCGAAGCGAGCGTCTCGAAGCATGAGGACGAGCTTGTAACTTGATTCGAGAGCTTCCGTGCACCCCCGGATGCACGTTGAAACGAAGAGAGGCCGCGCGGGCAATGGGCCCGCGCGGATGTCGATCAATCTAGAAGGAACAGAGTTTCGCGTAGGCGTCGGCGTGATTGGTCATGGCCTTGCCAACGATCCTGTTGGTCAGCACGCCGTCGTTGCCCGCAATCACTTCGCGGACATAGATGTCCTGGATCGGATGATGGTTGGATCCGAACTTGAACGGGCCGCGAACGGAATCGAACTCGGCTTCCTCGAGCGCCGCGCGGAACTCATCCCTGCGTGAAATGTCGCCGCCCACTTTCTTCAACGCGCTGGCGATCAGCCGCGCGGTGTCATAACCCTGGCTCGCATAAAGCGACGGCAAGCGGCTGTATTCCTTCTGAAAACCGGCGACGAACGCTTGATTGGCCGGATTGTTTAGGTCGTTGCTCCACTGGGACGTGTTCTTGACGCCCAGGGCCGCATCGCCGACGGCCTTAAGAATACCCTGATCGAACGAAAAGGCGGGACCGTAGACCGGAATCTCCTGATCAAGGCCTGCCTGTTTGTATTGTTTGAGGAACGAGATCCCCATGCCGCCCGGCAAGAAGAAAAACACCGCATCGGGCTTCTCCGCCCGGATTGCCGCGATCTCCGCCGCATAGTCTTTCTGTCCGAGCTTGGTGTAGGCCTCGCCGACGACACTGTCGCCATAGAACCGTTTGAAACCGGTCAGCGCATCCTTGCCGGCCGGATAGTTGGGCGCCAGGATGTAAGGCCGCTCATAACCCTGGTCCTTGACATACTGGCCCATCGCTTCGTGCAGGTTGTCGTTCTGCCAGGCAACGTTGAAGTAGTTCTTGTGGCACGCCTTACCGGCGAGCTGAGACGGCCCGGCGTTGGGACTGAGATAGAAGACGTCCTCTTTCACCACGCCCGGCACAACGGCAAGCGCGAGGTTGGACCAGATGATGCCGGTCATGATGTCGACCTGATCCCGCTTCAGGAACCGCTCAGCGATCTGCTTTGCCTTATCGGGCTTGCGCGCGTCGTCCTCGACAAGGACCTCGACCGGCGTTCCGCCCAGCTTGCCGCCTTCCTCTTTGACCGCGAGCAGGAAACCATCCCGCACGTCGATGCCCAGAGACGCGCCGCCGCCGGAGAGCGTGGTGATCATGCCGATCTTCACGTCGGCAGCTTCGGCGGCGATTGCCGCAACAGCCAGTCCTGTGCCCAGCGCGGCGCCTTTGAAAATTGTCTTCATTTCCTGCCGCCTCCCATCCGGCGTTTTGTCCTTGTTTTGTCCGCCGGGGGCCTCAGGCAAACCTTGGCCGTGCCCGGCGGGGCCCTTTCCTGTCCCGGCAGCGGCCGGATGTCAAGCAACCGCAGGCTAGGCTATATGCCCAGACAGGCGCCATTAACCTTCAATTTAGCCCGCCCGCGCGCTCCGGCCTGCAAATCCTGACAATTCCCAATTGCGCGCGTCGTCTTTGTTAGGGACAATCGTTAAGCATAAAAGGCATCACAGGGGAGACAATTCATGAAAAGGGCAGCATACGCCATTCTTGGCGTCCTATCGCTTGTCGCCGTCTTGTTCGGGTCTGTTACCGAGTCTCAGGCTCAGGACAAGAAACTCACCATCGCTCTGATACCGGGTCTGACGACGGACGCCTTCTACATCACCATGCGCAAGGGCGCACAACACGCCGCGGACGCGCTTGGCGTAGAGCTGCTGTTTCAGGGCGCACCCGACTTCAACCCGACTCTGCAGGTGCCGGTGCTGAACGCGGTGATCGCGCGCCAGCCGGACGCAATCCTGATCGCGCCGACAGACAAACAACAGCTGATTGCGCCGCTAAAAGCCGCACACGACGCAGGCATTACGGTAATCACCGTCGACACTTTCATCGATGACGGCAACTACCAGACTGGCACCGGACCGGGCGATTTTCCGATGTCCTATATCGCGTCGGACAATGTGCTGGGCGGAGTCATGGCCGGCCGTGCTTTGGCGCGAGCGATCGGTGAAAAGGGCAAAGTCTACGTGTCCAACGTGAAGCCAGGCATCTCGACGACCGACCAGCGCGAGGAAGGCTTCAAGCTTGCAATGCAGGAATTCAAGGACGTCCAGGTTCTTGAAACCCAGTTCAACGACGACGACGCCAACAAGGCCGCGGCACAGTTGCAGGCGGTTCTGGCGCGCAATCCCGATCTGAAGGGCGTGTTTGGCGCCAACCTGTTCTCGGCGATCGGGGCTGCAGACGGCGTGAAATCCGTCGGCAAGTCGGGCGAAATCAAGGTGGTTGCCTTCGATGCGCCCACGCGGATCGTCGACGATATAAAGTCGGGTCTCATTGACATGGCGATCGCCCAGCATCCGGCAGAAATTGGCTACTATGGCGTGGTATCCGCTTACGCGCTGCTGACTGGCCAGTCGATTCCTGTCGCAATCGGAACGGGCTTCACGGTGATGGACGCCTCCAACATCGATGATCCCGAAATCCTCAAGTACGTTTATTCCGACTAGTCCGGGACGACACGGGACGGGCCACCACGCGCCCGTCCCGACCCGCCTCCACAATTTCGGCAAGATGCAAGTCGGTCGAAGTCCATCGTCACGGATCGACAGCAACAGGGAGTGATTCCTCTTGGCCGCAACTGACGCGACGCTCGAGGACCGGCCGATTGTCGCGTTCTTCTATGCTGCCTGGTCCTGGCTGTTTCTATTTGGGCTGGTGATCTTCTTCGAAGTCTGGGCGCAAATCAGCTATTCCACCTCCTTTGTCTTCAACGCGTTCAACGTCCAGAGCATCGCCCTGTTTGCGGCCGCGCCACTTCTGCTGGGATTGGGCCAAACCTTCGTGATCATCTCCGGCGGCATCGATCTGTCGGTGGGGTTTGTCATGGGCCTTGCCGCGGTGGTGATGGCGCGGATCATGCAACTGTTCGATCCCGCGCTGGCGCCGCTCGCGCTGTTCGTCGGGATCGGCTGCGCCTTTCTCGTTTCGATGATCCCGGGATTCATCAATGGCTGGTTGATCGCGCGGCTCAAGGTACCGGCCTTCATCGGAACCCTGGGCATGTACGGCGTTGCCCGTGGGTCCGGATTTCTTGCCGCCGACGGCACCACCGTTCCCGTCAACAACGACTGGCTATTCATGATGGGCAGCGGGAAACTCCTGGGTATCCCGATCCCCGTGATCATCACGGCGGTTCTGGTCGTCGGCATGCACTATTTGCTGTCCCAAACCCAGTTCGGGCGGTTCACCTACGCGATCGGGGGCGGACGCCAGGCCGCCATTCGCGCCGGCATCAACATCCGCCGCCATACCATGACCATCTACATCATGGCGGCGGCCTGCGCGGGCGTCGCCGGGATGATCTATACGGCCCGTTTTTCGGCCGGAGCAGCCCAGGCCGGCGAGCCATTGTTGCTGGATTCGATTGCCGCGGTTGTGATCGGGGGGGCCAGCTTGTTCGGTGGATCGGGCACCATCATCGGCACCGTGATCGGCGCCCTGATTATCGCCATCATCCAGTACGGTCTCGTCTTCATCAATGTGGAGCCGTTCTGGCAGTTCGTTGCGGTCGGAATCGTGATCATCGTTTCGGTCCTGGTTGACCAGACGCGCCGGTCCTTGCCTGGAGGGACCAAGGAAGATGCCTGAGCCGATCCTCTCCTGTCGCGAAGTCTCGAAGCATTTCGGCGGCGTGCATGCGCTCGACCATGTCTCGGTCGACCTTTGGTCGGGCGAAGTACTTGCGCTCGCGGGTGACAACGGGGCAGGAAAGTCGACTTTGATCAAGATCATCTCCGGCGTCTATCAGCCGGACGGCGGATCGGTGATCTACAAAGGGGAGGAGATGCGGTTTCGCAATCCCGCGCAGGCGCGAGACAGAGGCATCGAGACGATCTATCAGGACCTGGCGCTGGCGGACAATCTCGACATCGGCGCCAACGTCTTTCTGGGCCGGGAACGCACTTTCAAACGGTTCGGCTTTCTGCCGGCTCTCGACCGCGAGAGCATGGATGGCGCCGCTCACGACGTACTCAAAATCCTGGACCTCGACATCTCAGAGAAGAAACTGAACGAACCGGTCGTCGCCCTGTCCGGTGGCCAGCGGCAGGCCGTCGCCATCGGGCGCGCGATTTTCTGGAATGCCGAAATCCTGATCATGGACGAGCCGACCGCGGCGCTCGGCGTGCCAGAGCAGCGCAAGGTGATTGAGCTGATTCATCGCCTGAAAGAGCGCGGGGTCGCTATCATCTTCATTTCGCACAATCTGTCGGACATATTCGCCGTTGCCGATCGGATCTTCGTCCTGAGGCGCGGCATCGCGGCGGGTGAACGCCGTGCCGCCGAGACGGACGACGACGAGATCGTCAAGCTGATGATTGCTGGCTGAAACCGAAGGGGCGCGCGAGCGGTGCCGGACGATCCACTGTTGATGGGGTTGGACCTGGGAACGACCCGAATCCGGGCCATCGCCTTCACGGCGGCAGGGAAGTCCGTTGCCGAAGGTAGCCGACCGACACCGGCCGTCCGGACCGGGCCCGACCACGCCCACTACGAGGCCGACACGCTGTGGCAATCCACCGTAGAGGCCATTCGCGACTGCGTTTCCGGCAGCGAGGGGCGCGGCCGGATCGTCGGCGTGGCGGCCGCCAGTGTCGGTGAATCAGCGGTACCGCTCGACGCCGACGACAGGCCGACGCATCCGGCCATCGCATGGTTCGATAACCGCTCCGAGCCCCAATGCCGCGCCCTGGAACGGTCGATCGGCAAAAAGACCCTTGGGTTGACCAGCGGCCTGTCAACCGAGCCGATCTTCGGCCTCTTCAAGATCAAGTGGATCCAGGAGAACGCACCGGAGGCCTATAGCCGGGCGCGCCGCTGGCTCAACCTGGCCGATTTCGTCGCCTATCGTCTGAGCGGCGTGGCGGCGACCGACTACAGCCTGGGGACGCGGACCGGCGCTCTGAACCTGGCAGGCCTGCACTGGGCCGAGGATCTCATTCAGGAAGCGGACGTAGACCCGGCCCTGTTCCAGCCGTTGCAGGCCAGCGGGACGCCGCTCGGCCCCGTCACGTCCGAAGCCGCCGCCGCGACTGGCCTCCCGGCGGACTGTATCGTCGCCGTCGGCGGTCACGACCACATTTGCGGCGCCCTGGCGTCAGGCGCCTTCCGGCCTGGCAACCTGCTCGATTCGATGGGATCCGCCGAGGCGTTGTTGCAGGGACTAGACGCCGAGAGCCTCGATTTGACCCCGGTAGAGCAGGGCTTCGACCACGGCGTATTGATGACGGAACGTCCCAATTACTTTCGCGTCGCCGGCTGCATGACGTCGGGTGTCTCGACGGCCTGGTGCCAGAATCTGGTCACCTCGTCTGAAGCGGATCGAGATGCCCTGATCGACGAGGCCTGGGAGGCGGCACCCGGCGCCGGTGGGGTTCGGTTTTTGCCGCACTTGAGATACGCCACCCCACCCTGCGTCGAGAAACCCTCGACCGGCGTGTTCTGGGGTTTGACGCCGGACACCCGACGCGGCGAACTTTACCGGGCTGTGCTGGAGGGGGTCGCCTACGACCTTCAGCGGCTGATGGACGCCTTCATTGCCTTGCCCGACAGCCATGAGCCCAGGGAGATCAGGGCGATCGGCGGTAGTACCCACAATGACCTCCTCATGGCCATCAAGGTGGCCTTGGCGGACTATCCAATCGTGGTCCTGGATCAACCGGAGGCAGTTAGCCTGGGTGCCGCCCTGCTGGCCGGTGTGGCGGCAGGCGTCTACGAGAATAGCGATGCAGGTGTAGCGGCCGTGGAGCCCGCCGGCAGGATCATTCGCGACGAGCATGGCCTGGGCGGCTTCTATCGGGATGTCTACAGGACCCAGGTGTTGCCCGACCTGGAGGCGCTGGCCGCCTCCGGGCTTGCCGCCAACAGGGCGGGCTGAAGGACAAACCGGTCCGTTACCGGAATATTCATGATTAACAAAGAATTAAGCCAGCCCCTGTAGCTAATGTACTGCAACACGCGGTCAATGCGGGCGGGGACAGTTGGCTCATCAGGAAGCACTGGAACGCGAGGTGAAAACCGGCCGGCGACGGGTCGTCGTCGACTTGGGGATTGCGGCCCTGGCATTCGCCGTTGCGCTCTCGGTCAGCACCTATCTCGATCTGTTCGAAGTGATCTTTCACTGGACCCGCGGTCAAGAGCACAACGAGGTCGACGAGTTGATCTTCGGCCTGTTCGCCGGTTCGGTGGCGGTGGCGCTTCTGGGAGCCTGGCGCTGGTACGGTTACCATCATGAGGCGGCGCAGCGCTTAAGGTTGTTCCGATCCCTGGAAGCGGAGCTGGACAGGCGTGAGAAACTCGAAGACGCCCTCCGGCTTACCAGCCAGGAGGCGCACCGCGCCAGCCGCACAAAGTCCACCTTCCTGGCGCATATGAGTCACGAGCTGCGAACGCCGCTGAACGTCATCATCGGGTTCGGAGAGCTTCTGAAAGGCGACGCGGGCGAAGTTCAGCCCGATAAAGCGAAGGACTACGCCAACTCGATTGTCGGCTCGGGCCGTCACCTACTCAGCATCGTCGACGACATGCTGGATCTGTCCAAGATCGAACAGGAAGCTCTCGAGCTGGACCAAGAGAATTTCAGCCTGCCGCGCCTGTTGGAAGAATGCCGAACCATGCTCGCGCACCGCGCCGCGAGCAAAAAAATCAAACTTCGCGTGGCCGCGCCGACGGCCCTCAAGGACTTGTTGTTCGCCGACAGACGGCGTGTGCGTCAGATCCTCATCAACGTCATCGACAATGCCCTGAAATTCACCCCGGAGGGTGGCTCCGTCGAAGCCATGGCTCTTCTGTCCCGCCAAGGCCAGATCATGTTCTCGTGCCGGGACACGGGCATCGGCATGGACCAAGAAGACATCGCGAAAGCCCTGCAGCCTTTTGGCCGGGCCCGCGAGTTGATCGCCCGCGACAACGAAGGGGCCGGGCTCGGACTCCCCCTGTGCCGGCAATTCGCCAAGCTGCACGATGCGCGCTTCGAACTGGAGAGTGAGAAGGGGGAGGGCACGACCGTTCGCGTCATCTTCCCGCGCGCTCGGACCGTCCCGGCGTTCGACAACGACGCACCCGTCTCCCACGCGACGAACGGCAAGCACAGGATGCCGGAGCCGGTCGACCTGTCCTAGACCTGCGCCGTTACACAGGTCGAACAGCCGCCCCAATGGGGTGGTTTTTCTTGGACTCCCCCGTCAGATGGTCTAGCTCTAGGCGAAACAACACTCGCCCGAAAAAGGACTGAAGGGGGCACGATGGCGAACATCTACGTAATCGATCATGACGGCGTGGAGCACGAAGTCGAAGCGACAGACGGCTGGCAGATCATGGAGATCATTCGCGAAGCCGACCTGCCGATAAAAGCGGATTGCGGCGGCTGCTGTTCCTGCGCAACCTGTCACGTCTATGTGGATGAAGCCTGGGTCTCTAAAGTACCTCCTCAGCAGGAAGAAGAGGAGGACACGCTCGACGCCTCTTCCCTGTTGGTTCGCGACAACTCGCGCCTGTGCTGCCAGATCGAATTCACGCCCGAGCTAGACGGGCTCAAGGTAACGCTGAGCGAAGATACGAAACTCTAGGCCACCACGGTCGGTCGGAACCCGACAGGCTGCCGTCGACTGTTCAAGGTGCCGGCAGGGGCGGCAATGCCATCAAATAGGCCGCGATGGCTTTGCGATCCTCCAGCGTCAGGCGGCTGGTGGTATTCTCCACAACCTCTTCCATCGCCCCGCCGGTGAAGTCCCCGTCCGGCAGGAATCCGGTCTCCATAAAATATGTATGGTCAATCTCGACCCAGTCACCGATGCCGGTGGCTGAGTCCGGCGTGATATTGGGCACCTTCTTGCCTTCGGGTCCGTTGAGATTGCCCGCCAGTTCGCGGTCCGCGACAACGGCACCGAACAGGTTCCTTTCGGTGTGACACTCCCCGCAGTGGCCGAGATGGCGCACCAGGTAGGCACCGCGATTCCACTGCTCGCTCTGGCCGGAGTCCGATGCATAGACTGCACCATCGAAGAACAGCCACTGCCAGACCGTGGCCAGCCAGCGCATGCTGAACGGCCACGAGATCTCGTGCGGCCGGTTTGCTTCGCCGACTGTTTCCACCGACTGCATGTACGCCCAAAGATCGGCGACGTCGGCATCGGTCAGTCCCGCGTACGAGGTAAAGGGGAAGACCGGATAGTAGGCCGATCCATCGGGGGACCGTCCCTCGCGCAAGGCCTGCGAGAAATCGTCCAGAGTCCAGGCGCCGAGGCCATGCTCCTGGTCCGGCGTTATGTTGGGACTGACGAACGTGCCGAACGGGGTGTCCAGTCGACGCCCCCCGGCCAGCGGTTTTCCCGTCTTGGGCATCGTATGGCAGCCGAGGCAGCCGGCCGCGGCAAACAGATACGCGCCGCGCTCGACGGCCCCGTCTTGGGCGTGCAGCGGGGCGGGGGTCCCGGCCACCAGCCACAAGGCCAGCACCAACGCCCCCGCACAGTCAGGCCCTGGACCGAGCCGACGGCCCCGCAACAACTCTATTGCTTCTCGCGGAAGGGCTTATGGCAACCGCCGCAGGATTTGCCGACAGCACCAAACGCCGCCATCGTCGCCTGCATGTCGCCGGATTCGGCGGCCTTTGCAAAATCTGCGGTCGCTGTCTGGAACGCATCGACCGCTTTCTTGAAGTCATCCGGCTTGTCCCAGATGGAGGCGAGCGCGCCCGTCTTGGCGCCGGACGACTGTCCGGAACCGGCCGGGAAGAGGTCCGCCGCAATGCGGCCCATGGCCGCCAGTGAGCGCGCATGTTCCACCACATGCGAGCCGTAGCTTACCTGTCCCTTGGCAACCGCAGCTATGGAACCGGTGTGTCCACCAATGGCCTTCATCACGGCCTGCCGATATTTTACGGCGGCGGCCGGCTCGTCAGCCGCGGTCGCGACCGACGCAATTCCGATAAGAGCGACCCCCATCGTTGCAGCAAGAAATCGCGGCATCAACGCCTCCCCTGATCTAAATGACGATGTCGTTGCAACACCTGCACTGGCCGGATTGTTCCAGGAACAGCCGGGTTCGACACTTCACATCGCCGTGAAGAGGAGCCGGCGCGGGCACCGCAGGACCGGCAGCATGAAAACTACGGGTTCTGCCGGAATGGATAGCCATCTCCCCGACGAGATCATACACTTCGCGCAAAGAAGCGTACCCTGACCCGGGTTTCCGCGGCAATCAAACGGAGTGGCCCGGGACCATGGGGCAAAAGCAATAAGGGAGGAAATGATGGCCGAAAGAATCGTCAGGGCACTTGCCGCAGGCGCCGCCGTCGCGGCGTTCCTGGGCGTCTCCGTTGCGGCGCAGGCGACAGAACTCAAACTCGCCCATTTCATGTCACCGAAGCATCCCATGGACTCCAGGGTCATGCGGCCAATGTCCGAGGAACTGGCCAAGGCGAGCGGCGGCAAGCTGACCATCCGGATCTTTCCGGCCGGCGAGCTCGGCAAGGGTCCGCAGCAACAATACAAACGGGCCGTCGACGGCGTTGCGGATCTTGTGTTCGGGATCCCCGGCTACACGTCCGCTCAGTTCCCCAAGACCATGCTGATCGCGCTGCCCGGCGTTTCCACTGGGCCGGAGAACGCCACCAAGATGATGTGGGGGGCTTACGACGACCATCTTGCCGACGAGTACGAACGTATCAAGCTGCTTGCGTTATGGGCCAACGGCCTGGCTGTACTGATCACCAAGGACAAGCCGGTCCGGAGTGTCGAAGACATCAAGGGCATGAAGATCCGGGCGCCCGATGCGGTCGGTGCACAAACGCTCAAGGCGTGGGGGGCAACGCCGGTCCAGATGCCGGTCAGCAAGATCTATAATGCGCTCAATACCGGCGTCGTGGACGGGGTCATGATCGGGGCCAGCGGTATCCGGTCGTTCAAACTGCAGGAGGTGGGCAACTATTTCACCACCGGCATTCCGTCCACCGTCGCGGCGTTCTATCTGATCGCCAACAAGGATAGCTGGGACCGGCTGACGCCCGAAGAACAGGCGCAGATTGAAGCGCTGACAGGGTACGAGTTCAGCCTCAAGGCTGCGAACGTGTACGGCAAGGCCGCAGAGGGCGGTCTCAAGGCCGCGCGTGAGGCCGGCAAGGAGATCATCGAGCTGTCTCCCACGGCAGCCGAGGGTTTTCGCAAGGCCAACCAGGCAGTCATCGATGGGGTCCTGGGCGATCTGGAATCGAAAGGAATCGACGGCAAGGCCGTGCTGGCGGCCATGCAGAAGGCCGGCATGTAGTCCGGCCCCGGCTCACCGCCACCTGGGATGAAGGACTCGTCAGGAAGAAACGGTCCCCTCGACGCAGGCATCGATCGCACCGCCAGGGTGCTTGGTCTGCTCGGCGGAACCGTCCTGACGGGCTTGATGGGCCTGACCGTCGTCGACGTGACGCTCCGGTACGTGTTCAACATGCCGTTGATCGGCGGTCAGGACATTGCGGAAGTCCTGCTACTTTCGGTCGTGGCGTTGTCGCTTGCCTATTGCGGGCGCACTGGGGGACATGTCTCGGTCGACCTGCTCGCCTCGGCAATGTCCAGGCGAATCGCGCCGCTGGTCGACCTGCTGGTGAGCGTCGTGTGCACGGTGATGATGTCGATCATTGTCTGGCGCTGTTTCGATAGCGGCGTCAGCGCCATGGAGTTCGGCGAGGCCTCCAACCTGCTCTTTTTGCCCTATGCGCCGTTCTATTTTCTGCTGTCGTTCGGTTTCGCAGCCTATGTCGGCGTCCTGCTGGCCGACGCGCTGGCGGCCCTACGCCGGCTCGTGGCGGTTTGGGGAGGCCGCTAGGCGATGGGGCCGACCGAAATCGGGATCCTCGGTATCATCGCTCTGTTCATCCTGCTGGCGCTTCGCGTGCCGGTGGCCATCTCGATGATCATAGTCGGGTTCGTTGGCACCGGCGTTCTGAACAGCTGGCCGGCCGCGATGTCGACGTTGAGCGGCGAAACCTTCGTGATCTCGACTTTCTACGAGGTCAGCGTCATCCCCCTGTTCGTTTTGATGGGTAATCTGGCCGCGGTGTCCGGCATGAGCCGGGATTTGTACGATGCGGCCTATGCCTGGGTGGGTCACTGGCGCGGCGGTCTGGCGTCCTCGACGATCGTCGGCTGCGCGGGTTTCGCCGCCCTCAGCGGCTCGTCCGTCGCCTCCGCCGTGACTATGGGGCGGGTGTCACTGCCAGAGATGCGGCGCTACCGGTACAACGACATGCTTGCCACCGGCTGCATCGCCGCCGGCGGCACGCTCGGGATCCTGATCCCCCCGTCGACCGGCTTCGTGATCTACGCGATCCTCACCGAAGAATCGATCGGCCGGCTGTTCATGGCAGGTATCCTACCCGGCCTTCTGCTGACCGGCCTGTTCATGCTGACCATCCTGGTCTTCACCCGCATTCAACCGTCGGCAGGGCCGGCGGGACCGGAAACCTCGCTAGCCGAAAAGCTCGCCTCGCTGAAGCGGGCCGGCACCATCGTGGCGATCATTGTGATCACCATTGGCGGTATCTATGGCGGCGTCTTCACACCCGTAGAAGCAGCCGGCGTGGGCGCATTCCTGGCGCTGCTCGTTGCGCTGTTCCGGCGTGTCTTGACCTGGGAAAAGCTCCAGAGCGTACTGCTTCAGACCGTCCGGACCACGGCGATGTCGTTCCTGATCCTGATTGGTGCCCATATCTTTGCGCCCTTCCTGGCGCTGAGCCACATTCCCGGCGATCTGGCATCACTATTGATCGGGCTGGAACTGGGGCCGATCGGCATTCTGTTTGTCATCCTTGCGGCCTACGTGGTGATGGGCACCTTTCTGGAAGGGTTCGCCATGCTGGTGCTGACGCTGCCCATCGTGTTTCCCCTGATCGTGGAACTGGGATTCGATCCCATCTGGTTCGGCGTCATTATGGTTATCGTGCTTGAGATGGGACTGATCAGCCCACCCGTTGGGGTTAACGTGTTCGTGGTCAAAGGGATCGCCGGCGATATCCCGATGGGCCGGATCTTTAAGGGTATCATGCCATTCTGGGTCGCCATGGGCGTCTGCCTTGTGATCCTGATCGCCTTTCCACAGATCGCGCTGGTGATCCCCAACAGCATGTTTAACTAACCCCTCGGCGGTGCCACCGGGCGCGCCAGAAAAGCCCCGAAAGCAGCCACGTCAAGAACGTTTCGGCTCCATTTTTCCTAAACAGATCATCGAATTAGCGTTGCTTCTTAACCGATAGTTGTAGCGACGACGAGGGGTGATTCGTAGACTCAGGCCACGCTCCATAGTTGAGGGCTGGTCGGATGGCCGGGGACACCGTGAGGCGATCTGTAATGCTGTCTGTCGTCAAGACGGTGCTGTCGCTCGCTGCGACGGCAATGCTGACGGCTTGCCTGTCGCCGGCCTACGTCAATCGTGGGGACGGCCGGGATGTCGAAGATCCGAAGGGCGATATCGGGGCGATCCTGATGGATCCGGTCACCTATGCCGTCCGGGAAGCCTACTATCAGACACCGCCGCGCTGTATCGCCGTGATGCCGTTGCTGTCGATCCGGGATCAGGACACGGGCGAGCCGATCTTCACGCAGGAGCAGCTCGACCTGGTACGCCGCGCCTTTTACGCGAGCCTAGCCCCATCCGAGCTGATGGATGTGGAACTGGAGCCGCTCGACGAAATCCTGGCGCGCCAGGAAGAGGCCAAGGGTAATCCCTTCAAACATGCCTCGATAATGCTGGGTTGCGATGCCTATCTTGTCGGCGAGGTGACGGCCTACAGCAACGAGTTTTACGGGGTCTATTCCCGGGTCCGCGCCGGCGCCCGCGTACGGCTGCTGCGCGCTCGCGACGGCGTCGAACTGTGGCAGGCAAGTCATGTGGCCGAAAGCCATGGCGGCGGATTGATCCTGTCACCATTCAGCGTCGTGACGGGGATTTTCGATGCGTCGAGCAACGCCCGGGACGAACAGATCCATCGTGTCACCGCCGATCTGGCACGCCGCCTCGTGGCAACGCTGCCGGGATTCGACGGCGAACCGGTGCAGAACCTGACAGTCGCAAGCGGTTCGAAGACGGACCCGACCGCCAAGAGGAACGGGTCGAACCATGGCCTGTGGTCGGCCGAGGCCCTGGGTGATGGCAGTGCCATGGTCGTCACGGCGGACCGGCTCAACGTGCGGGCCGGACCCGGAAGGGATTATCCGGTGCTGTTGCAGGTGAAACGCGGCGCCCATGTGCTTGCCGTCGACGATCCGCTCGCCGATGGATGGACAGCCGTGCGGTTGAACAACGGCACGCACGGCTTTGTCGCCAGTGCGTATGTGAGTGCACGGGTCTCTGCGCCTCAGAACACAGTGGAGGAGGCGACCAAGCCGAAGTCGGCGCCAGTGACACCGGTCTCGAGCCATCCCGCCAAGAAGCAGTTGACCGACCAGCCGGACGGCAAATCCGTGAACGACGACCTGGGAACGCTGTTCTAGACAGCCCAGATCACCACGGCTGCAGCCGGTGCGGTTCCTCTATGCGCTCAGTCGTAGCCCGGCGCTTTACGTCCAAGTCCGTCGAACAGGTCAAGGCATCGATTGAACCAGGCCAGGACCGGGTCGTCCTTTTCCAGCAGCCTGAACGGGCTGATGCATCGGGCCCATTGCAAGCTGCCAAAGACGACGTAGTCGGCGTAACCCGGATCGTCGCCGCAAAGGAATGCAGCCTCCTGCATGCCGAGCCGCACCGGCGCCAGGGTCGCCTGTAGCTTGGGTAGGCGCTCGTCGCGGCCTGCCTGGCATTCCTCCAGCGTGGCGCCAAACCGCCGCTCCCGCGTCTCGCGGAAATAGTCCTGATCCCTGGGATCCAGATGTTCGAATATGTCCAGGATGATCAGACGCGACAGGACCGGATGCAGCGTCGTATTGGCCCAGTTGTGTACGAACAGCGTCAGGGATTCCCCCTCGGGAAACAGGCTCGGGCCGCCGTCATAGGTGGCTTCCAGATAGTTGGCGATCACCCAGCTGTCCGCCACGAGGTTTCCGGCGTCCTCGATCACCGGAACGGTCTTCTGTCCGCCGCCACAGATGGTCGCGATCTCGGTGAACAGGGTGGGTACGGTCTCCACTTCCAATCCCTTGTGGGCCAGCGCCATCCTGGTGCGCCAACAATGGGGACTGAAACGGCGGTCGTCGGTGCCGACAAGGTCATAAAGTGTCACGGACATGGACCATGAACTCCCTGCGCAGAAAAACGCCCGCCGTTGGCGGGCGCCGATGCTGCTTAGCACATGGCCAGAAAAATAAAAGAGCCGGACCGCGCCGGACGGGGCTACTTGACGATCTTGGTCAAGGAGACGGCCAGATGATCGTCCACGACCACGACCTCGCCGCGGGCGATCAGGTGCTGATTGGCGAGGATATCGACCGGATCGCCCACACCGGTGTCCAGCTCGATGATGGCGCCGCGGCCGATCTTCAGGAGCTGGCTTACCAACATGGAAGCAGTTCCCAGCACGGCATAGACCTCGATGTCGATATCGTGGATCGCCGACGGGCCATCGTCCTCTCCACCGGCCTCGGTCTTGGCCGGCGGACCGGCGTCCACCATCGCGTCTCCAGTCTCGTCCAGATCGTCGCTCATCACCGTTCTCCGCCCGACAGCAAGGCACGGGAACGGTTAAATCTCCGCTAATGGCAGCCCGTCGGCGGCTCGGCTAACCGGCAAAATCCGCTTTTGTGGGGGGGAGGGGCCGGCGGTGGCCGGCCCGGTCTAGGCGCCGGTTTCGACGCCGTCACCGCGATCGGCGTAAATCAGCAGGGGCTCGGCCCGGCCTTCCACGACCTCGCTGTTGATGACGACCTCTTCCACGCCCTTAAGGTCGGGCAGATCGTACATGGGATCGAGCAGGATGTTCTCCATGATCGACCGCAGGCCGCGGGCGCCGGTCTTTCTCTGTATTGCCTTCTGGGCGATTGCCCTGAGGGCGTCCTGGGAGAAGTCCAGCTTGACGGCGTCCATTTCCAGCAGGCGCTGATACTGCTTAACCAGGGCGTTGCGCGGCTTGGTCAGGATGTCCACCAGGGCGCTCTCGTC
>Ga0066187_1000171_pt1 | contig 26638 bp, 28 predicted proteins | sample WorMetexBAHAMAS1_FD_58706 | JGI IMG/M metagenome (GOLD analysis project Ga0066187, IMG submission 58706) | Marine gutless worms symbiont microbial communities from Max Planck institute for Marine Microbiology, Germany - Inanidrilus exumae... | ecosystem: Host-associated > Annelida > Digestive...
ATTTTGCATGATCCCGCCATTAATGATATGCAATGATGATAAAACGCTATTCAATGTAATACGAAATGAGAACATACTGTTCTTTCTCTGAAAGCTCATTCAACAGGTGGACCAGTATGTTTTTCAACTGTTTCTTTATAGCCTGCGCTTCTTTCTTTGTAACCAGCGCTTCAGGATCCGCTTTGTTGTGCAGCTTCATTTAGAATCAATCCTCGACAGGCTTAAAAATAATCGGGTGTTTCTTTATATCAACTCCAGTCAGGCCTCCCTTCCTGTATTCGTAGTAAACCCGTATGACCTTTCCTCTAATATGTTTTTTTGCGAAACTTTCGAAGCTGACACCTCTCTCTGGATCATAATTTTGAATGGCTTCCAAAAGTCCAACCATCCCAGCTTGGAAGGCATCATCCTGTATCTCGGTAATATGGGTGATTGACCGGGCGATTTTGCGCACCAAACCCCTGTGTTTTTTTATCAAATCATTCCGGTATTCGGAATTGACGGGGTCTGTGATTTTTTTTTCACACATCTGCTAAACAAATCCATCTTCGGCGTAATATGCATATAAGGAGCTATCTAACAAAACGGCGTCATAGCCTAAAGAACGAAAGACATTTTAGCGTAAAAAGCATGATAAAACAAGATGATATAGCCAAAAACCCTGAAGATGGCGCCCTGCGTCAACGAAACACGCTCATTCAGGAAACGGTCATGGTGGTGGACGGGGAAAAAATCGTCGTCAGTTCAGAGGATTATATTAAACGTGACGGGCGATGGGTAAAGCAGGAAATCATATATGGCAGCAGAGCCGAGGATGGCCGGGAACTGCCGCGATCGGAATTTTTGGGGAAAAGTTGGACAGGAAAAAAGATCCCCAGGGATCGTCACGGTGAATGCGAAGACCCCTTTGGGCTCCACGAGAACGAAATTAGGCCCCTCTATTTAGGAGTCGACGGCAAAAGGACCGAGTTGGGGCACTGCCTTTGTAGTGAATGTATGGATTACCAGAAAAAGCGGGAAAAATGGAAAAAGCGCCTGCCCTTTATTTACAACCCTGAAATATATTGAGGCGGCAAGTGGAAAATACACCTTTCGAGTATTGGAAAAAAATAGCCGAAACGCTTGAAAAAGGCGGATTGACAGACCCTGAAATGTATCCAGACTTGGCCTCCTGGGTGCGTTTGGCATGCGAAATATTTTGGGAAACGTTTGATTTCTGTCCGCTGCGAGAATTGATATGCAAACATCCTTGGCTGATGGACGAGGCCGAAAGAAACATAGCTGAATCTGAAAAAGCGAACGAGGAACTGCCGTACCGCTTCGATCGAAACAAGTGCGACATGTCTCTGCTCAACGGGGATGTCAAGATTGGTACGGTAATACCCTATGGTGACGATATTTTCTTGAAGCTTCGAGATCTAATCATGCACATGGCGATCTATGCCAGGTCAGGGACAGGTAAAACGCTCCTTATGCGGCTGATCATAAAAACCTTGCTCGACTGCAATGTCCCGATCTTATGCTTCGACGTCAAACGCGATTACCTGGATATGTTCCGCCTGCACAAACAAGTCTGCGTCCTTTCCAAAAAGCATCTGATGTACAACCATTTCCAGGTTCATGAGCCCCAGTCAAAGGAGGACATCGAAGAGTCGATGCGGCTTGATGTCAAAGTTCTGGCTGACGCGTTGTATTTCGGCCCAACCGGGGTACCGATTATAGAAGAGTCATTGAGAGAGCTGTTTCGGGAAAAGGGAGTCTACAATGGGTCTGAAAAGTGGCCTACATTCTCAGATGTTCTCATGAAAATCAGGGACAAGAACATCAAAGGCGGCCTTAAAATCGCTGACATACTGGCATCATTCGAGACGCGATTCCCGCCCTTCATGAATACGACCACTTTTGATTGCGAGAGGGGACTACCGATTTCGTTTTTCAGAAACAACCCGGTGATAATCGACACAAGCGGAATGGACGAAGCAGAGCGCCCCCTGCTTGCAAACGGCCTTGCTATGAAATTGTATCGACACAATTTAAAAAACAACCTGCGCAGCACCGAACTCAGGCACGTGATTTTATACGACGAGGGGTACCATTACCACGACGCTGAACTGACAGACGAGTCGAGCTACTTTTCGGGCACCTCTTCGGGCAAAACGCTGTTCAGAATGGGCAGGGAATTTGGCCTGAGTTTCATTGTAAGCGGTACACAAGTGGGTAGTATCAGCAAGTATGTCCGGGAAAACACGGCAACCATAATCGCTTTTAAAACCCAGGACCAGAGCCTGAAAATGCTCCAAGATACAATGGGGTTAAACGACGATCAGAAAGATTATTTCTACAAGCTGCCTTCGAAGTTCGTGGGTGTCGCCAGGTTGCCGGATTTTGAACACCCCCTTCTTTTCAAACTCGACGTAAGTGATTTCCCACAAAAAGATGTTACCGATTCCGACATCGACGCCCACATGTCGACGATTCTCAAAGATGTTATGGGAAAACAAGGTGTGGGCAAAATACGACGAATGGATTTGAGAGAGATTGGGACGGAATCCATAACCCGGTTGAACGCTATCGCAATTTTGCAAGCTGTCAAAAAAGACCCCTATAAGCCATTTACGGACATAAGAAGTGCTCTCAGCTTGTCTTCCGAAAAATTCGAAACCGCGTTGGAGTGGCTGGCAAAGGAAGAGCTTGTGGAGATCAGAAAGCTCAGAAGTTCCGAAAAGAAGTATTCGAAATACATAATACTCACGGAAAGCGGGAATCTTTCTTTGAATGTATCCAGACCTGTTTTGCCAGCACATTTCAAGCACTCGCTTTTCTGCGAAAGGGTCAGGAGGTGGTTAGAAAAAGAAGGGTGCCACGTCAAAAAAGAATACACAGGGGCAGGCAGCCTATACAACCCCAACAACGACAGGATTGATGTTTTCGCTGAGCAGACCCTTGACGGTTCTGTGAAACGGGTCGCTTACGAGATCACATTAAGCGTCAGTGAGAAGGACATCATGCCGAACGTCACCAAATGCATGACGCTCTTTAAAGTCGATCAACTATGGATGGTTTGCGAAAACGAAAATACAAAGAGACGGGTCAGAAAGATTGTCGAGCATCATGCTTTGCGCGAATGGATTGAACGAACGTCTTACACGACCATAAGTAGTTTCCTTTAACGCTTTATCTTTTGTGCGGAGGACGCGGTCATGATTTTTAACATTCACAATGAGACCCCCGAAGAAATAGAAAATCGGATTCTTGAAGAACGACTCGAGCAGTTTGTCGAAAGCTATAATGAAGATCTTCAGCGGTATGAGAGAGACCACGAACCAATGACCGAAGAGGAATTCAGGCAAGCCTATGAAAGCTGGGAAAACACTGGGAGCAAATTGCCCTGAGAGGGAGTCTACGATGCTCAACCAAAACAACGAGCCCAACAGCGGTAGGCATCCATTAAAAGACGATGCCTTTGAAGTATTAAAAAACTTTCTAATTGTCTTATGTGCCATCGTTTTTCTGGTGATTGTCGCTTTCGTTGTTTGGTCATTGGTAAGGGCCATTGGGTATCAGGCGGATAGGTTTTTTTGCCATCTGGCCTATCTATTTCAAGAGGCACCGTATTTTCTCAGGACATCAAAGGGTTTCGGCGCCTTCATCCAACTGGTCCTGATAGCAGTCTTTGTCGGCTGGGCCACGAAACGTTTGCTTCGTAGAAAATAAAGGTTGAGTTTAAAATAAAAGCTGTAAAAACAAAAGGATATTGCGCTTTTGCTTTTGGGGTGTAATAGTATGAAAAATGAACCGAACAACCGGATTTTGACAACCCAACAGGTGGCCGAGATGTTCCAGGTCCACCGGACAACGATTTTCCGGCTGGCCAAATCCGGGGAGCTGAAGAGCTACAAAGTTGGGAGCTGCAGGAGATTTAAGGAATCCGAAGTTTGGGCGTTCTTTGACAACCAGGAAGATAGGGATTGCGTCGGTGGAAAGGAGACGTGATGGCATCTGTCTACATCGAAAGACGCAAACCCAAGAATCCCAAGGGAAGGACGTCCTACCGGGTGAAGTACAAAGACCCTGTGACTTTCCAGTCGAAGTATTACAAGACCTTCCACAAATTCAAGGAGGCGCAGCAGGCCAAGACCCATCTCGAGGGCCTGATCGACAACAACAGGATGGTTCAGGTCAAAAAGCACCGCAGAAAGGTTCAGCCGGTGAGATTTAACGAAGTCGGCGAAAAGCTGGTTCAAGATTGGGCCAAGAAGCTCCGGCGTAAGGAACTCAGCCAGGCCACCTACAACGACTACTCGGGCAGAATCGATTTCCTGAACCGGGAATTCGGGGGCAAACTCGTCGCCGAGTTTTCAAAGTCGACGGTCGAAGGTTATCACCAGCGGCTTTTTGAAGAATCGTCGCCCGCTTCTGCAAACCGGTACCTGTTCATCCTGAAACAGATTTTCAGAAGGGCTCTGCTCGAGGGGGCGGTCGTCGAGGACCCTGCCGCGGATATCCGGTACTTCAGCGAGAAACAACACCAGCGCAACACTTTCCTAGACCCTGCGGGAATAAACGCACTCGTTGATGCATCCCAGAAGACCAGGGCTAAACACTACATGCCGGCACTTGTCTACCTGGGGGCTGAACACGGTGCCTCGAAACAGGAAGCGCTTTCCCTGGAATGGACGGACATCAAGTTCGACGCCGAAGGTGACGGAACGATCACCTTCTTCAGGACCAAGAACAAGAGGGAACGCACCGAGTTTCTGATGCCCCGAGCCAAGGAAGCCCTCCTTGCCTGGAAAGCCCACCTGGAATTCGTAAGGCACAGGAGGCGGATCAAGGTCGTGGATGACCGGTTCGTGTTTTGCCGGCAGGACGGCAGCCCGATCAAACGCTTTGACTCGGCTTGGAGAAACACCTGCAAACTGGCAGGCATCGAGGACTTTCATTTCCACGACCTGCGGCACACCTTCTGCTCCAACCTCATCATGTCCGGTGCCGACCTCAAGGAGACCAAAGACATGATCGGTCACAAGGACATTGCCATGACCGACCGCTACACCCACCTCAGCGCGTTGCACAAGAAAACGCTCCAGGATCGGCTCAGCGAACGCTACTCGATGGTGTGATTTCCGGGATTTCCCCCCCATTTCCCCCTTTCGGCAAAACCAAAGAAAAAAGGCGGGAAAGCATGTTTGCTAACCCGCCTTAATCTTTACTCTTTATTGGTCGGGGCGAGAGGATTTGAACCTCCGACCCCTTGAACCCCATTCAAGTGCGCTACCAGACTGCGCTACGCCCCGACACAAACCGGCTGTTTAACACCCCGCGTATGGCTTGTCAATAATTGAAACACTGGAGCCGATCTTTTTATTCAGTTTTCATATTGACTGTTTTGCCTTCCGCTTTGTGCGTTTGCATCGGCTTGACGACCCATTCCCGTGTATTGTATCTGGTTATAGGATATATTGGATGATGCGTCTCGTTCAATTGCTTTAATAATCTGAAACGGGCTGCAAAGCAATCCCAAGGTCAGGTTGACAATAAGGACACGATGAACTTCCCTCCACCATTGAATCCGGGTGACACCATTGGCATTCCCGCACCAGCGAGTCCGTTCAAAAAGGAGCTGTTCGACCAGGGCGTCGACCTGATAAAATCCATTGGTTATCGCGTTTCGATCCCGGAGGAGACCTATCTGCGGGAGGGGTATCTGGCAGGATCCGACCAGAAGCGGGCGGCGACCCTTAACCACATGTTTGGGGATCCCAATATCCGGGCCATTGTATGTGCCAGGGGGGGATACGGATCCATGCGGATGCTGCCGCATTTGGACATCGACAGGATTCGGAACAATCCCAAACTGGTGATGGGCTTCAGCGACCTGACCGCACTTTTGTGGATGCTTTATGACCGCTGCAATCTTATCACCTGCCACGGCCCCACGGTTACTACCCTTGCCGCCGCCGACCCCACGACCCTTAAAGGGGTGGCGGCCATTTTGAAAGGGGATCACCCAGCCGCGCTTTATCCGGATGAAGGGGTCGTTCTCAGGGCCGGGGCTTCCAGCGGGCCCATTATCGGGGGCAATCTGACCACCCTTTGCCATCTTACGGGAACCGAGTTTGCTCCGAATTTTAAAAAAAGTATTCTCCTTTTGGAGGACCGGGGGGAAGCGCCCTACCGCATTGACCGGATGTTGAGCCAGATGCGTCTTGCCGGCTGTCTAGATGGCCTTTCCGGGGTCCTGTTGGGGACATTCAAAGATTGCAGCGATCCCCAGGCGGTTTACCGCATCGTGACGGAGATCATCGATGATCCAGGTGTGCCGATTCTTGCGGGCTTTGGCATTGGGCATGCAGAGACCAACATCCCTGTCCCCTTCGGTGTGGAGGCGTTTCTGGATACCGATACCCAGGTCGTGAGGTTCAATTCGGATTGAAGATGGCGCGCCATGGCGGGTGATATGCGGTCGTGACGTCCTATTGCTCCGGGTTTGGAAATTAATATCAATCATTAATTGGGTTCCGGCTTCGCCTGTTTGTGAAACCGGGCGCTGTGTATATGAAGCAAACCACGGACAGCGGAAAAGCAGAGGAAGAATTCCAACCGGTCCACCGCCTGATGCAAAGGGGGATCGCCGATGATGTCTTCCCCGGGGGGGTGCTGCTGGTAGCAACGGGCAAGGAGATCCGCTTCCACCAGTCTTACGGGGTAACGGATCGCAATACCTGCCAGCCGGTGACCATCGACACATTTTTTGATCTCGCTTCCCTGACAAAGTCACTGGCCACGACGCCCGCTGTCATGAAACTGGTGGAGCAGGGAAAACTCCACCTCGAGACTACGCTCGGTACGATTCTGCCGGAATTTGCATCCACCGATAAATCCGGGATTCGAATCCGCAACCTGCTGGATCATACGTCCGGCCTGCCCGATTGGCGGCCTTACTATGAGGTATTGTCGGGATCTCCCCAGGAAAAGGGGAAAAGACGGCTGCTGGATCTACTGGCCAGGGAGCCTCTGGTCCATCCCATCGGTGAAAAGACGATTTACAGCGATTTGGGATTCATGGTCTTGTCGCGGATCATCGAAGAGACGGTGGGAGAACCGGTGGACCGGTTCGTTTGCCGAACGGTCTACCAACCCCTCGGGATCCGACGTCTGTTCTACCCCGGTATGGTCCCCTGGCCGCCGGGATGGGAATGCGCGGCCACCGAGGAGTGCCCATGGCGGGAAAAGATGCTCTGCGGTGAAGTGCATGATGACAATGCCTGGTCAACGGGGGGCGTCGACGGGCATGCCGGCCTTTTTGGCACCGCCCGGGATGTGCACCTGTTGCTGTGTGAACTGCTCTTTGCCTACCGGGGGGAGAGCGCGACGTCTCTTTTCGGTCAATCGACCGCCAAATGCTTTCTTTCGCGTTCACCCGGTTCGGAGCGGGCGCTGGGATTCGATATTCCCGAAAAAGCGGGATCCAGCAGCGGGACCTATTTTTCGAAAAAAAGCGTGGGGCATCTCGGGTTCACCGGAACATCGTTCTGGATGGACCTTGAACGGGGAGCGATTGTGATCCTCCTGACCAATCGGGTGCACTTCGGCAGGGAAAATATTCGGATTCGCGATTTCAGGCCAGTGCTTCACGACGCAGTGATGGTGGGGTTGAGCCGTTGAATTTTTATCATTCAGAAATCTTGCCCGCCCCAGGTGGGTGAATGTCGAGTTTAGGGTTTCGGCTTTTCAACGATCCGGCCCCTTTAAGAAGCCAAGATCAGACCATTTTATACGGGTGTGGCAATTGATTCCGGTGGAGCTGGTAGGATGCGGATTTGGCCCTGTCGTCTACCATATTTCCCTTGTAATTACGCGGCATTTCTGGTAGCGAATCTTCATTTTAACATACCGATTCCAAAGGAGTCCGAGACCATAATCGTAACCCTGGGAGGCGGACCGCCGGCATCTGCAGTTAAGCGGAAAGTCCCGTGCCATGGGGTGGAAATTGAGGCGACATGAGCTTTATAGATGGAATTTTGGGAATTTTCTCGAGCGATCTGGCCATTGATCTGGGTACTGCCAACACACTGGTATTTGTCAAAGGGAAAGGGATCGTTTTAAGCGAGCCATCCGTGGTGGCCGTTCGCCTCGACCGGACCAAGAATCGTGTACTGGCCGTGGGAGCGGAAGCCAAAAATATGCTCGGACGAACCCCCGGGAATATCGTGGCGATCCGTCCCATGAGAGATGGCGTCATCGCCGACTTCGAAGTCACCGAAGCCATGCTGCGCCATTTCATCCGAAAGGTGCACAACCGTGAAGCCTGGGTTCGGCCCCGGATCATCATTGCCGTTCCTTCCGGTATTACACAGGTGGAAAAACGGGCGGTGAAGGAATCCGCCGAATCCGCAGGTGCACGGGAGGTATTTCTCATCGAAGAACCCATGGCCGCCGCCATAGGAGCGGGCCTTCCCATCACGGAACCCACCTGCAATATGGTGGTGGATATCGGCGGCGGTACCACTGAGGTGGCCGTGATCTCCCTTGCCGGTATTGTTTACAGCCGTTCCATCCGCGTGGCCGGCGACAAGATGGACAGCGCCATTATGCAGTATATCAAACGCAAGTATAATCTGCTCATCGGGGAGCGGACCTCGGAGATGATTAAAACGACCATCGCCAACGCATATCCGGATCCCCAAAACCTGGAGACCATAGAGGTGAAGGGGCGGGACCTGGTATCGGGCATCCCGAAAATTCTGGCCATCGACTCCGAAGAGATCCGGGTGGCCATATCGGAACAGATCGATGCCATCGTGGAAACGGTCAAGATCGCCCTGGAACAGACCCCTCCGGAACTGGCCGCGGACATCGTGGACAGGGGAATTATTCTCACCGGTGGCGGTGCATTGCTGAAAAACCTGGACAAGCTTCTCATGGAAGAGAGCGGGCTGCCCATCACGGTTGCAGAAGACCCCCTTTCAACGGTGGCCCTGGGGTCGGGCCAGACCATCGATTCCATTGAAATCCTCAAACAGGTCGTGATAACGTAATCCATCTGGCCGGTACAATCGGTTTTCCCAAAAACGGGTTTGGAAAAAGCCCGATACCTATATATATATGTTTTCCAAAAGAATGGTGCTGATCGTTGGGGTGATAGTTCTGATCGCCGTCAACATCATCATCCTTTCCGTCACCAGCACCCACCAGCACGAGACATATGGATTCGGTCGAACCGGGGTCGCCGTTGTCGCACCCTTTCAGGAGATCTTCACCAATTCGATTCGGTTCGTCGGCGATATCTGGCGCCACTACTTTCAGCTCGTATCCACAGCAAAGGAGAACGACCGTCTGAAACAGCAGCTGGAGCGCATTCGGGAACAGAATTTACGATACAAGGAGGTCGAACTTTCCAATATCCGGCTCCGGGACCTTCTGGATTTCAAGCAATCAATGAACCAACAGGTGGTCTCCGCGGAAGTGATCGGGAAGGACCCTTCCCCCTGGTTTCAATCGGTTATTATCGACAAGGGTCTCGATGACGGTGTCAACACCGGATTCCCAGTTGTAGTTCCCAAGGGGATCGTCGGACAGATCACCGAAGCCTCCGCCCACTATTCCAAGGTCTTGCTCCTCATCGATCAAAACAATGCGGTGGACGGCCTCATCCAACAGACACGGGCCCGGGGGATCATCAAGGGTGCTTCCGGGGAATACTGCATTTTCAAGTATGTTTTAAGAAAACATGAAATCCGAACCGGCGATGTGGTTATCTCATCGGGTCTGGACTCCGTCTTCCCGAAAGGATTGAGGATCGGCATTGTGACCGCTGTCGTCAAACGCAATTCAGGAATTTTTCAGGAAGTTTCCGTCACCCCGTTTGTGGATTTTGAGAAACTGGAAGAGGTCCTGGTGATCATGCATTCTGAAAAAGAGAGGCCCGTGAAAGGATGACCGCCCTCGTCTATATTGCCATCAGTATTGTTCTGATTCTCTTTCAGACCGTCATCAAACCTGCGTTTCCCATACTTTCGGGGTGCTACAATCTATTGACGCCGTTTATCATTTACCTGGCCCTGTTCAGGCCTGTGCGAGAAACCGTGCCCACGGTACTAGCCCTTGGATTTGTCATGGATAACATATCGGGGGGGCCGTTCGGTCTGTACCTGACGACCTACATCTGGCTGTTTTTCCTGATCCACTGGCTCATCGGATATCTGAGGATGCGCAGCACGCTGCTTTTGCCCGTTGTGATCATTGTCGGGGTATTGATCGAAAATATCCTTTCACTAGTTGTGATCAGCCTACTGACCCCTGCATCTCAGTTCCCGGAGCAGGCCGTCAGGACCGTTTTTCAGCAGGTCCTGTGGGCCGCCATTACGGGTGTTTTTCTAATGGGGCTGCTGGATCGATTCTGGAAAGGGTTGGAAAACTGGTATGGGTCTCGCGTGGGGCAAACGCATGGCGAGGAGATGTAAGGGCAGGGCAAAAGGACAGGATTCAAGGCTTGTCTGCCTTTGGCATGGGTCCGAGGAGACAGGGCAAAGCGCTAAAGGCATGTTGTGCGGGGCATGACACTGGGGCAAAGGGCTTAGGGAATGGAAATACAATGCCTAACGGGATAGTAGAATAGGTAAGATTCGTGGCCCAGTATTTAAAAACAGCAGACAGTGAATGGTTTCGACAGCGGCTGACCCTTGTACTGATCTGCCTGTTTGCCACATTTGCGGCGCTTTTTCTGCGATTATTTCAGCTTCAGGTCCTCCAGGGCCAGGAGCTGAGACGGCTTTCGGAAAACAACTGCATCCGCCTGCAAAGCATCGATCCCTCCAGAGGACTGATCTACGATCAGACCGGCAAAATGGTGGTGGATAACCGTCCCTCTTTCAATTTGAGCGTCGTGCTCAAGGATGCCAGACCGGTTGAACCCACCCTTCGAAGGCTCGCACGGGTCATGGGGATGCCTTCCGATACATTTGTCGAGAAAATCAAAAAAGATAAAAACAGGGTTTCCTACAAACCCATTCTGCTGAAACAGGACATCGGGCGGGATGCCCTGGCCGCTGTTGAGGTGCATAAATACGAACTACCCGGCATCCGTGTAGATGTGAAGCCCAAAAGGCAGTATATTGCGCGCGAAAGCGCCGCGCATCTACTGGGTTACCTGAGCGAAATCAGTCCCAATGAGCTGTCGGATGAAGACTGTGTCGGGTGTCGGCAGGGGGACCTTATCGGCAAATTCGGCGTGGAAAAGACCTATGAAAAGATGCTCAGGGGGGCAAGGGGTGGCAGGCAGGTGGAGGTGGATGCCCGGGGACGGGTGGTGGAAGTCCTGAAAACTGTGGAGGCCCAGCCTGGATTCAACCTTTTTCTGACCATTGACCAGGACTTGCAGTCACAGGCCGAAACCCTCCTTAAAGACACAGCCGGTGCGGTTGTGGCGATGGACCCGATATCGGGCCAGGTCCTGGTGATGGCCAGCAGCCCCTCATTTGATCAGAACGCATTTGTGGACGGAATGAGCCACGACTACTGGGAGGCGCTTCGCACCAATCCTTTCCGGCCGATGGAAAACAAGGTGATACAGGCGGAGTATCCCCCGGCATCGACATACAAAATCGTGACGGCCCTTGCCGGGCTTACCGAAGGAACGATCACCGAGAGCAGCACGGTCTTCTGCCCGGGGCACTACCAGTTTGGCAACCGGGTTTACCGTTGCTGGAAAAAGGGGGGACATGGAAGGGTGGACGTGGTGGCCGCCCTGGCCGAGTCCTGCGACGTGTTTTTTTACCAGGTCGGCCAGAAACTAGGGGTCGATCGCCTGGCCTTTTATGCGAAAGCATGCGGGCTGGGGGCACCCACTGGGATCGAACTCGATCATGAAGCGGCCGGGCTGATTCCCACCGCCGATTGGAAAAAGAAGCGGACCGGTATCCCCTGGCAGCGGGGGGAAACCCTTTCCATTGCGATCGGCCAGGGCTATAACCTGGCCACGCCCCTGCAGATGGTGGTACTAATGGCGGCGGTTGCCAACGACGGAATCCGGCTCAAGCCTCAGATCATCAGCCGTGTGGAGACAGCGAATGGTACCGTGGTGGAGGATCATCCCCCCCATGTGACCGGGAAAATTCCCTTTACGGCCAGGGCAATGGAACTGGTTCGAAAAGGGCTATACAACGCCGTCAACTCCATCAGGGGAACGGCGAAAAAGATCCGTCTTAAAAATGTCGATATCAGTGGTAAAACCGGTACGGCGCAGGTGTTCAGCCGAAAAAGCAACGAGGACAACCGAAAAACGCCGGAACAGCACCATCTAAAGCCCCATGCCTGGTTTGTGGCCTATGCACCGTCTGACAATCCCAAAATCGCCCTTGCCGTCATTGTGGAACACGGTGAACACGGCTCCAGTGCCGCCGCCCCCATTGCCGGAGAATTGATCAAAACCTATTTGGGTGCGGAAACACCCGGAGAGATGAAAGTGGACCCCGTCGGGCAAAACCAGATGAACGACGACGTTCCCATGAATTCGGAACAGAGCGAAGCATCCAGGCTCGCCCTTAAAACGGTCGCAACCCGCAGCTCGCAACCCGCAGATCGTAACCCTTTACCTGCAATCCGCCAAAACAAGCTGGCGGACGAGCCCACAACCCGGAATTGACAATCCTATGTTTGATCGGCGACTGGCTCAGAATTTTGATTGGATCATGCTCGGTTTGACCCTGATTCTCTGCATGGTGGGCCTGACCGCTTTGTTTTCCGCTGTCACAGCCGGAATTCCCTCCCCCCAGCAACTGCTTTACTATAAACAGATGATATGGTTCAGCGCGGGCATCGTGGTCATGGTCATCTGTTTCCTGATCAACTACAAGGTACTGGAACGGTGGGCCCATGCCATTTACGCGGGTTCGATATTTCTTCTATTGTGCGTCATGTGGTTTGGGCGGGTCATCGGAGGCTCGAAACGCTGGCTGGTGCTCGGACCGGTTTCCCTTCAACCCTCTGAACTGGCCAAGGTTGCCGTCATTATCGTCCTTGCACGCTATTATTCAAAAGTGGTCAATACCCGGGGGCTGACCCTCAGGGAACTTATACATCCCATGATCCTGACCGCCATTCCTTTTCTTCTCATCGTCCGGCAGCCCGACCTGGGGACCGCCATGCTGCTGGCCCTCATCGCCGTATCCATGACCGTTTTTGTCAGGATTGAGCGGCGATCATTCATCATCATCCTCATCTCCTGCGTCGTGACCATTCCCATGGTGTGGTTTCTTTTGAAAGGGTATCAGAAACAACGAATTCTCACTTTTCTGGATCCGGACCGGGATCCGCTGGGCGCGGGTTATCATGTGATCCAGTCCAAGATCGCCATCGGATCGGGCATGCTCACCGGGAAGGGGTTTCTGCAGGGAACCCAGAATGCCCTCTCCTTTCTACCGGAGCAGCACACCGATTTCATTTTCTCGGTGCTTTCAGAGGAATGGGGATTCATCGGTTCCTCGGGTCTTTTACTGATGTTTCTGATGTTCCTGGTCTGGGGACTGACCATTGCCCAGCGCTGCCGGGATCCCTTCGGTATCATCCTTTCCGTGGGTGTCACCGCCATGATCTTCTGGCAGGTTTTCGTCAATATCGGGATGGTGATGGGCCTGATGCCCGTGGTGGGAGTACCCCTGCCCTTTATCAGCTACGGCGGATCTTCCGCCCTTTCCATGATGATCTGCGTCGGTCTCCTGCTGAGTGTCAGCATGCGCCGTTTCATGGTGCAATGACCCCCTTTTTTTCCAAAAAACCTTTGACATTTTATCAGAGCTGATGGTATAGACCGCCGTGTTTGCACGGTGTACGGACTGTCACCCCGAGAACGAGTTGTAATCATTCCAAAAAATCTGATATGGAGGGTAGTATATGGTCAGCATTGATGGATCGGTGATTATTCAGATCGTCAATTTCCTTTTTCTCATCTTTGCCCTCAACGTCGTCCTTTACAAGCCAATTCGAAATGTGCTTCTCCAGAGAAAAGAGAAGGTGGCGGGATTGGAGGATGGTGTTGAATCGCTCAGCAACGATGCCGTTGAAAAAAATGAAGCGTTTGAAGCGGGTATCCGCAAGGCCAGGGCAAAAGGTATAAAGGAAAAAGAGGCGTTGCTTCAGGCCGGTGCGGAGGAGGAGAAGCGGATTGTCGATGAGATAACCCAAAAGGCGCAAGCGGATCTGGCGGAAGTTCGGGCTCAGATCGCCAAGGAAGCTGATGAGGTCAGGGAAACACTCCTTTCTCAGGTGGATGAATATGCGGCGTCGATTGGCCAAAAGATTTTGGGGAGGACGGTTTAATGAGACGATTTGGCATGGGCCGCAAGCGGCTGATATGCACTGTTTTTTTGATGACGGTGGCGTTTTTTACCCTGTCCGGTCTGGCAATCGCCGCCGGTGGTGGAGGTGAATCGAAAGGGTGGTTGAACACAGACACCTACCGGGTGATGAACTTTTCGGTGCTGGCCATCGCCCTTTTCTTCGTGTTGAAAAAACCGGTTTCCCAGGCATTAAATGCCCGTATCGAGGGGATCCGGGATCAACTGTCGGAGCTGGAAGCCAAAAAGGCGGAGGCGGAAAAACTGCTCGCCGAATACAACGAAAAGCTGGCCAAGCTGGATGAGGAAGCGGAAAAGATTGTACAGGAATACATCCGGCAGGGCGAGGAAGCCAAGGCAAAAATCATCGAGGCCGCCGGTTCTGCCGCGGTCAAGCTTGAAGAACAGGCCAAACGGAACATCGCGCATGAGTTCAAGCAGGCCAAAGCACAGCTTCAGGCGGAGGTGATGGAAAAGGCACTGGGAAAAGCCGAAGAGATCATCAAGGAAAAAATTTCGGCGGATGATCAGGATAAACTAGTGGATGAATATCTAGACAAGGTGGTGGTATAGTGAAGAATCTGGCGGTGGCAAGGCGTTATGCCAAGGCACTCTTAATGATCGGCAAGGAAGACGGCCAGGCAGAAACGTACCGGGAAGAGCTTGAAGGCGTGGCAGGTTTGCTGGAGCGGGAGGAGCAGCTTGAACAGGCGATCTGCAATCCACTGTATGATGCAGAGCGACGCAAAAAGGTGCTGCAGGCGATTGTGGAAAAGCTGGAGTTGTCTGCCGTGATGAAATCGTTTCTGCTGTTGCTGTTTGATAAGGGCCGGATGGGCTTTGTTTCCAACATCAACGATTTTTATCAGAAATTTGCGGATGAACTGAAAGGCGTTGCACGCGCCAGCCTGGTCTCGGCCACCGAGCTGTCCGCCGAAGCCATTGACAAAATTCGTACAGCCCTGTCGAAGAAGACAGGAAACGATATAATCCTGGAAGTCGAACAGGATCCGAGTCTTATTGGCGGTATCGTGACCCGGATCGGCGACCTCGTTCTGGATGGGAGTATTAAAACGCAATTACTCAATATGAGAGAATCTTTAAAAAGGGGTGAAGGTGTCTAATGGAACTTAAAGCCGAAGAAATCAGTCAGATTATCAAAGAGCAGATCACGGACTACGACAAGAAGGTCGAGTTGAGCGAAACAGGCGTCGTCCTGTCCGTAGGCGATGGCATTGCCCGTGTATATGGCCTGGAAAAGGCCATGGCACTTGAGCTTGTCGAATTTCCCGGCGGGATCCTGGGGCTGGTGCTGAACCTTGAAGAGGACAACGTGGGTGTCGCGGTCATGGGTGAAGACATCCATATCAAGGAAGGCGATATGGTCAAACGGACTGGCCGGATTGCAGAGGTCCCGGTAGGAGAAGCAGTGCTCGGCCGGGTTGTCTCCACTGTGGGTGAACCACTGGACGGCAAGGGTCCCATTGACGCCAAGGAGTTTAGCCGTGTGGAGATGGTCGCCCCTGGTGTCATCGCCAGAAAGGGTGTCCACGAACCCTGCTACACCGGTCTCAAGGCGGTGGATGCCATGACCCCTGTGGGCAGAGGACAGCGTGAGCTGATCATCGGCGACCGCCAGATCGGAAAAACGGCCTGTGCCATCGACGCCATCCTGGCCCAGAAGGAAACGGATGTTTTCTGTATTTATGTAGCGTGCGGTCAGAAAAAATCCACAGTGGCCCAGGTACACGCCGTGCTGGAGAAACACGGTGCCATGGAGTACACTACCATCGTTTCCGCCTGCGCCAGCGACCCGGCCACTCTGCAGTTCATCGCGCCATACGCCGGATGCGCCATGGGCGAGTATTTCCGCAACAAGGGCCAGCACGCCCTGATCATTTACGACGATTTGTCCAAACAGGCGGCGGCTTACCGCCAGGTTTCACTTCTGTTGAGACGTCCACCGGGACGTGAAGCCTATCCCGGGGACATTTTCTACAACCATTCCCGTCTGCTGGAACGGGCCGCCAAGATGAACGACGAACTCGGCGCCGGCTCACTGACCGCGCTGCCCATCATCGAGACCCAGGCCGGTGACGTGTCCGCCTTTATTCCCACAAACGTGATCTCCATCACCGACGGACAGATCTACCTCGAACCGGGTCTTTTCTTTGCGGGCGTACGGCCCTCTATCAACGTGGGACTTTCCGTATCACGGGTCGGCGGCGCCGCCCAGGTCAAGGCGATGAAACAGGTCGCCGGTACATTGCGGCTGGACCTGGCCCAGTTCCGTGAGCTGGAAGCGTTCGCCGCTTTCGGCAGCGACCTGGATGCTGCCACCCAGAAACAGCTGACCCGTGGCGCCCGGTTGGTCGAAATTCTCAAACAACCTCAGTATCAGCCGCTTCCCATGCAAAAACAGGTCACCATCATCTATGCGGGAACTAAAGGCTACCTGGATGAATTTCCCATCGATGTTCTCGAGAAATTCGAGGCCGGACTCTACACCTTTATAGATGACCGTTACCCCCAGATTTTCTCCGAGCTGAAGGAAAAAGAGGAAATATCGGATGATCTGGATAAGGTAATGGCCGAAGCACTGGCCACATACTGCGAGGAGTTCAAGGATACCATCAAATAATAACAGATTGCATGCATCCGTGTCGTACCCGTGTTTCTTTGTCACTAACCGGTACGGCGCGGAGCCGGCAATTGGATGAATAAGGGCGGGGTTTATGCCAAGTCTAAAAGATGTCCAGAATAAAATTGCTGCGGTTAAAAAAACAAAGCAGATAACAAAGGCGATGAACATGGTGGCAACCTCACGGTTGCGCGGGGCCCAGACCAATATGGAAAATTTTCGCCCCTATGCCGGCAAGTTTGCCGAAGTGTTGGGTAGCCTGGCTGAAAAGTCCGGTGAAGAGTCCAGTCCTTTGCTGATACCGCGCGAGGAGGTCAAGAAGGTTCACGTGGTGCTATGCACATCGGATAGGGGACTATGCGGCGGTTTCAACGTCAATCTCATCGAAAAGGCCGAATCCCTGATCAAGGAGAAAACCGGCGAGGGTGCCGACCTGTCTGTGTCCGTCACCTGTTTCGGGAAAAAGGGCCGTGACTGGTCCCGGAATAACATCGACACCATTGTCGATGAGTATGTCGGAGTAGTGGGCACCAATTTCGGGTTCAATGTGGCGGCCACCGCCGGACGGAAACTGGTGGACGGCTTTTTAAACAGCGAGTACGACGAAGTCTATGTGGTCTATGCCGAATTCCTGAGCATGGGAAAACAAGTTCCCACCGCCAGGCAGTTGCTTCCCATCCCCCCCATCGAGGTTGCGGAGGAGGAAGCGGCGGCCGAAGAATATATGGCCGAACATATTTGCGAACCTTCGGCAGAGTCTCTGTTGGGGGAACTGCTGCCCATGAGCGTACATGTACAGTTGCACAGCGCATTGCTGGAAACGTCCACAAGCGAGCATGCCGCACGGATGATGGCCATGGAAAATGCCACATCGGCATGCAACGATATGATTGAAAACCTGACCCTGATTTTCAACAAGGCCAGGCAGGCGGCCATTACAGCGGAGTTGATGGATATCGTCGGCGGCGCGGAAGCACTCAAAGGATAAAAATTAAACACCGGATGTCATATATAGGAGGTCTTTAGATGGGAGAGAACATTGGTAAAATTACTCAGGTTTTGGGGCCTGTCGTCGACGTAGAATTTGAGCAGGGAAATCTGCCCACAATTTATACGGCGCTTACGATCAGCAACCCTGCCATTAGCGATGAGGAAGACAATCTGGTTGTCGAGGTGGCACAGCATCTCGGTGACAACGTGGTTCGCACCATTGCCATGGATGTCACGGATGGTCTGACCCGCGGGCAAGGGGTCAAGGATACGGGAAAACCGATCATGATGCCGGTGGGGGAAGCCGGTCTCGGCCGCGTTTTGAACGTGGTGGGACGTCCCGTCGACGGCTTGGGGCCGGTCAGCCAGGACAAGATGCTGCCGATCCACAGGGAAGCACCGGCTTTTACGGAGCAGGACACCACCGTTCGGGTGCTCGAAACCGGCATCAAGGTGATCGATCTGCTGGTGCCCTTTCCCAGGGGTGGTAAAATGGGCCTTTTCGGCGGCGCCGGCGTGGGCAAAACCGTTATTATGATGGAAATGGTCCACAACATCGCCATGCAGCACGGCGGTATTTCCGTTTTTGCCGGTGTGGGGGAGAGAACCCGCGAAGGAAACGACCTGTACCATGAGATGAAAGATGCCGGCGTTCTGCCCAAGGCAGCCCTGATTTACGGCCAGATGACCGAACCTCCCGGAGCGCGTGCCCGGGTCGCCCTATCCGCACTGACCGCTGCCGAGTATTACCGGGATGAAGAGGGTCAGGACGTGCTGATCTTCATTGACAACATCTTCCGATTCACCCAGGCCGGTTCCGAGGTGTCCGCCCTTTTGGGTCGTATGCCTTCTGCGGTCGGGTATCAGCCGACTCTGGCGGTCGATCTGGGCGAACTCCAGGAGCGGATCACCTCCACCGATAAGGGTTCCATTACCGCGGTCCAGTGTGTGTATGTCCCCGCCGATGACTTGACCGACCCGGCGCCTGCCACCACATTCGCCCATCTGGACGGTACTGTGGTCCTTTCCCGTAAACTGGTGGAACTGGGCATCTATCCCTCGGTGGACCCATTGGATTCCACATCCCGGATTCTGGATGCGGCCTATATCGGCGAAGAACACTACCAGGTGGCCCGTCAGGTCCAGCAGATCCTGCAGAAATACACCGAACTCCAGGACATTATCGCCATCCTGGGTATCGACGAACTGTCCGACGAAGACAAGGTGACCGTCAGCCGTGCCAGGAAGATTCAGCGTTTTCTGTCCCAGCCTTTCCATGTTGCCGAAGTTTTCACCAACACTCCCGGATCCTATGTGAAGATCGAAGATACGGTCAACGGGTTCAAGGAGATTGTCGATGGTAAACACGACGACGTGCCGGAGCAGGCGTTTTACATGGTCGGCGGCATTGATGAAGTAATCGAGAAGGCCAAAAATATGGCCGACGCTCAATAGCTGAAAGGTACAGGTATGGCGGAAAATATTAGACTCGAAGTGGTTACACCTGATAAGCTGGTTGTCAGTGAGGAAGCCAAGATTGTCATGTCCCCGGGATCGTTGGGTGAATTCGGCGTGCTTTCGGGCCATACACCGTTTCTGACCAGCTTGAAAGTCGGTGCGATCCGTTATAACGATGACGGCGGCAAGGAACATTTCGTTTTCGTGAATGGCGGTTTTGCAGAAGCCCTTCCGGACAAAGTCACAGTACTCGCAGAATCCGCGGAGAGACGAAAGGATATCGACCTTGATCGCGCCATGGCCGCTCAGCAGCGCGCGGAAAAACGTCTCGCCGATCAGGCAAAGGATGACAACATCGATTTCGTGAGGGCCAAAGCAGCATTGACCCGGGCCATTCAACGGATCAGTCTCGTCAAAGGCAACTGATCCGATCGTTCAGCAGGGGCCTTTTCGATAGAGGGTCATCTAATTAAACATAGAGTTCTTAAGGGGCAACCGGTCGAACGGTTTGCCCCTTTCTATTGGGAGATGCGAAAATGACAGATACACAGCAAAGCGTGGCCGTTGTCATCCTGGCTGCCGGCAAAGGTACGCGAATGAAGTCGGATAAAGCCAAGGTACTGCACGAGATCAACCGGATTCCCATGGTCAATTACGTGGCGGCCTCGGCAAGCGAGATCACAGGGGAAAACATGGTGGTCGTCATCGGGCATCAAGCCGAAAAGGTCAGGGCAACAGTGGTTCAGGACTACCCAGCCGCTAAATTCGCAATCCAAAAAGAGCAGTTGGGTACCGGGCATGCCGCGCAATGTGCGCTGTCATCTATTCCGGATACGGTTCAACATGTTGTCATCCTATGCGGAGATGTCCCCCTCATCCGCTCGAAAACCATCCGGCACCTGATCACTGAACACATCGAAGCGAACCGGGATTTGACCGCGCTGGCCGTCAATCTGGATGATCCCACCGGATACGGCAGGATTCTCATCGGTGATGAAAACCGGGTGACCGGTATCATCGAAGAGGCCGACGCCACGGAAACACAAAAAAAGATCAAAACCGTAAATGCCGGTATCTATTGTGCCACCCGGACCTTTTTATCCGATTCCCTCGGAAAAATCGGTTCCGATAATTCCCAAGGGGAGTTTTATCTCACAGACGTTCTTGAAATCGGATACAACGGCGGCAGGAACGTGGGTGTTTTGGTTTGGGAAAACAGTGAGGAGGTGCTTGGAATAAACACCGTAAGAGAACTCCAAGTAGCCGAAAATATAGTAAAAAATATGTTTCCTGAAACCGCTTGACATTATCTTTGCGGCAGGTCTATAAAGATAGTATGGATATGAGGTGAAATATTGGATAACGAAGCCATCATCAGACAATTTGCACAGATAGAGGAAAAGGTTGAAAGACTTCTCGAAGCCCAAAGATCGTTAAAGGCTACGAATTCTGAACTTAATCGTAAAATTGAAACATTGGAAGGGGACCTTCAAAGCAAGGTTGCGGTGGAAAGCAGCTATATTAAGGAGAGGGATCTGATTCGTTCAAAAGTTGACAGCCTGCTGGAAAAGTTAGAAGGCGTCTCGGAACCTCAACCATAGCGATCCATATGAGCATTTCAAGAAAGGCGTTTTGACACCTGTTGGAACAGCTGGTTACCATAGAGCTTTTTGGGCAGCCATATACCTTCAAGTCCGAATCGGAACACGACAAGGCAGGGCGTGTGGCCGATACGCTCCTCAATGCGATCTCTAAAATTGAAGAGCGGCAAGCGGAACAGAAGGGCCACATGGCAAATCTAACGAAAATGATTTTAGCGGCCTTGGATATTGCAGATGAAAAGCACGAACTGGCCCTGAAGCATTCAGAATTGCAGAAAAGTCTCTCAGAGTGTTCCAAAAGGTTGAACCGATTACTGGACGACGGATTATCCTGAATCATTTCGACTTTGGGATGTTATGCATCGAACCATCCGATCGTTGTCCCGGCCTTTCGCCTGAACGAATGACTGGCGACTTCTCCTTTTGCGAAACCGATCGAAAAACAGGAATAGGCACAAATTGCCATAAATGAGGTTGACCCCTGCCGTGCGCGTGATTGGAAGATGTTCTTTGATCCAACACTTCAGCAAAAAGGGAACTCCCGCTGGTTTTGGTGTGCAGGTTCTGCTCGTACAGAAAAGCCTGAAGAGATCATGGGGTGCCCACCTTTAATCAAGGTTCAAAGACCTGAAAACACGGCATTATGGTGGGGGTCCCTCATTTGTTTTTAGTGCCCCGTGGATAGGATGATGGGCGCCTGCCGGCGCTTGCACCTTCCCTGATTCCGCTACATTTCAATCGATTGCACCCGCTGTCTCCGCGTAGCTTGTATTGCCCTTCGCAACGCTTTGCCCCTCCCTACATCATGATTTATTTATCACTGTGAAACCAGGTACTATCTTTTTCGGAATCTTCAACTGGGCGACTTGGAATTGTACTGGAGCCGGTTGAGCCGTTTTCCGAAAGGCGTTTGTTACAAATTCGAGTGCTTGCAACCGAATGGAATCACCACTTAGGTACGCTCTGGTGACCTTAGGAGAATAGGAATGGATATTTATATATATGTGATACTAGCGGCGTTTATCGCATTTGGAATCGGGTTTGCCATTGCAGGTGTGGTAAAGGGAAAAAGTGTGTCCAGAAAAATACAAGCCGCCGAGGCAGAAGCTGAAAGTATCCTGAGCGATGCCAAACGGCAGTTCGATGCTTCCACCAAAGAGGCCGAACTGGAGGCCAAGGACAAACTTCTCAAAATGAAAGGGGATTTCGAGGCTGAAACAAAGGAGACCCGGGCGGGACTTCAAAAGAGGGAGCGGCGCCTGATCAAAAAAGAGGAAAAGATCGACCGAAAAAGCGAACGGATCGAGAACCGGGAAAAGGAGATATCCAAACAGGAGAAGTCCCTGAACAAACGGGACGACCGGCTGAGGCGCCAGGAGAAAAAATACGGCGAACTGATTGAGGAGCAGAAGGGGCAGCTTGAAAAAATATCCGGTTTTACATCGGATCAGGCCAAGGATCTACTCATCAAGGCCATGGAGAATGAGGCGCGATACGAAGGGGCGAAACTGATCAAGCGCATTGAAAATGAAACAAGGGAGATGGCGGATAAAAAAGCCAAAAAGATAATGGCTACCGCCATACAGCGCTATGCCGGAGATTTTGTGGCGGAACGCACCGTTTCCGTAGTTCAGTTGCCGGGTGACGAGATGAAAGGCCGAATCATCGGCAGGGAGGGGCGAAACATTCGCGCCTTGGAAGCCGCCACCGGGATCGATCTGATCATCGATGATACGCCGGAAGCGGTGATCCTCTCCGGTTTTAATCCGGTCCGGCGTGAAGTCGCACGCCTTTCCCTCAAAACCTTGATTTCCGACGGTCGGATACACCCGGCCCGCATTGAGGATGTCGTCAAGAAAGTGGGTAAAGAGGTGGACCAGACCATCAAAGAGGCCGGCGAGCAGGCGGCTTTCGATTTGGGTGTGCACGGCATTCACAATGAATTGATAAAGTATCTGGGCCAACTTAAATACCGGACCAGCTATGCCCAGAACGTGCTCCAGCATTCCATTGAAGTCGGTTTTTTATGCGGCACCATGGCGGCGGAGCTGGGATTGAATCAGAAACTGGCAAAACGCATGGGCCTGCTACACGATTTGGGCAAGGCAGTGGATCATGAAGTGGAGGGCCCCCATGCCCTGATCGGTTCCAGGCTGGCCAAAAAATTTGGGGAATCCCCCAAGGTGGTTCATGCCGTTGCCGCCCATCACGAAGACGTCACCCCCAATTCGGTGCTTGCCCTGCTGGTTCAGGCGGCGGACGGTCTTTCGGGCGCACGGCCGGGCGCAAGGAAAGAGATGCTGGAGAACTATATCAAGCGGCTTGAAGATCTTGAAAATATCGCCAACTCCTTTAAAGGCGTCGCCAACACCTATGCCATTCAGGCCGGTCGGGAACTGCGGGTTATCGTTGAAAGCGGCGTGATTTCAGATGAGGATTCCGTGCTGCTGAGCCGGGACGTTGCCAAAAAGATCGAGGAGTCTTTGACTTTCCCGGGGCAGATTAAGGTGATCGTGATTCGGGAAACCCGCGCGGTGGAGTATGCGAACAAATAACAAAGACAAGGATCTAAGGGTTCGGAGACCAAGGGTACGAGTGAAATGCCCAAACCCAAAATATCCATAAACCCAACAACCCAAAAAGCGCAAAAAACCCAATAACACAATAAACTATAAGAACCCATAAGGCACATTCCATGAACGTCATCGACACGCTTACAAACCGTGGCTTTATCGAGGATAAAACACATGAAGAGGAACTCCATGACTATTTCAGCGGGGATTGCAGAACCTGCTACATCGGTTTTGATCCCACTGCATCCAGTCTTCACATCGGTAGCCTGGTGCCCATCATGTCCCTGGCACATATGCAGCGGCACGGGCATTGCCCCATTGCGCTGGTAGGAGGAGGAACGGGCCTAGTTGGCGACCCCAGCGGAAAAACGGAGATGCGGAAATTCCTTACGCTTGAAACGGTCAACGATAATGCAAAGGCCCTCAAAAAGCAGCTGGGACGTTTTATAGGCTTTGCGGACAACAAAGCCATCATGGTGAACAACGCAGACTGGTTGGTGCCGCTGGGATATATCGAATTTCTAAGGGACTATGGCCGATTTTTTAGTGTCAACCGAATGATCAAGGCGGAAAGCTACAAGATGCGCCTGGAGACGGAAGAGGGACTCAGCTTTATCGAATTTAACTATATGCTGCTCCAGGCCTATGATTTCATGACCCTTTACGATCGACATGACTGCCGGCTGCAGATGGGCGGGAGTGACCAGTGGGGCAATATCGTGGCCGGCATCGATCTGGTGCGGCGAACCCGGCAGGAAACGGTTTTCGGAATCACTTTCCCTTTGATCACCACCAGTGCCGGTATCAAGATGGGAAAGACCCATAAGGGGGCTGTATGGCTGGACGCAAAAAGGACCAGCCCCTACGAATACTATCAGTATTGGATCAACACCGATGACCGGGACGTTGCCCGATTCCTCGCGCTGTTTACATTTTTGCCGATGGGGGAGATCCGGGAAGTCGAAAAACTCCAGGATGCCGAGTTGAACATGGCCAAATCGGTTCTGGCCTTCGAGGCAACGAAAATCGCCCATGGCGAAGAGGAGGCAAAAATCGCCTTTCAATCTGCCAGGGAAATGTTCGGAGCATCGGTGCCGCCCCAATCGATTCTCTCTTCAAGCGCTATTCCAAGGGATACAGCGGAAACGGGTGAAGGCAAGTCGGTGCCGAGCTCCATTCTGAAAAAAGCGGATATCCAGAAGGGAATTGCGGCCTTTAAGCTGTTTCATTCCGTGGGACTTGCCCCCTCCAGCAGTGCCGCCCGACGCCTTATTGAACAGGGCGGGGCTTACATCAACGGAAAAAGGGTGGACAAGTTTGATCAAATGATTACCGACGGGGAGGTCAAAGATGGTGAACTCATGCTAAGGGCCGGGAAGAAGCGTTACCACGCCGTCCGGGTAAAAGATTAGACAGTTGTCAGATTCCCGTTTTAGGGTTATCGATAAAGCTTCAGAAAACATAGATGAATCAATGTGTTATCAAGATCGCTGAAATTATCAGATTACCATTAAAAAGTTGTTGACAGGATGTCCTTTACCCTGTAGAAAGTCATTTTCTTTTTGCACAGCAGATGGCTCAAAGAGACTCCAAAAATTCGCTGTTCTCGCTTTTTGAAATATCTTAGAAAGGTGTTGACAAGAACCGTCGCACCTTGTAGAAAGCATCTTCCTTTTTCACTCGGGTATCGATGGAAAGGGAGGACGAAGCAACGAATTCTGTTCTTTTAGAACGACCGCAATCAGATGGTGGCAGAAGGTTCCGTTTCCTGACGAAAGCATCTTCCCATTGACGACAATCAAGATAAAACGCGAATGGATAATTCGAAAATTTTCTTGACACTGGGACAATGATTTTGTACATTAATCGGGTTCCTTGAACATCTGGAAAAAATCGAATGTGAGCAAATAATTGTTGACAAACTTCGAATGAAGGTGTATAAAAACAGTTTTTGTAAATCGTTCGACCCCTTGCCCGAACCTTTCGGCAGGGGAGATTTGATCTTTGAAAACTAAATAGTGACAGCTTGTGAGTTGGGTCTTAAAAAAGAATCGAAGCGCTGATTCAGGCTTTGGTTTACGATATAATTGGAGAGTTTGATCCTGGCTCAGAATGAACGCTGGCGGCGTGCCTAACACATGCAAGTCGCACGAGAACTCTTTAGCTTGCTAAAGATAGTAAAGTGGCGCACGGGTGAGTAACGCGTGGGTAATCTACCTCCGAATTGGGGATAACATTGCGAAAGCGATGCTAATACCGGATAACATCCTTTAGACTTCGGTTTTTAGGATCAAAGGTGGCCTCTACATGTAAGCTACTGTTTGGAGATGAGCCCGCGTACCATTAGCTTGTTGGTGGGGTAAAGGCCCACCAAGGCTGCGATGGTTAGCTGGTCTGAGAGGATGATCAGCCACACTGGAACTGACACACGGTCCAGACTCCTACGGGAGGCAGCAGTGAGGAATTTTGCGCAATGGGGGAAACCCTGACGCAGCAACGCCGCGTGAGTGATGAAGGCTTTCGGGTCGTAAAGCTCTGTCAAGTGGGAAGAACCTGCTTTATGCCAATACCATAAAGCACTGACGGTACCACTGAAGGAAGCACCGGCTAACTCCGTGCCAGCAGCCGCGGTAATACGGGGGGTGCAAGCGTTATTCGGAATCATTGGGCGTAAAGGGCGCGCAGGCGGTTTTGTAAGTCAGATGTGAAAGCCCGGGGCTCAACCCCGGAAGTGCATTTGAAACTATGAGACTTGAGTATGGGAGAGGGAAGTGGAATTCCTGGTGTAGAGGTGAAATTCGTAGATATCAGGAGGAACACCGGTGGCGAAGGCGACTTCCTGGACCAATACTGACGCTGAGGCGCGAAGGCGTGGGGAGCAAACAGGATTAGATACCCTGGTAGTCCACGCAGTAAACGTTGATCACTAGGTGTAGCGGGTATTGACCCCTGCTGTGCCGCAGTTAACGCATTAAGTGATCCGCCTGGGGAGTACGGCCGCAAGGTTAAAACTCAAAGGAATTGACGGGGGCCCGCACA
>Ga0066187_1000172_pt1 | contig 26616 bp, 24 predicted proteins | sample WorMetexBAHAMAS1_FD_58706 | JGI IMG/M metagenome (GOLD analysis project Ga0066187, IMG submission 58706) | Marine gutless worms symbiont microbial communities from Max Planck institute for Marine Microbiology, Germany - Inanidrilus exumae... | ecosystem: Host-associated > Annelida > Digestive...
TGCATCAACTACTTTGCCGCAGCAGGATATGACCTCGATTAAATCGAATCTGCTCTAAGCCTTCGCGTCCCGGCGGAGGGCCACGTCCGCAAGATGCTCGACATCTCGCGTTTCGATCAAATGATCCCGTTCGACACCTAAGGTATGGACGCCGACGGCCGGATCAATCCCGGCCGAGCGGGTCGTCCTGTTCGGCGGTCGTTTCTGTAGCGCGGAGCAGTGGATGGGAATTCAAAAAAACGCGTTTCATGAGTTCAGGTCCCTGGACGAGATCACCACGACCATGACGGCCATCATCGACGAGTTTCCGCAACTCGCGGCAGCCGAAATGGCGATCACAGAGCTTCTGGTCAACGCGGTCGAGCATGGGATTCTGGGAATAAGTTATGAAGAAAAGTCGTGCCTGCTCGAGAAGGACAGCGTGCTGGATGAAATCAACCGACGCATGCAGGACGAAAAATTCGCCCGCCGCACTGCGTTTGTCGAGGTCCGTGAGTTCTCGGATGAAACAATCGTGTTCGTTTGCGATGACGGCGACGGGTTTTCCTGGCACGACTGCGTGGACGAGGACTTTTCGGCGAAGACCGGTTTCCACGGCCGCGGTATCGGTCTTTGCCAGGCCTTCTCGCGGACGCTCGCTTACCTGGGAAAAGGCAACAAGGTGATCGCCGTCTTCGGCAATGACCAGGAACCGCCATCGTAGGTCCACGCTGGTTTGTCTTGAAGCGTGGCGATTTTTCTCCCTCGAGGACATCATACCGGAGCCGTAATGCCGACCAAGCAGGGCGGGTGACAATCCCGTCGCGAGACTGTATAGGCTGACCGACCACGGCCGGCTCGGAGGGGATGCGACATGGGTGCAAACGGAACCAAACGAACGGGTGGCGAGCTTATGGTCGACACCCTGTCGGCCAATGGCGCGACACTGGCGTTCGGCGTGCCGGGCGAGAGTTTTCTCGCCGTCCTCGACGGTTTTTACGGTTCCAACCAAATGGAGTTCGTCATCAGCCGGCAGGAGGGCGGAGCGGCGATGATGGCAGACGCTTACGGAAAACTGACCGGACGGCCCGGTATCTGCTTCGTGACCCGCGGTCCCGGCGCCACCAATGCCAGTCCCGGCGTGCATATCGCCTACCAGGACTCGTCCCCGATGATTCTGTTCATCGGCCAGGTCGGACGCTCGATGCTCGACCGCGAGGCGTTTCAGGAAATCGATTACCGCCGCATGTTCGGTCAGATGAGCAAATGGACGGCGGAGATCAGCGATGCCGCGCGCATTCCGGAATACGTCAATCGCGCCTTCCACGTGGCCACTTCCGGACGGCCGGGACCGGTCGTCCTGGCCCTGCCCGAGGACATGTTGCGCGATCGCGTTGCGAAGCCGGAGATGGTGCCGGCACGTCGCGTACCGATTGCCCCTGGCACCGATGCCTTGGGGCGCCTCCGCCAGTTGTTGGCGGCGGCCGAGCGCCCCTTGCTCATGTTGGGTGGTCGGGGATGGGACCAAGCGGCCTGCGAGGCCATCCGCTCCTTTGCCGAGGCCAACCATCTGCCCGTCACCTGCGCCTTCCGCTATCAGGACCTGTTCGACAACGATCACCCTCTATACGCTGGCGACGTCGGGCTCGGACTCAATCCGAAACTGGCCGAGCGCATCGGCGAGGCGGACCTCGTGCTGGCCGTCGGCCCCCGGCTCGGCGAAATCACGACGAGCGGCTACACGCTTTTCGAGCCCCCCTGGCCGCAGCAAAAACTGGTCCACGTTCACGCCGGCGTCGAGGAGTTGGGGCGAGTCTACGAACCGGAACTGGCCATCAACGCATCGATGACGGGTTTTGCCAAAGCCCTCGGCGAAATCGAACCGGTCCACGCCACATGGCACGCCTGGACAAACGGCGCCCGGGCCGATTTCGAGGCGTGGTCAACGCCGACCTTGAGCGCCGGCGACGTCCAGCTCTCACAAATCGTCACCTGGCTCCGCGACAACACCCCGGACGACACCATCATCTGCAACGGTGCCGGCAACTATGCGACCTGGGTGCACCGGTTCTACCGCTACCGCCGCCACGGCACGCAGTTGGCACCGACCAGCGGCTCCATGGGCTACGGAACGCCGGCTGCCGTTGCCGCCAAGCTCGTCCATCCCGACCGCACGGTCATCGCCTTCGCCGGCGACGGGTGCTTCATGATGAACGGCCAGGAAATCGCCACCGCGGTGCAGTACGACGCCAATATCGTCGTCGTCGTCGTCGCCAACAACCGCATGCTCGGCACAATCCGTATGCATCAGGAACGGGCCTACCCCGGCCGTGTCGTCGGCACCGATCTGATCAACCCCGATTTCGCGGCCCTGGCCCAGGCCTACGGTGCCCACGGCGAGAGAGTGTCGCGCACGGAGGATTTTGCCGGCGCCTTCGAGCGCGCCTTGAACGCCGGCCGGCCGGCCCTGATCGAGCTTGAAATCGATCCGGAAGCGTTGACACCAGGAGCCGGCCTATCGGCCATTCGCGAAGCCGCTCAAAACTCCTGATGGAACGCGTCCCGCAAAGCCTCGACACGAGCGGCGAGGTCGCCGGTCTCGTAAGGCTCGGGCGGCGCCGCGCCCCATACGGGGCCGGGCCAGGCCGGATCGTTCCTGAATCGGGCGATGACATGGATGTGAAGCTGAGGGACCAAATTCCCCAGCGCCCCGACGTTGATCTTGTCGGCAGCGAAGAGCCGCTCGAGGCAACGCGACGCGGCCGTGATCTCGTCCATCAGATGCGACCTTTCCGCGGCTGCCAAGTCATGCAGTTCCCGCAGGTCGGAGCGGCTGGGAACGAGGATCAGCCACGGGTACGTGCGATCATTCATCAACCTGACAAGGGACAGCGGTCCTTCCGCAACCGCCACCGTGTCCCCGGCCAGCCGTTCATGAAGCGTGAAGCCGCTCATCGTCGCCCCCTTCGTGGTTCGTGCACTGTGGCATCGCCGGCGTGGAGGCGCAACGGATGAGGGATGCCTCCTTGAAGGCGGAAATCTGGGTCAAGGCGCAAATCCGGCTTTGTGATCTTGCGTTCATCCCGGCTGTCGTCGTGCGACGCGGAGACCCGGATGCGGGCGCCGTGATCTTGCGGCTCAATCGGCTGGCCGGCGGCGTCGAGGTCTTCACGCAAGTCCGCGACGCCGACGGCGAGCGGGCCTGGATGCGCGGCACTGGCGAAACACCAGTCGAAGACGCCGCGGCCGACGCCTATATCGAAGAACAGATCCGTTTCGACCCCGATCTGTGGGTGCTCGAGATCGAGGATCCGGAGGGGCGGTACCAGTTGGACCGAATCGTGATTTAGGAGACAACGTTGGAAAGCTTCCTCGAACTGATACTCGGAGGTACCGAACTCCAACTCACCGGCTTCATCATCCTTTGCGCGGTTTCATTTATTGGCAGCGTGATCGCAGCGTCGCTCGGGCTCGGCGGCGGCTTGTTGGTCATCGCCGTCATGGCTCTTTATCTGTCACCGGCCGTCTTGATCCCCGTGCATGGCGTCGTGCAGTTGGGTTCAAACCTGGGTCGCACGATATTGATGATCCGCCATGTCCTCACGCCCATTTTGCCGGCCTTTGTCGCCGGCACCGTGATCGGCGCCGCCGTCGGCGGTCAGCTGTTCGTGTCCTTGCCAACATCGGCCCTTCAGGTTGTGGTGGCGCTGTTCGTGATCTACGCGACCTGGACCCCGAAGTTCCAAGCCCGCACGCCCGGAAAAAAAGCCTTCTTTGCCGTCGGTGTTTACGGTGCCTTCATTACCATGTTCGTCGGCGCCACGGGACCGCTCGTCGCGCCTTTCGCCGCCGCCGCGAATAAGGACCGGCATGGTGTCGTCGCGACACACGCGATGCTGATGACCGTCCAGCATAGCCTGAAGGTCATCGCCTTTGGGCTCCTCGGCTTTGCCTTCGGGCCTTACATTCCGCTGTTGATCGGCTTGCTTGCCTGCGGATTTGCTGGCACTTGGACCGGCCGGCGTATTCTCAATCGCCTGCCCGAGCAAGCGTTTCGCATCGGCTTAAAAACCATTTTGACTCTTCTCGCGCTGCGGCTACTTTATGGCGCTCTTGCGGCTCCGACGCCGTAAAGACCAAACAATCAGAGCGAGAAATTCGCCCGTCTGTGACGGCCGGCACAGACACGAACACTGATCCGCGCGTAGAAACGCGGTTGAATCCCGATGCCCTGCTGCTGTAGGTTCTCGCCTATATTTAGGGGGATTGGAAGGAACAAGCCACAAAATGTGGCAGGAGGCGGAATGAACTACGATGAATTCGAGGACCGTCTGGATGATCCCGACGTGTCCGCCGTTTTTCGGTTTTGGCGCATTCGATGCAATCTCGGAGACAGTCCGACCAAATCCGCCTTCTATCCCGACCGCCTACCCTTCGGAATCTGGCCTAACCTCTATTTGTACGAACGGACCGAAAACGGACGGATACTGGCCGTCCTCAGCGGGACCGCCCTGGTTCGCCATTTTGGGTGTGACGCGACCGGTCGGTACCTGGATGAAGAAACGGTCAGTGCCGACGTCAGAGAGCGGATTCGTTTGATGGAAGGTGTCCTCGAATCGGAACGACCGGTCTTCTTCCGAGCCGACCTGCCGGCGCAAGAGGAAAAGTACCACTCCTGTTCGCGACTGGTCTTGCCGCTCCGGGACAACGGCGCAAATGTACGCTACCTGTTCGGCATCGTTACATTCTCATCGGAACTCTGGGATTACGAAGTGCCTCGCCGCCACGGCGCACGGGACATCCTTTGGGCCGATGCACCTTCGGTCGAAGACGCGGGCGAGAGGGAAAGGTCGGGACGGGCGGCGACACGCGAAGCCGGGTAACGCCGCTACCCGTGAGGCTGGATCGAATGCCTCAGCCGGTGCGCTGTATTAAGTGGTAACCGAATTGCGTTTCGATCGCATCACTGATCTCGCCTTCGCCGAGTGCGAAAGCCGCCTCTTCGAATTCCGGCACCATCACTCCGCGGCCAAACTGCCCGAGGTCGCCGCCCCGCGATCCCGACGGACAGTCCGAGTACTTACGGGCCGTATCGGAGAAATCCGCACCCTTTTCGATCTGCTCGCGGATTTGCGTGATTTCCTGCAGGGCTTCCTCCTTCGACCGGCGGTCGGAAGAACAGAGAATATGAGAAGCGCTGATTTCTTCGGTCATCTGGTAGTTCCTCTAAATCATGGCGGCACCCGCCACCGAACGCTGGGTTTTACACGGCCTAACGGTGTCGAAGCAAGCCCGGTGAAAACCCGCGGAATATCCAACGCAAGACCGCCCGAATCCGGGCCGCCAATTGTCCTCCCGAGATGGAGATCGTCCATTGACCGGCCTAAAGACATCGAACCCAATCCGGCCCGGCAATCTTCAAACAGAAACCGTCCTTGCCACATATCTCCTTGAAAAATATAACATTTTCAGAAAGCCCAGAACGAGAGGTCGACGCCACGGAGATCCTATGCTCATACTCGGGAAAAACTATGATTGCGAAGCGGCGCGGTCGGTATAATCCATCGGCGTCCGGGCGCGGTTTTGTTGCCAACGGCGCATAAGCACGGGAACGATCGATTTGAAGCGAATCGCAACGGTCATCTTTGGCATCATTGCCGTTATCGTCGTCGCCCTGATTGGGGCCGCGTTGGTCATGGACGATGCGGACCTTGAAGGACTCATCGCATCGGTTCCGGGCGCCGCGCCTCATGCCGCCGATATCGTCGCCGTCAAGCGCGGCGCCTACGACGGTATCGCCTACTGGATCGATGACACGTGGTACGGTCTCCGGTCGATGTGGTGGGATGCCTCACGAAAACCGGGCGGCGGCCCGCGCGTTGTACTTCACCTGGAACCCGTGCGCACGCCACCTCCGGCGCCGCCACCCGAACCGGTAACGATGTCCCCGACGATGCCAGCGCCGGTCAAACTGGTGCCAGGGCAAGAGCCGGACCCACCGCCTGAGGTTCAAACACCAGCCGGGGAGCCGACGACCGAGGAACCGGCGACCGCAGAACCGTCGGCCGCGGAACCGTCGGCCGCGGAACCCGACCCAACGCCCGAGCCGGTGCCGGAACCGACGCCGCCGGCACCGGCCGAGGTGAATGCGCCACCACCGGCGCCGCCTCCCGAGGCAGTTCCCGTGGAGAACGTCGAAGCCGTCGAGTTGACCGAGAATTCGGTTCCCGAGAAAAAGCCGGCCCCAGCCGAGACGGCGCCAGAACCGGAAGTCGCGGCAAAACCGCCACCGCCGATGAAGCCGGCCGTTCCTCCAGCCCCGCCGCTGCCGGCACCGGAAACGACGCAGGGTAACGCGGACCACAAACGTGGTTTGACGTTTTACAAGGGCCTCGGTGTCGCCAAGAATTTCAAGACAGCCGGCGAGTGGTTCGAGAAGGCGGCGGCCAAGGGGCATCCAGCGGCCCAGTACAACCTCGGCATCATGTCATACCTCGGACAGGGGCGCGACCAAGACTACACGAAAGCCGCCGACTGGTTCCGTATGGCTGCGGAACAGGACCACGCCTTGGCCCAGTACAACCTCGGTTTCCTCTACTACGAAGGCAAAGGTGTCCAGAAGGACGATCTGCAGGCCTTTATGTGGATCGACCGGGCGGCCAATCTGGGTGACGAGAAGGCCAAAAAAGCCAGCGAGACACTGCGCAAGATTTTGCCCAAGGATATCTTCGAGAAACAATAACCACTGGCACGAACCCTCCCCACTGGGCCCACGGAACCAAGGAGATGTCGATGTTGCTTGAAGGATCCTGCCACTGCAAGAGCGTGCGTTTTCGTGTCGAATCTCGCCATCCCTACCCGTTCAATCTCTGCTATTGCTCGATCTGCCGAAAGACCGCGGGCGCCGGTGGTTTTGCCATCAACCTCAGTGGCGATTTCACCACGCTCGACGTCGAGGGCGAGGATTTCATCACCATCTATCAGGCCCGCTCTCCCAAGGCCGACGGCGGTTACGAAGAAAGCCCGGCGCGGCGACATTTCTGCAAAGTCTGCGGCAGCCCGCTTTGGGTCTGGGATCCTCGCTGGCCCGAACTGGTTCACCCCCACGCCTCGGCAATCGACACGGATCTGCCTGCTCCACCGGAACGGACACACCTCATGCTCGGCTCCAAAGCGCCCTGGGTCGGCGTCGCCGCCGGTCCCAAAGACCAGCAGTTCGACGAATATCCCGATGAGTCGATCGCCGATTGGCATCGGCGCTTGGGTCTCCGGGGGGTGATCCGCGATCGGTAAATGGCGGAAAACCGCCTTTGCGCCGCAAAGTGTCCCGCATTTTGCGCGCAGTTATCGCGACCAATACATTATGTTGCGTCCGTTTCGCCGATTTAATACAATATTTACCATAAAAAGGTAGGTTCCCAGGGAGTGAGGGAGTGAACCCTCTGGCTGATACGGGGAACGTACCATGGGCGTGAAGTTCAAAGCCGCGACGATCGCGGCTTCAATGATTCTTACGGCAGGAACCGCTGGGACGGCAATTGCCAAAAGTGGATACATCGGCACGCCCATCCTGTTGCCGACACCGACGATGGAGATCGCCGGTGTCGACATGGCCGGTGCCGATGACGAGGATAAGGCCAAGGAAGGCGAACTGAAGAAGTCGGGCGACGAAATGATCCCGGCCGAACGCCTGCGTAAACCGAAAAAACCGATGGCCGAGCCGGCGCCGATGAAAAAGGACGGCGACGGCATGAAGAAGCCAGCCGCCAAAATGGCGCCGGCGAAGGGAGAGCCGAAACCGTTGGCCAAGCCGGCGGCGGTCGAGCCGCAACCGGTGAACAGCCCCATGCAAGCCGATCAGGCCGTTGCCGGCCCTTATCTCCGTATCGACGTCGGTTACGGCTTCGCGTCCGATCCGTCGGGCAGCCAAAGCGCCGGCAACCTGTCGAACGAAAGCGTTGACGATCTGTTGGTGTTCGGTGGCGGTATCGGATACCGCCATAACCAGAATTTCCGCGCTGACGTCACCGTCGATTACCGGCCTGAAGCCGACGTCGAGGCGACGACGGCAGCGAGCAATACCGCCACCTCGGGGGTCGACGCGCTGAACGTGATGATCAATGGCTACTGGGATATCGGCACCTTCGATCAGATCACACCCTATGCCGGCGCCGGGATCGGGTGCTCGCGCCTTGAAACCGGCACGCTGTCGACGACCGGGGGTGTCGCCTCGGAAAGCGGCGCGACCAGCGACAATTTCGCCTGGTCGCTGAGCGCGGGCGTCGCCATGTCGGTGACCGATCAAGCGGCCGTCGATGTTAACTACCGTTTCACCGATCTCGGCGAATTCAAACAGGCTGGGACGACGGAATTCGATGACCTCATGGCTCACGAATTCCGTGCGGGATTGCGCTACGCCTTCTGATCGACTGTGATGCCGTCAGCTAATCACCCTTGCTGACCAACCGCGAGACGACGGCTTTCAACTCGTCATAGCCGACGTGCATCTTCTCGGCACCGAGCTGGTGAATGAACGTGTAGGCGGGTCTCGACGATCGGTCGTATACGAACACGGTCGGGATGCGGTCGATGCCGCCGAACTTCTTCGCCGTATCCTGGCCGGCCCGGACAACGGTAAACGGCGGTTTCATGTGCTCGAGGAAGCGGCGCAACCGGCCCGACGCGTCTTCGGCAATATAGTCTTCAAAGATATTGATGGCGACGATTCGAAGGTCGGATCCGTCAAAGGTCTCATGGAGTCTCTTCAAGGTTTCGAATTCCGGTCGGCACGGCGGGCACCAACTTGCGAAAAACGAAATGATAACGACTCGGTTGGATAAGTCTGGCAGATCGATCGGCGTCAACAGTTCGATCGACGCTAGGTGCCGACGAAGCGACTCACCGAGGATGGGTGCTTTCGCTTTCGACTGGGCCGCGGCATTCGCCGACAATAGAACGAAGATTGTGATGAAGGCGATTTGGCGCATGCCCCGAATATGGCGCCAACCGCGTTCGGGAAAAAACGACGATACCGCGATCATCTCACCTCACGAATGTGCCACCACATAACGCGGTGACGCGGCACCGTCACGGGGCCCTCGTCTACCAGCCCCCGCCGGGACCGGCGGCAATCGCCTTTTTGAGTTGGTCGTGTTCCTTGCAGCCGAACACACAAGCCGAACTCAGCCGCTTCAACATCTCTCGAGCCTTATCCGGCCGACCCGTCTGGAGGTAGAGCTCGCCCAGGTATTCCAAGGCCCCCCTGTGGTTGGCGTTCAATGCCAATGCCCGTCCATAGTGTTTCTCGGCCACGTCAAACCGCCTGAGCTTTCTGTTCGAATATCCCAGGAGATTAAATACGTCCGGGTTTCGAGGCGCTTTACCCGCCGCCCGTTCCAGCAACGGAATGGCATCCGCGTAGTTTCGCCCTTGATCAAATTCTTGGCCTTGGTGAATTCGGCAGGGACGGTTGCCGACCCGCTGGGTGTCGTTGACGAATCGGAACCCCCGCCGCCAGCGGCCCATGCCAGGTGTTGAACCGTGACGGTCAACATCAAGGCCAGAGCCAATCCCAATCTGTTCAACGAAAACATCGGACACATCCTCCGGTGGTCAAAGGCTCCGGTGCAAGGCGGCACCCGATCCGCCCAATATAGTGATGGCGGCTGGCCAGCTTTTCGTCAACTTACACTTGATCACGTTTCGATGAACGACCTTGGTGGCAGCCCCATTTTTCGGGATCGGTGCGGTTTTCCACCACCGATTGAAGCACTTCGTTAAGATTTTTTTGCAATGATCGAACCCGGTTTTGCGATAATGGGGGCTGACCGGCACGGGTGCCGGCAACGGGGAAACGATGGCCGAACCGCCGAAGATGAGACACGGGCATCCCGTCCTCGAAGACGGAACCACCGATTGGGAAGCCGTTTTCGAGCACGAAGAGAGCGGCCTCATTCATCTCGTCAACCAGACCCACGACGCAGACGCCGTTCGCCAATGCGCGCTATTGATCATTCGCAAGCTGTTCACCCGCAAGAACGACCAGGACGAGGTCGTCCGGTTGAACAAAGAACTCGACGGCATTATCGCCCAAGTGGAAAGCCACGGTTTCGAGGCGGCCCAGAAAGCAGTCGTAGTCTTGCTACGCCGCATCAAGGATGAGCGCATCCGTCGCGCCCGTGCGTTCGTCGAACGCAAGAGAAAGAAAAAGCTGCTCGAACGGCGTAAGGGCAAGGGCGCCCGAACTGGCCTGGCGATCGTGCAAAACCTTTACGCGCTGGTCAACGATCCGCGCCTCGCCTTCGCGACCATCGCCGGGCTGGCCATCGTCGGTGTCGCCATCGCCGCCCTGTACTCGGGTTTGATGTGGGAATGGGCGCCTGTCGAGGGCCGGGTCGAAGATGAAGCGACCTGGGCCGATGACAAAAAGAGCGACACCTCGCCGGCCAAGAAAGCGAAACCAACCGAACCGTCGGCACCTCTGAAACCACTGAAAGAACCCGAGCCCCTGAAAGAGCCTGAACCGGAAGAGCCGAGGAAGCCCAAAACCGACAAGGATCGGGAGTGGATCGTCGTCCTGCGTCCCATCTACGTTGCCCCAAAACACAAGGAAGGCCGCAAGGCGAAGACATATCTCTACCAGCCGTTCTTCGAGATTGGCGAAAAGAAGCGCTACATCAGAGTCTGCCGTAAGACACCCTTGCTCCTGGACTTGGTCAACCTGCTGCTCGACCGCCACCACCCGCAAGATCGGCCGGCGACCAAGAAAGAGTTGGCCGCCTTGGCGAAGCGGGCTCTGAAGATGGCCAATGAGCGGATCGGTGGCGAACTCATCCGAAATGTCGCCATCGTTGCCAGCGATGATCCTCGCTATCTCGGGATGCAGCGCCCGCCCTGCAACTAGTCCGCAACCGTCTCAACGACGGGTTTCCCGGTGCACGATGTAGAGACCGCTGGCGATAACCACGGCGGAACCGGACAGCGTCCGGGCATCCGGCAAATCTCCCCAGATGACGAACCCGAACAGGACTGCCCAAATGATGCTCGCGTACCTGAACGGCGCGACCAGGGCGGCTTCGGCAAACCGAAGGGCTTCGATCAAGAAGTAATGGGCGCTGCCGAGCAAGACCCCGCCGAGCGCAAACTAGAGAATGTCCTTTCCGGCCACCGGTTTCCAGCCGAACGGCAGCGTCACGAGACCAGCGAAGATGACCGCTGTCGTCGTGACGGCCAGAATGGCCACCGAACTTTCGCGCCCGGCGAGGTGCCTGGTGACAATATCACGCGATGCGCCTAGGAAACTGGCGCTCAACGGCAGGAGTGCCGCCCATTGTACGGCCCCTCCGGTCGGGCGCATGATCAAGACGACACCCGTGAACCCGACGACGACCGCCGCCCATCGCCGCCAACCGACCGTTTCCCCGAGTATCGCAGCAGCCATGGCGGTGAGGAATAGAGGCCCGGCGAAAGTGATCGAGACTGCATCGGCGAGCGGCAGGAATTCGAGCCCGGTAACGAACAGAAACGTCGCGGCTACGACCAGGGCGGCACGGAAACCTTGCCCCTTCACGTTTCCGACGCGCAGAGACGAAAGGCCCCCCTTGCGCCAAACGAGGTAAGCGATCGGGAACAGGACGAACAGCCCGCGCAAGGTCATGATCTGACCGGTCGGATATCCGCCGGTGAGCCATTTCAAGACCGCGTCGTTGGCGGTCAGAAAGGCGCCCCCATGACCGTGTAGGCGATCCCTTTAAGCGGGTACGAGGAGCCGGTCAGAACAGATTTCAATGGTACGTCGGCGTCCAGTCGTTGTATCGGGCCTAGCCGTACAGATAGGCGACGATGGCGACGGCGCCAATGATACCCGCGACGTCGGCGCTCAAAGCCGCCACCAGCGTATGCCGGATGCGGCGGATCTGGACGGCGCCATAGTAGACGGCGAGTACGTAGAACGTGGTCTCAGTGGACCCCTGGAAGGTGCTGACCAGATAGCCGGTGTAGCTGTCCGGACCGATCGCCGGGTCCTGGATGATCGAGGCCATGATCCCGTAGGCGCCGGACCCGCTCAGGGGCCGCAGGATCGCCATCGGCAATGCCTCCGGCGGCAATCCGACGAGACGGGTCAATGACCCCAAAGGCTCGATCAAGATTTCCATGGCACCGGACGACCGGAACATGCCGACGGCGACGAGGATAGCAACCAGATAGGGGATGATGCGTAGCGCCACCTGGAAGCCGTCCTTGGCCCCCTCGACGAAGGCCTCGTAGACGGGAACCTTCTTGGCGAAGCCGAAGCCGAGCAGCAGAACCATCAAGCTCGGGATGATCCACGGCGCCACGGCGCGACCGTAGACCACCGTCAGCGGGATCAGGGCGGCGATGAATCCGAGCGCCATGACCGAGACCCACAGCGGGTAGGCGCCGCCGTCCTCCGCCGGCAGGTCCTCGTCGTCCTCGTGATCCGGTGTTTCCGCGGGTGCCGGTTCCCCGCCTCCGGCGTCTGTGACCGGCATCGGAAAATAGCGCTGGCAGAGCTTGGCCATGATGATGGCGACCGTGGTCGAGCAGATGGTGGCGAACAGCGTGGTCGGGACGATACCTGCCGGGTCCGCCGACCCGGTGGCCGCGCGGAGCGCGATGACACCGGTCGGCAGCAGGGTCACCGACGAGGTGTTGATGGCGAGAAAAAGCGCCATGGCGTTGGTCGCCGTGCCCTTGGTCTGGTTGAGGCGGTCGAGCTGCTGCATGGCGCGGATGCCGAAGGGTGTCGCGGCGTTGCCGAGACCGAGCGCATTGGCCGACATGTTGAGGATCATCGCCCCCATGGCCGGATGATCGGGCGGCACCTCAGGGAACAGGCGCACCATCAAGGGTCGGACGACCTTGGCGATAATTACCAGCAGCCCGCCTTCCTCGGCGACCTTCATGAGCCCCAGGAACAGGGCCATCACGCCGACCAGTCCGATCGCCAAGGTCACCGATCCGGCCGCCGCGTCGATCATGGCATTGCCGACGGCTTCCATGGGCGAAGCGTCACCGCTGCCGGACCAGACGATCTGGCGATAGGCGGCGACCAGGAAGGCGATTAGGACGATGGCGAAGAAGATGCCGTTCATGGGGAGAGACTGTTTCACAGGCATGCGCGAAAGGAAAGAACGGGCTCGACCGCACTCGGCGCCGTAATTGTATTTGGCGGTTGCCCTCCCCTTTGATTCCCATCACCCTTGTTGCGAAGGAGAGTCAAATAAACACGAGGGGGAAATGGCTGACGACACTCTGAAGGAAATGGCGCTCGACTATCACCGGTATCCCAAGCCGGGAAAACTGGAGATTACCGCCACCAAACAGCTCGCCAACCAGCGCGACTTGGCTCTTGCCTATTCGCCCGGCGTCGCCGCCGCCTGTGAATTGATCGCCAGCGATCCGGCGGAAGCCGCGACGCTGACGGCGCGGCAAAACCTCGTCGCGGTGATCACCAACGGGTCCGCCGTGCTCGGCCTCGGCAATATCGGCGCTCTGGCCTCGAAACCAGTGATGGAAGGCAAGGCGGTGCTGTTCAAGAAATTCGCCGGCATCGACGTCTTCGATATCGAACTCGACGAAAACGACCCGGAGAAGATCGTCGACATCGTCACCGCCCTGGAGCCCACATTCGGCGCCGTTAATCTAGAGGACATCAAGGCGCCCGAGTGTTTCCTCGTCGAGGAAAAGTGCCGCGAGCGCATGAACATCCCGGTCTTCCATGACGACCAGCACGGCACGGCGATCGTCGCCGGCGCCGCCCTGCTCAATGGAACGCGCGTCATCGGGAAGGCTCTCGACGAGATCAAACTCGTGTCCACCGGTGGCGGCGCGGCCGGCATCGCATGCCTCAACCTGCTCGTCAGCCTCGGCGTCCGGAAAGAGAACATCACGCTCGTTGATCACGTCGGCGTCGTTTACCAGGGCCGCGAAGCGGAGATGAACCCACACAAGGCGGCTTACGCCCAGGATACCCAAGCCAGGACCCTCGATGAGGTGATCGACGACGCCGATGTCTTCCTCGGCCTGTCGGCGCCCGGAATCCTGACCAGGGACATGGTCGGAAGGATGGCCGAGCGGCCGTTTATCCTGGCGCTCGCCAATCCGGATCCGGAAATCCTGCCGGACGACGCCAAGGCCGCCAACCCCAATGCCATCATCGCTACGGGGCGGTCCGACTTTCCCAACCAGGTCAACAACGTCCTTTGTTTTCCGTTCATCTTCCGGGGCGCCCTCGACGTCGGCGCGACGACGATCAACGAGGAGATGAAGATCGCCGCCGTCCGCGCCATCGCCGACCTGGCGATGGCGGAAAGCTCCGAGGTCGTCGCCAACGCATACAAGGAAGAGGATCTGAAGTTCGGCGCCGACTACCTGATTCCGAAACCGTTCGACCTGCGCCTCATCGTCGAAATCGCGCCGGCCGTAGCCAAAGCCGCCATGGACAGCGGCGTCGCGGCGCGCCCGATCGAGGATTTCGATGCCTACCGCGAGCGCCTCAACCGCTTCGTCTTCCGCTCCGGCATGTTGATGAAACCGGTCTTCGACAGGGCCCGCCATGACCTCAAGCGCATCGTCTTCGCCGAAGGCGAGGACGAACGGGTGCTGCGCGCCGTCCAGGTGCTCATCGACGACGGCATCGCCGAGCCGATCCTCGTCGGGCGCCCAGAGGTCGTCGGCAACCGCATCGAACAGCTTGGCCTTCGTATCCGGGCCGGCAAGGATTTCAGCCTGACCAACCCCGAACACGATCCACGCTATGAGGAATACTGGCGAGGTTATCACGAGATCATGGAACGAGACGGCGTGTCGCCGGAGACGGCGCGCACCATCATCCGCACCAACACGACAGTGATTTCGGCGATGATGCTGAAACGCGGCGAAGCCGACGCCATGATTTGCGGCACCTACGGTCATTACGCCTGGCACCTGCGCCATGTCATGGAGGTCATTGGCAAGGCCGAAGGCGTAGACGACATCTCCGCGATGAGCACGCTTATCCTCAGACGGGGCACGTTCTTCCTGTGCGACACGCAGGTCACGCACGACCCGACGGCCGAGGAAATCGCCGAGATGACGGTGCTGTGCGCCGACGCAGTCCGGCGTTTCGGCATGACGCCCAAGGTCGCGCTGCTGTCCCATTCGAACTTCGGCGCGCGCAATACGCCGAGCGCCGTCAAAATGCGCGACGCCGTCCGGCTTCTCCGGGAACGGGCGCCCGACCTGGAGGTCGAAGGCGAGATGCAGGCCGACGCTGCCCTCGACGCAGCGATCCGCGAACGCATCTTTCCCAATTCCTTGCTCTCGGGACAGGCGAACCTGCTGATCTTTCCCAACCTGGAAGCGGCGAATACGTCGTTTAACTTGTTGAAAACATTGGCCCGGGGATTACCCGTCGGCCCCATCCTGGTCGGCGCCGCTCTGCCGGCTCATGTGTTGGTGCCGTCGGTCAGCGCGCGGGGCATCGTCAATATGAGCGCGCTTGCCGCCGTTGATGCTCAGGCCCGGCAACGGTCGTGAATAGGAGTTTGTTCGGCGGTTAAGGGGACGAAACCAGAGGGAAATTCCTGCCGCCCCGCGGCGAGGTATGGCTTCATCCCATGACCAAGCGTGGTCTTCGGACCAATACCGCAGATCCGATCGAACTCGCCTCGCCTTCATCGCCTCCGGCTAGGGGGATTGGGGACGGGCCAGGGTAAAGATCTCGGCAAGCACGCCTTCCCACCGGCAGTCGCGAGCCCACTCAAGTGCGCCCTCCTTGCCAATGCTCCGAACCAGGCTGCGAGCCAAAATCCGTTGGTAGTTACCTTTGCCGCTCGTGTCGGATCGCAATCTACACCTCATTGATATACAAGGGAATTTTTCCGACGTGCCTTAGGATATCTCATCGAGATCAAGAACGGCCATATCCAGAGCGAGATCGCTGGCGAGGGCGTTTACGACCTTGAATCCGGCATCGAACCCTTCACGGCCCGGCCCTTGATCGATCTGGGGGATACGCCCGAATTCGGACGCCAGAAGCGATTCAAAATTCTCGGCTTGATCGAAATTCGTATGCATGACCAATCTCCATGCTTCGGTTTCAGCGGTACCGGTTCAACTCCCGGCACCCAATACCTGAGCAAAAGCCGTGCCAATTCGTGACCCCGCAGCCACGGGTCGCCGCCAATCGGCCGGTTCCGACGTCCAGCACCCGAGAACACAAGAAGCTACCGGAGAAGCATGCACAGGAAATCCACAATCTTCAGAGATTCTCAATATTTAGTAGACATGCTCTGTTGACTCGGGCAAATATTGGAAAAGTTTCGTCTGGCCGGGTATTGAAATATCCATTAAACTCGGCCTCGATAATCAAGTGGGGACACCGTCACCTATGAATGCCTTTCTTAAAAAAGGGCGCACCGCGAAAAACTTTGGTCTTGCGGTCTTGGGTCTTGCGGTAATGGCGAGCGGCGGACAGGTGACCGCCGCGCCTTTGAAAGAAGAGCTTGAGACTCTCGTCACGACCCATAAGCGGATGCTGGCGGCGCAGGCCGACTTGACGGCCACCGAGGAACAAGTATCCGTTGCCTGGGGCGACTGGTATCCGACCTTCGACGCAACGGCCAACATCGGTCATGAAAAGCGGGTCAAACCGAGCGGGTCCGACGACACCGACATGGTTCCGCGTAACGTCGATTTGTCTCTGACCCAAAAAGTCTGGGATTTTGGATCAACCAACTCGGCGATACGCCGCGCGAAACTGTCGGTCCATCAATCCCGCGCCACCCTGCGATCGACCCGGCAAACGCTTCTCCTCGAAGGCCTGACCGCGCACATCAATGTCATCCGGGCGCAGAAACTGCTCAGCTTCGCGGAAGGTTCCGTCGCCAACATCAAAAGGCAGGCCGAACTGGAGGATGCGCGGGTGCAGCGGGGCTCCGGCTTTTCGACGGACGTGCTGCAGGCGAAAACCCAGTTGGCGGGCGCCCAGGCCCGAGCCATTCAAACCGAAGGCGCCTTGCGCACCGCGCTCAACCGGTACCGTGCCGTGTTCGGCAAGACTCCCGATGAGCTCTCCAAGATGAAGGAACCGCGACTCCCCTTGGAACTGCTGCCGAAATCGCTGGAAGAAGCCGTCAAGTTGGTGGGCAAAGGCAATCCGCAATTGGAGGCGTCGCGCCTGAGCGCCACCATCGCGCTCGAGGACGTCCGGAAGACGCGAGCCGACGAGTTCTTCCCGGTTTTCGAGGCGATTGCCGAATCGAATTTCAAGGAGGACAACGGCGGAACGGTCGGGTCCCAGCAGGAGCGTCTCGTCAAGCTTGAGATGACCTACGACTTCAACCTGGGGCTGACCGCCGTGAACTCCCTGAAAGCGTCGAACCAGACCCACATCGCGACGACCAACCGCTTCGGCGACACCCGCGATCTCGTCGAGGAACAGGCCTACAACGCCTGGGACAACCTGGAGACGGCACGCTCCAATGCGGAACACCTCCACAACCAGGCCAATATCGCCTCCGAGTTCCTCGAACTGGCGCGGCGCGAACGCCAGCTCGGCAATCGCTCGCTGATCGACGTACTGGCCGGTGAAACGGCCTTGATCAACGCGTCCAGCGATGCCGCATCGGCCGATACGGACGTCGCCATCGCCGTCTTCACGCTGCTCAACGTCATGGGCCAACTTTCGCCCGAGATCGTCGAGTAACACCCGTTCACAACGCAACCCGATCAAGGCGCCTCATTGGGGCGCCTTTTTCGTTATAATGTCGTTGGTTTCGAACCGGCGAAAAGGTGACGGCTGTCACAGATTTAGGGGGGCGGCTGTCGCATAATCTTTATATCGGATCGTGAAACGCGATCCGGTGGCCGGGAAAGAAACCCGGGATTATGTCAACGGCAGAAAGGCGCCCCCCCCATGGCCGAGCCGAACGGACCCGACTCTCTCCTCGATCACGTCTCATCGGCCGCCCTCTCTTCGAACGAGAGCGCGCAAGCGCCGGTCCCATCCGGTGAGCCCGTCGGCCGGGTCGAGATCGCCAAGGGACAATCGTTCATCACTCATACGGACGGCACCAAGGTTCCCGCCGAGGCCGGCACACCGGTCTTTCCGGGCGACGTCGTCGAAACCGCCGAGGCCGGCAGCGTCGGCATTGTGTTCGCCGACGATTCGACCTTTTCGATCGCCGAAAACGGGCAAATGGTTATCGACGAGATGGTCTACGACCCGGGCAGCCAGGAAGGAACGTCCGTGTTCAACGTGACACAGGGTGTTTTCACCTTCGTGTCCGGCCAGATCGCCAAGACCGGCATCGACGCCATGCTGGTGGTGACCCCCAACGCGACCATTGGTATCCGCGGCACCTCGGGCGGCGGTAAGGCCTCCGGCGAGGGTGCGCCAAGCACATTCACGCTGTTCGCCGACCCGGACGGCACCGTCGGCGAGATGACCATCTCGACCCAGGTCGGCAGCCAGACCCTGAACACGGTCAACCAGACGACCCAGATCCGCAGCGCCTTCACCCTGCCGACGAAACCGGTCGTCATGCCGGCCTCGGCGGTCCGTCAGTTTTACGCCAGCGCCGCGGACGCCCTGCCCCCCTCGCCGGTCGAAGCGGCGCCCGAAGACGGTGAAACGGCACCTGAAGGCGAGGTGCCGGGCACGGAAGGCGAGGCCGCCCCGGAGGATGGATCCGAAGGCGACCCGGAAGTCGAAGGCCAGGCCGAAGCGGAAGCCGGCGCCGAAGAGGCCGCCTTACCGGTCGACGGAGAAGCCCAGGAAGGTGAATTCGCGGAAACCGAAGGCGAAGACGGTATACCCGGCGAGGCCGATCCGGGAGAGGACGGTATCGAGGACGCCGCCCGAGCAGCTGCGGAATTGGCCGAGCAAAACGCCCTGCAATCAGGAGCGTCACAGCAACAAGCCTCTCGCCTCGCCCAGCAAGCGGCGCTTAGCGCCGCCCAGGAGCAAGCCAGGGCCGAAGGCGTATTGGAGGCCGAAATCGTCGCTGCTACGAACGCCTTCAACAACGCTTTGGAAAACGGGCTTTCCTTGGACGAGGCCTTCGCCGCGGCCGGCGCGGCCGGCGAATCGGCCTCCTACGAGGCACGGCTCCAGTACGACCAGCAGTTTCACCAGGGCGGGCCTGATTTCGGTCCGCCGTCGAGCAACCACGGCGGCCCCGACTATTTCACCGTCCACCAGCCGGGATCAAATTCCGGCCCGGGTGGAAGCGACGGTGAGCAGAACGACTATTACGGCAGCGGTTTCGACCATCACCAAATCTACGACCCCCTGGGACTGTTCAACGATTTCTCCCAATTTGCGCCGCTCGTCGTCGACGGCGTCATCACGGCCGGTTCCGACGGTGGCGAGGATGACGAAGACGACCAGCCGGTCATCAACACCTTCGACGAATACTTCACCGGTTTCACGGCCGGTGATGACGTCCTGAACGGCGGTCCCGGCAATACCCGCTTCGAGATGGAACTGACCCAAGGCGGCGGCAACGACGTCCTGAACGGCGGCGGCGGCACCGACGAGATCGCATTCAAGAGCCTCAAGGACATCCAGGCTGTCTACGAGGCCACGGCCAGCGGCCAGACCGTCCGTTACGACGGCGCCTACACGGGCTCGGTGACGCTCAATTCCGTCGAGCAGGTCTACATGGACAACGGCGGCGCCGACCGTTTCCGGGTCAATCCGGACAGCGGCGAACTGGGCGTCGGGCTCGTTCTCGCCGGCACGGACAGCGGTGACACCCTGACGCTGGCTAACGGCACCAATCTGGTTTCCGGTACGGGCGACACCCACACCGTCGGCAGCTCGACGATCCTCGGCGCCATCATCTTCGGCAACGACGGCGACGACACGATCACCGGCTCGTCGGGCAGCGACGAGATGCTCGGCGGCGCCGGCGACGACACGTTCTACAGCACCGCCACCTCGCCAACCAATTCGGACAACTTCGTCGGCGGCGACGGAAACGACACGTTCATCATCACCGATCCCGGCGAGATCTTGATCACCGATTCGGACGGCGATCACCGCTCCACCTTCAAGGGCGGCCGGATAGACGGCACCGACGACGGGACCAGCGACAAGATTCAAACCACCGGCTCCTCGAGCCCGACGTTCAGCTTCTCGTCTTCGGCCAGCGACATCGTCGGCATCGAGATCCTGGAAACCACGGTCGCCAACACGACGATCTCGGCGGGCGGTAATTTCTTCGGGTCCTTGACCACGATCACGGCGGCCAGCGGCACGGTCCTCGAAACCCGCAACGGCGATATCGATCTGACCTCGGTGTCGATCAGCGGCACGGTGACGACCATCCAGGCCGGCGGCGGCGTCTCCGGAGTCACCCTCACCGACGCCAACGACAGCACCGGGCGCACCCTCACCGGGTCGAGCGGCAACGACACCCTGAAGGGCGTCGGTGGCAACGACACCCTGAACGGCCAGGCCGGCGACGATTCGCTGATCGGCGGCGCCGGCGACGACATCCTCAACGGCGGCACCGGAGCAGACAGGTTCGGCATCGCCGGGTCGGCGCATGGCTTCGAGACGATCCAGGACTTCTCGGGCGCCACGGCCTTCGGCGGTGGCTCCGGCGAGGGCGACATCATCGTGCTGCTCGCCGCCCTCATCGACGGCGGCTCCGTATCCTACGAGGAGATCGCCTGGGACGGAACCAGCGGCGACACCCTGACGTTTTCGCAGACCGGGGCCAACGTCATCGTGCTGACCGGCAGCGCCGGCACCATGAACGACGCCGCGACGGCCCTTGAAAACAGCAACAGCACGACGTCGAGCGCCATCGTCATCTTCCGCGACAGCGACGCCACCGACACCAACGAATTGACCATGTTCCACACCAACGACCTCGCCAACAACGGCACGGAAAACAAGATCGCCGCGTTTGATGGCCAGACTTCCGATGTCGGCGCCAACCTGGACGGAGCGGATTTCTCCGTCATCACCTGACCCGGCCCCGAAATCCGCAGATGGATGGTGGCTTGCAATAAGAATTTCCGATTGCGATTCGATCGGAAATTTCTACTTTTGACCGTGCGACAAAATGTGTGTTCTTCTCGGCTCCTTTGCTAAGATGGGCTGATTCGCACGACGAGGCACGGGACCATGCAAACGACCACCGAAGGTGTATTGGCAGTGGACGGCGAGTCGTCCGCTGCTCCGCAATTGGCGCAAGCGGCCGGCGAATCGATTGGCCGCGTCGAAGCCGTGCAGGGCAACGTCTCGATCACCCGGACCGACGGCACCACGGTCGATGCCCAGTCCGGCACAGAGATCTTCCAGGGTGATACGGTCACCACCGACGCCGAAGGTTCGATCGGCCTCGTCTTCGCCGACAACTCCACCTTCTCGCTGGCCGAGGGCGGCGAGATGGTCATCGATGAAATGATCTACGACCCGGGCACCCAGGAGGGCAACGCGCTGTTCCAGGTGGCATCCGGTGTCTTCACCTTCGCTTCCGGCCAGATCGCCAAGACCGGCGTCGATGCCATGCAGATCGCCACCCCGACGGCGACCATCGGTATCCGCGGAACCTCCGGCGCCGTTCGCATTGGCAAGGACGGCCCCGATACCTATACGCTCTTAGCCGACGCCACAGCGCGGGCCGAGGCCGGTATCAAGGGCCAGGCGGCCGACGACGTGCTGCTGGCGCAGGCCCCCGGCGGCGGAACCGTGGGCGGCATGACCGTCTCCAACTCGGTCGGCTCGCAGACCCTGACCCAGATCAACGAGACGACGCAGATCTCGAGCCCCTATTCGCCGCCGACACGGTCAATCATCCTGCCCCAGTCGGCGGTCGACCAAGCTTTCGCCAGCGCCCGCAACGTACTGCCGCCGCCGCCGGTACCGACAGACGCGGGTGGCGGCGATCAGGGCGGCGGGGACCAAGGCGGCGGCGATCAAACCGGTGGTGACCCGACGGGCGACCCCGCAGCCGGCCCCGGCCAGACGGATCCGGACGCGGCGGCGGAAGGCGGCCTGGAGGCCGGCGCGACACCGGAAGGCGGACCCGTCGAGGGCGGCCCGGTCGGGCCCGCCGGCGATGCGGAACTGGCCGCGGCCGATGCCTTCGACGAAGTGCTCGCCGGCGGCGGCACCCTGGAAGACGCCATGTCGGCGGCGGCCGGTGCGGCAACGCAAACGGAAATCCAGAATGCCCTGGCCCAGGACCCCAACGTCTTCGGCACGCCGACGGCGATCTCGTCGGCCATGGGCGGTATCATCGACAACGCCATGGGCAGCCTCGGCTTCGATGCCGGCGACCCCATCGACCCGGGCATCGGCGACGGCACGGCGATGGACGAAACCTCCGACGAGTTCAACGCGGCGGCCAGTCAGATATTCGATACCATCGTCGGGGCCTCCTTCGACGCCTCGCAACAGGCGGCGCAGGACAACGTCTTCGCCTTGGTCGACGACGGGCTGTTGTCGCCTCTCGTCGCCGAGGGTCTGGCTTCGGCCTTCGATTCGCTGAGCAGCGAAGGGTTCATCCAGGACTTCGGCGGCGGCTTCGGAGGCGATTTTGGCGGTTTCGGCGGTTTCGGCGGGGCCGACGCCCAGCTTCAGCAGGCGCTCTTCGAACAACAGTTCATCGAAGGCTTCCAGGAAGGCCTAGAGCAATTTACTGAGACGTTTGAGGAGGACCTTGACGACATCATCCAGGACCTGCCACCGGCGGCCGACGTATCGGTCACCATCAACCTGAGCACCGGGTCCGACAGTTACGACTTCGTCAACAACCAAAACGACATCCTGATCTCGACCGACAACGACGGCAACTTCTCACTCACCGTCGGCGACCAGGCCCAGACCGGCGATTTCCTGGAGGGCGGCGACGCCAACGATTTTGTGTCATTTGCCTCGTCGTCCAACAATTTGAGCCATGTCTTCGCCATGAAAGACGTGGAGAGCATAACGCTTCCCAACGTCGGGTCCGGCAACCAGTTTGCCTTGAACATCCAGTCGGCCGGCACGACGACGATCACGCTTAGCGACAACGGCACCAACTCCATCGCCGGCACGCCGGAAAGCGGCTCGTCGGCAGACCTTGATCAGTTCTGGATGTTCAACGACACCAGCATCGGTTCATCGACCGGTAGCCTGGAGATGACCGGGTCGACGGGCAACGATACTGTCTGGTTCTCAAATTCCGGCAACCACACCATCGCCGGCATGACCGGCGTCGAATATGTGCGCCACAGCGGAACCAACCTGACCATGCAGACCAACCAGTCGGGGGTCACGTTTGCCTCCAGCTCAGGCGGAACCCTGCAACTCGGCGACGGCGGTAACACGGTGACCATCGGCCAGGGCGGCGGGCATACCTCCAACGTTACGTGGAGCGCCGTTACCGGCGGAAGCGGAACGGATTCGGTGACGGTCAACGCCACCAGCGGTGACACGACGACCATCAGCAGCCTGTCCAACGTCGAGAGTTTGACCGGCTCCGGTGCCGGCACGACCAGCGTCACCCTGGCTGCGGGCGACCAAACGATCTCGGCCGGCGGCACGTTCACGACATTCGGCAGCGGCAGCGGCTCGGACACCGTCAATCTGGCCTCGTCCGGCACCAACTCCTTCAGCAACGTGACCAATACCAGCGGCACCTTGACCTTCGTCGATGGCGGCGGTTCAAGCGATACGATTTCGATCACGAGCGGCACCGCCATCTCCGTGAACCTTAGCGGCGCCTTCGAGACCGTTACTGGTAGCGGCACGACGGACACCTTTACGCTCGCCAGTACGTCCAGCAACTCACTGGGCAATTTCAATGCCGGCGGCTCAACCGTCAACGCCACTGCCAGTAGCAACGACAGCGTCACCTTCGCCGACGGCGTCAACACAACGGCGACCTTCAATGGGGTTGAGGTGATCACCGGCGGCAGCGGTCAAGACTCTATCAACAATACGGGCTCGCAGACGACGACAATCACCGGTGGCGCCAGCGCCGATACGATCCATTTGGGTGGTACCGGCACACAAATCGTCCGTTACACGGCAACCAGTGAAGGCGGCGATACGCTCAACAGTTTTGCGGCGGGATCCGGCTCGGCCGACAGCGTATCCTTCGCAGCGGCCCTTCTGTCCAACGGCAGCAATTCGACAACCCTGGAGGAACTTACGGCGACAAATGCCACGGTCGGCGCCAACTCTATATTCGTCGGTCTCGGCGGCGGCAGTTTCACGGCGACCAACACGAATACGGCGGCTGGCGCGGCGGCCGTGGTCGACGCCCTCGATACCAGCAATATCGCGTCCGGCGAGCGGGTTGTCTTCGTCATGGACAACGACACCAACTCCTATGTCTGGTTGTTCACTGAGGACGGCAGTGCCGGTGCTCAGGACGATGACATGACGCTGATCGCGACCATATCCAGCGTTTCTGACGCGGCCTCCTTCGACGACGGCGATTTCTCGACCTTCTGAACCCGGCGGCACGCGCCAGAAGATGCCGTTTGCCAAGCCGACGCGAGGCTCACTAGACTGTATTCCATGATGTGCCTCCGGCCGCGAGGGCTCGATGTTCCTGATCCTCCCCAAACTGCTCGATGACGAAGCCATCGCCGCCGTCGACGCCATTCTGGAAACGGCCGAGTACAAGGACGGTGCCGCGACGGCCGGGCAGGTCGCCAAAAAGGCCAAGGACAACCTGCAATTGGACCGCGACGGGACGCCGGACGCGGCGAAACTGGACGAGATCATCCTGGGGGCGATGTGGAGCAACGCGTCGTTCCGTGCCGCCGCCATCCCGCGCAAGATCATGCCGCCCTATGTCTCCAAATACACCGAAGGCATGAGTTACGGCGTGCATGTGGACAATCCGGTCATCGTCGCCGGAGACACGGCCGTTAGGACCGACATCTCGATGACGCTCTTTCTCAGCGACCCGGAAGGCTACGAGGGCGGCGAGCTGACCGTCAAATCGGATGCCGGCGAAACCCACGTCAAGCTGCCCAAGGGCGACGGCGTCATCTATCCGACCGGCGAGCTCCATGCCGTGCGCCCGGTGACCTCGGGCGAGCGCATCTGCGCGGTGACCTGGGTGCAGAGCATGGTCGCCGACCCGACCCGCCGTCGCATTGCCTATGAACTCGACCTGGTCTGCCAGTCGATCGCCCGGAAGATGCCGGACTCGGAAGAGCACCGCGTTCTCGGACGCACCTACGGCAATCTCCTGAGGCTGTGGGGCGAGGTGTGACCGCGGATCTGGCCGATCCGGAAACCCTGCGCGCCACCGCCCGGCGCCTGATCCACGACGGCAAGGCGGCCGAGGCCGAGGGCATGCTGCGGGCCTGCCTCGCCATAGATGCGGGCGACGTCCGCGCCCTTCACCTCCTGGGCACGACCCTCGATCTTCAATCACAGCGCCGCGAGGCCATGGAGGCCTATCGCGCGGCACTCGCCATCGAGCCGGGCCATGTGCCGGCCGGCTGCAATCTCGCCGCCCTTCACCGCCACATGGGCGACCATGCGGCCGCGGCACGTTTATACAGGCGCGTGCTCGCCGCCGACCCGGGTCACGCCGAAGCGCTTTACGGCCTCAGCGTCTCGGCCCCGCCTGGCGACGGCGACGCCGCCGACGCCTTCCTCGACGAACGTCTGGCGACCGCTGAACCCGGCTCGCAAGATGAGGCGTCCCTCCTTTACACACGCGCCAACCGGTTTCACTGGCGCCGCCGCTTCGATGAAGCCTTCGCGTTCTATGAAAAAGCCAACGCCGCGACCCGGGCCATGGAACCGGCCTACGATTTCAATCATTTGGTCGGCGCCCTGGATCAGACCATGGGGTGGCTTTCGTCCGGGTTTTTCGCCCAAACGGCCGACTGGGGCAGCGACAGCGACCGGCCGCTGTTCATCGTCGGCGCGCCGCGCAGCGGCAAGACGCTCCTCGAACGCCTGCTGGCCGGCCATCCGGGCGTCGCCCCGGCCGGTGAACTGAAAACCCTCGAGGAGAACTGGCGCAGTTGGGGCCTGCAGGCCGACTGCACCGCGATCTCGTCGAGCGCCTGGCCGCGGCTCACCTGGGCATCCTTGGCGGCCTGGCGCCGGCGGCGGCCCGCTACGTCGCCGACACCAATGCCATGAACAGCCTGCTCCTCGGTTTCGGCGCGCTGCTGTTCCCGAAAGCCAAGGTCGTCGTCTGCCGCCGCGCGCCCCGCGATTCGGGTCTCGAGTGTTTCACGAACCGTTTCATGACCCAATATTACGCCACCGACCTCGGCGACATCGGCCGTTTCCTCGGGCTCACCGCCACCGCCTTGGATCACTGGAAAGCCGTCCTACCCAACCCGATGATCGAGATCCGGTTCGAAGACCTATTGAGCGCGCCCGACGCGGTACTGGAAAAGCTCATGGATTTCCTGGACTTGGCCCCGGTTCCGGAGGCAAACGGCGCTCCCGATACGGCGGCACCGATCTCGTTCAAGGCCGACGATTACGCGGCTTTCCTGGGACCCCTGGAAGGCAATATGGGGCAGGCATGAACCGCTTGCCCATAGGCGCCGCCGGCCCCCTGTGCTAAGTTTCGTCTGATTGAATCCCTAGAGCAGATTCGATTTAATCGAGGTCATATCCTGCTGCGGCAAAGTAGTTGATGC